>JGI20151J14362_10003319_pt1 | contig 11043 bp, 12 predicted proteins | sample COG_01_FD_14362 | JGI IMG/M metagenome (IMG submission 14362) | reverse complement strand
TGGGCAAATAGTATAGGTGTTAAAAATATTAATATGAAGTTTGAAAATAAAGATCCTTTCTTTAATATAAATACTAAAGAAGATTTAAAAAAAGCTANAGAAAATTTATAAAATGATTAGTTANCAATATTCAAAAAAAATTTTAAAAAAAGCTATCATTAAAATNAATGATGAAAANATTAAGAGCACCAATTCTTTAAATAGAGTTNTTTCAAAAAATGTTTATTCTGGGATCAATTACCCATCTGGAGATAATGCTGCTTTTGATGGATATGCTATTAATTCAAATGACACCAAGAATATAAAAAAAAATTTACCAAAGAAATTTAAGATTATAGGGTTGATAGCAGCAGGTAATAAACCTCTTAAAAAGAAGGTTAAAAAATATGACACGGTAGAGATAATGACTGGTGGTATTATTCCAAAAGGTTTTGATACTATTATTCCTATTGAACAAATTATTTTCCACCCAAACAAAAAAAATAAAAAATATATTTTAATAGATAAAAAAATAGCTAAATATAATCATGTCAGATTTGCAGGATCTGATTTTAAAAAAAAAGAAATTATTGTAAAAAAAAATACAATTATTCAACCTAATCATATTTTAGCTTTTAAAACGTTAGGCATTAAAAATATTACTGTTAAAAAAAAGATTAATATTCTTTTTTTCTCCACTGGTAATGAAATATCCAACAATGATAATATTCCTGATTGGAAAGTTAGAAATTCAAATTGTCATTACATTAAAAACTTAAATGAAAATTTTTTATACAATTTTAAGGATGGTGGAATTTTAAGAGACAATCATCAAAAAATATTTAAATCTAAAATAACTAAGATGCTAAATTCTAAAACAGATATTATTATTACTTCAGGGGCAGTTTCAGCAGGTAAATTCGATTTTATTCCAGATGTTGTTAAAAAATTTAAACTATCAATTTTTTTAAAAGTGTAGCAATTAGACCAGGAAAACCTATTTTATTTGCAAAGATTAAAGGAAAACAAAAAGCAGTTTTTGGATTACCTGGAAATCCAATGTCTTCTGCTGCTTGCTTTAGATTTTTTGTTTATCCATATATTGCTAATTTAATGGGTATTAGTGAAGAGAAACCAATTTATGCTACTTTAAAAAATAATTTTTTTAAAAAGAAGAATTTTACAAGATTTGCTAAAAGCAAATTAAACACAACTAAAAATGGAAAAATTGAAGTTGAAATTTTAAAAGGCCAAGAGTCTTTTAGAATTAAATCATTTGTTAAATCAAATATCTGGGCGTTATTGCCAGCAGGTAAATCAAAATTTAAAAAAGGAGAAATAGTTAATTGTTTTTTCCCCAATAACTCTAATTCAACTTTAATATAAATTACGTCATTTTTGTTGTAGTTAATTCTATTTACAATTAAATAGTTGAATATGTTAGAATTTAAAAATCCTAAAATTGCAGTTCCAGTTGTTTTATTTGCTGGTCTTATATGGTCTTTTGGTCCTTTGGTAGTTCGATACATGGATGATCCACATTTAATACCTTGGCAATATATATTTGGAAGAGGGCTAACAATTTTTATTTTATTAAATCTCTATCTATATTTTGAAGAAGGAAAAAACTTTTATAAAAATTATTATAAAATGGGTATCTCAGGCTTGATAGGAGGTTCTGGACTTGGAATAGCAATGATTTCTTTTATGTTTTCAATAACAAATACTAGTGCTGCAATTACTCTACTTTGTTTAGCGGCAATGCCATTTTTTACTGCTTTACTTGCTTTTCTATTTTTAAAAGAAAAAATTTCTTTAAATGTTTGGATATCAATATTAATTGCAACAATTGGTATCGGTATTATGGCAGTTGGCAATACATCAGAAGCATCTTTAATAGGGTTCGTTTTTGGTATGACGTCTTCAATAGGGTTTGCAGTATTTTCTGTAAGTTTAAGATGGCGTAAAGAAACACCAAAATTTACAACAACAGCATTTGCGGGGTTCTTTTGTTTCATTTTTGCATCAATTGTAATTTTGACTAATGATTATGTTTTTTTTGCATCAAGCTATAATAGTTCGCTATTCTCTCTTCATGGCACATTAGTATGTCTGGGATTAATTTTGTATTCTATTGGATCTAAGGCTATTCCTGCAGCTGAATTAACATTATTATCTCTAACCGAAGTAATAGGTGGAATTTTTTGGGTATGGCTTCCATTATTTGGTATTAATGAAATCCCAACAACTAACACAATCATTGGTGGCTTCTTTCTTTTTGTATCACTTACTTATTATAGTTTAGTGATGAGGTGGAATAAGAGATATATCGGATTAAATTAATTTTATGGAAAGACCAGATTTTTTTTCTTTAAAGAATGGAGATAAAGTAAAACTTCCTTTTACAAATACTGAATATGACAGAAGAGTAAATAACTTAAGAAAAGTTATGGACAAGAATAATTTAGACATGGTTATTCTAACTTCAATGCATAATATTGCTTATTATACAGGATTTATTTATTGTTCTTTTGGTAGACCTTACGGTTGTGTAATAACAAAGAATAAAATTTCGACAATTTCAGCAAATATAGATGCAAGCCAGCCATGGAGAAGATCACATTGCGATAATGTAATATATACAGATTGGAAAAGAGATAATTTTTTAAGAGCAATAGTTTCTATTATTGGAAGAGATGATCCCCCAAAAAATATTGGCTTAGAAAATGATCATGTCACATTAGAAATGAGAGAAAAGATAGGATCTATTTTTACGTTCTCTGTGTTTAGTGATGTTTCAAAAGATTTAATGCAACTCAGGATGATCAAATCAAATGAAGAGATTGAAATTATCAAAAATGGAGCAAGAATTGCTGATTTAGGTGGTGAAGAAATAGTAAAGAATATTAGAGAGGGAAATACTGAAATTGAAGTTGCAATAGCTGGCCGGGATCGAATGGAAAGAGAAATTGTAAAATCTTATCCTGGAGCGGAATATATGGATACATGGGTTTGGTTTCAGTCAGGAATTAATACAGACGGAGCGCACAACCCAAAAACAAATAGAAAATTAATTAAGGGAGATATTTTATCATTAAATACATTCCCAATGATTTCAGGTTATTATACGGCATTGGAGAGAACATTATTTTTAGATCATGCAGACGATGAAAGCCTAAAAGCATGGGAAGCAAATGTTAAAGTTCATAAACGTGGATTAGAATTAATTAAACCAGGTGTTAAATGTTCTGATATATGCCATGAACTGAATGAACTTTTTGCTGAACTTGGATACTTGCAATACCGTACATTTGGGTATGGTCATTCATTTGGAGTACTTTCACACTTTTATGGAAGAGAAGCAGGGTTAGAACTTAGAGAAGATATTGATACAGTTCTTGAAGAAAATATGGTGATATCAATGGAACCAATGATTATGATCCCAGAAGGAAACCCTGGAGCAGGGGGATACAGAGAGCATGACATATTAGTGATTGGCAAGGATAGCGCAGAGAACATTACAAAATTTCCTTTCGGCCCAGAACATAATATTATAAAAAATTAATTAAATTTATGACTAATAAAACTATTGTGAATAGTTGGAATGAGTGGGATCCACTAAAACATGTAATTGTTGGAAGAGCAGATGGAACTTGTATACCAGCACCCGAGCCAGCACTTGATGCTAAAGTTCCTGAAGATAGCGATATGAGAGGTCAGTTTGGCCCAAGAACTAAGGATACTGTTGATAAAGCAAATCAACTTTTAGATGATTTTTCAAACATGTTAAAAAAAAGAGGAGTTAAAGTAGACAGACCAACTCCAATAGATTTTAATACAAAAACTTCAACGCCAGATTGGGAAGCCGAGACCATGTTTGGCTGTATGCCTCCAAGAGATGTTTTGCTTACTGTTGGAAATGAAATATTAGAGGCAACGATGAGTTATCGTTGTAGATGGTTTGAATATCTTTGTTACCGACCTTTGCTTCAAGACTATTACAATCAAGACCCAAACATGAGGCATGAATCTGCTCCAAAACCTAGATTAACGGATAAAGATTATCGAAAAGATTATCTGTCAGATAAAATTGGTATTCAAAAAAGATTAGAGTGGACCGAAGATAAATTTTTTGTAACTACAGAAGAAGAGCCTTTGTTTGATGCAGCGGATGTGCTTAGATTTGGTAAAGATCTTGTAGTTCAACATGGTTTTACAACTAATTTAAAAGGAATTGATTGGTTAAAAAGACATTACAAAGATCACAGAGTTCATGCAGTTAATTTTCCAGGTGACCCTTATCCGATACACATTGATGCAACTTTTACACCAATTAAAGAAGGTTTAATTATAAACAATCCTCAAAGAAGATTACCCAAAGAACAAAGAAAATTATTTGAGGATAATGGATGGCAGATTGTTGATAGTGCACAACCAGCTCATAACGAGCCACCTCCATTATGTTATTCCTCTACATGGTTATCTATGAACGTTTTAGTTCTTGATCCTAAAACAGTTTGTGTTGAAAAAAGTGAAGTTTATCAGCAAGAGCAATTAGATAAACTTGGAATGGAAGTTATACCAGTTGAACTTAGAGACGCTTATGCTTTTGGTGGAGGACTTCATTGTTGTACAGCAGATGTATATAGAGAAGGCACTCTAAAAGATTATTTTCCAAAACAATAATATGGCTAAAATTAAAACAAAAAGGGAGCGTGTAAAATTCGCTTCAGATAATGTTGCTGGTGCTTGCCCGGAAGTGTTAGATGCAGTTTTAAAAGCTAATGATGGAGATAGTACTCCTTATGGTAATGATGAAGTATCAACTGAATTACAAGATAAGTTTTCTGAAATATTTGAAAAAGAGGTAATTGTTTTTCCAACTGCATCAGGTACTGCTGCTAATGCTTTAGCTTTATCTACAATGACTCCATCATTTGGAAATATCTATTGTCACAAGCTTTCACATATTAATACAGACGAATGTGGTGCCCCTGAATTTTACACAGGAGGAGGTAAATTAGTTGCTTTACAAGGTATTGATGGAAAAATTACTGCTGAAGAATTGAATCATTCAATTAGTGGAAAAGGAATAGTTCATCATACTCAACCTTCATCTGTAAGTATCACTCAAGTTTGTGAAACTGGAGAAGTATATCAATTAGATGAAATTAAAAAGATTTCAGATGTTGCTCATAAACATAATTTAAATATGCATATGGATGGAGCAAGATTTGCTAATGCTTTAGTTTCTCTTGATGTAACACCTGCTGAGATGACTTGGAAATCTGGTATTGATGTATTGTCATTTGGTGCTACAAAAAATGGTTGTCTTGCAGCAGAAGCAATAATTTTCTTTAAGAAAGACTTAGTTGGTAATATTGCGTTTTTAATGAAAAGAGCAGGGCACTTGTTATCAAAAATGCGTTTTGTTTCTGCTCAATTAGACGCCTATATTTCAAATGATGTTTGGTTAAGAAATGCAAAACATGCAAATAAAATGGGAAAAAAATTAAGCGAAGGATTAGCTTATCATTCAGATATTAAACTTTCATATCCAACAGAAGCCAATGAAGTTTTTGCAAAGTTTCCAAGAAATATGATTGAGCATTTAAACGCTGAAGGTTATAAAATGAATGAAGAAGAACTAGATGGTAAGTCAGTAAGATTGGTTGCTGCTTGGAATACTCAAGAAAAAGATGTCGAAGAGTTGTTAAGTACTTTAAAAAATTCTAACTAGGGTTTTCTTTTAAAAATTCAATATACTTTACAACTTCATCAAATTTCTCATCTGGAATATCTTTATAACTTGCATCGAAATGATCTTTTACACATATAGCAACATGAGCGTAGGGGTTTCTACCTTTAGGATGATTTGGGTGTTCGGGCAGCTGCCCCACCAAATAATCGCCAGCTTCCTGTATGATTTTCCACAGTTTACTTGCGTTTTCTTTGTTCAAGTTTAGTTTTGAGAAGTTTTGTCAATTTTAAAATTTTCTAAAGTTGAAGTAGATACCCCTGAGTCTTGATCATCATATCCTTCTTTTGTCGAAAGTTCTTTTTCTTTAAATTTTTGTTCTCTTATTAATTCTTCTTGTAATTTTAATTTTTGCTCTTGTTCAAATTTTTCTTCCCATTCTTTCAATTTAATATTTTCAATTTCTTTCTTTTGATCTTCTTGATCTTTTATTTCTTTTAAAAATTTTTCTTTTTTTCTTCTTTCCTTTAATTCTTTGTTTTTTTGTTCCTCTTCTCTAACTCTTAAATCTAATTCTTTTCTATTTTGCTGTTCTCCTCTCAGCTTGAGTTCTTTTTCTTTTATTCTAAGATCTTTGTCAATTTGACCCAGATCTTCATCTTTTTTAACTAGTCTTTTATTTTCTACTTCTAGTCTTTTATTTTCTACTTTAAGAGACTCTTCTTTAATTTTTAATTCTTTATCTTTTAAATTTAATTTATCATTTTCTTTTTGAAGTTTTTCTTTTAAAATTTTTAATTCTTTTTGTTCTTTTAAAATCTCATTTTTTTCTTCAAGTTTTTTTAACTTAATTTCTTTGATTTTTTTCTTTTCTAAGTTTTTTTTATACTTTGAATATGCACTACTTAAAGTGCTAGTGGTAATAGATGCTAACTTTGTTAAGTTAGATTTATTTTTAGAAGATTTAATTTTCTTTTTTTTTTTATTTTTTAAAGGCATTTTTTTTAAAAAATTATTTGATCAAAGAAATTATTAATATTCAACTAGATTTATCTTAATCTTTTTTGAAAACTGTCTAAAATGAGTTCAACCTACGATTGTTATTTAATGATGTTTAATCTCTAAAGTTTATAAATTCAATTGGTAGACCAATATCAATCGCTTTAATTGCAGCTATTGCTTCTTGCAAATCATCTCTTTTTTTTCCGTCAACTCTTAATTCTTCTCCTTGAATTTTGATTTGGATTTTAAGTTTAATTTTTTTTATATCTCCAATAATTTTTTTTGCATTTTCTTGACTTATTCCTTCTTTCAATTCACTGACTTGTCGAATGGTTCCACCAGATGCACCTTCGGAATTTTTAACACTCAAAACTCGTGGATCAACTTTTCTCCTAATTAGATGTGTTTCTAAAAGCTCATTAACTTGCTTAAGTTTCAACTCATCTGTAGCAAGTGTTGTAATAGTTTTATCTTTTCGTTCAATTGAGATATTAAGTCCTTTAAAGTCATATCGGTTGCTGATCTCTCTTAAGCAATTTGCAAGAGCATTATCAAATTCTTGATAGTTGACTTTACTGATTACATCAAATGAAGGCATAATTATTAATTAGTTTATATGATAATATATTTTTTATTAAAATAAATTAAAGATAAGATAATTATTAAAAATGAAAAAGATTAAAATTCATATAAGAAATAACCATTGGAAAGAGGGTTTTTTACCTTGTGATCCAGAAGGTGAAAAACATAGCACAATTACCGAAGAAGAATTTGAAAAAGGGCTTAGCCAATATCCTGAGATTAAAGATAAGATTGAATATCTAGTGGATTGGGATGAAGATCATTACTTATCTTCTATGAAAGAAGCTGATGTTTTGTTGGGTTGGCAGTTTCCAACCACAAATATTAGAGAAATTGCTCCAAATCTTAAATGGATCCATATTACTTCAGCAGGGGTTAATCATCTTTCCCCCTTTGATTGGATGAAAAACAATTTAATTTTAACTAACAGCAGCGGAGTACATTCTAAAAAAGCAGGCGAGTTTGGTTTAATGAGTATTTTAATGCTTCAAAATCAAATGACGAAAATAGTAACAAACCAAAAAAATAAAGAATTTGTTACCTTGCTTAGTAAACCTATCGAAGTTTTAAAGTTGTGGTAATTGGAACAGGTTCTCTCGGTGGCTCTATGATAAAACACATTAGCAAACTTGGAGCTGAAGTAATTGGTGTTAATCGAAAAGGAAATAATGTCCAAGGTTGCTCAAAAATAATTACTTTTGATAAAATAGATGAAGTATTGCCAAGTGCTGATTTTTTATATCTTGCAGTTCCTGAAACAGAAGAGACCAAAGGATTAATTAATAAGACTAGATTAGATAGTCTAAAATCTACCTGTGGAATTGTTAACATTGGGAGACATTCAGTGTTAGATTATAAGACTTTAAGAATTAAATTAGAAAAAAATGAAATAGCAGGTGCTATTTTAGATGTATTTTCTCACGAACCTATACCAAAAGATTCATATCTATGGGACACTCCAAATTTAATAATTACACCACATATTTCATCAGATAGTCAAGGCAACTATATTGAAATGGTGTTAAAGATATTCTTTAAAAATCTGAAACTTTTTTTAGAAAAAAAAGAACTCATTAATCAAATTGATAGAAAGTTAGGATATTAAAATTTAGTTATAGAGACAATTTGTTTAATTACAGAAATAACATTTAAGTGTAAGTTATTTATAATTATGAAAAATATTTTAATTTTTATACTTTTGATATTCAGCCTTAATTCGGTTGCTATAAGTAAAGAAACTACTTTTACTGATGAAGTATTTCAAAAATCCCAATTAGATGGAAAAACTGTTGTAATTCATTCGTGGAACAAAACTTGTGTAACATGTGCCGAACAGGTTGAAATATTAAAGCAAGCTGAACAGGATTTTAAAGATGTGATATTTTTAAGTTTTGAACAAACGAAAGATAAAAAAATAGCAAAATTTTTAGAAATTGATTATTGGACTACAATAGTTATTTATAAAGATAACAAAGAATTGTCACGTACAATTGGCCAGACAGACAAAGATAAAATTTATTCTCAAATTAAATCTCTAAAATAAATAATATACTAATAATTATTAGGTTTATTTTCTTCTATAATTGGTTCTAAAGATTGTTTAGCAGGATCGTCAATAGGCTCAGTTGTTGGGTTCAGCTCAATACCNGCNGGNGTNATTGATTGAGGCATTGCAACGAATTGAGAGTCTGGATTTTCAACAACNGGTCTAACTTTTGATCTATAAAGNCCATAAATNCCAATCAAAGTATGAAAAAATATTAAGAAAATAAAAAAACCATTAGGNCCAACTATACCCATAAAAATTGAACACAAAAAAGGCCCACCCATNGCACCCATACCAAACGTAAACTGTAAACTAGCACCAGCNGCAACAAACTTTTCCTTAGGAATAAAATCATTGGTATGTGCTAAAATTAANGAGAACATTGGAAGACTNCAAAAAGAAAATAAAATTAAAAAAANATAAAACCAAAATTTACTGGTTGCTAATTCACCTGGTAAATACATTTGCCTTGAAGATAAAATTGCACAAAAAGCAAAAAATGCTGCTGCAAAAGTCACAATAATAATCACTCTTCTTCTATCAAATATATCAGACAATTTTCCAATAGGCCATTGAGAGATTGCACCTGANACTGCAAGCATAAATGTAACTAATGAAATTTGAAAAATAGAAAAATTCATTGTTGTTGCGTATACNGCAAGTAAGGTNAATAATGCAGATTGAATTGTTCCATAAAAAAAAGAACTAACCATTCCAAATGGAGAGGATATAAATGCTTCCTGTAAAGACATAGTAGATATTTTTTTAAACGTTGGGGCTTTTCTTTTTGTTAATAAAATTGGAATTAGTGCAGCAGAAGTAATGACTGAAATTAATATAAAAGGTTCAAAGTTAAGAGGATCGCTGAAGTTTAGTAAAAACATTCCAAATCCCATAGCACCATACAAAATGACCATGTAAACAGATAAAACACTTCCTCTGTTTTTATTACTTGCTCTGTCATTGAGCCAGCTTTCAGCAACTGTATAAATTGAAACCATACTAATACCTGTAAGCACTCTTAGTAAAAACCAAATAAAAGGACTTACATAAACTGCATGAACTAATACGACTAACGAGGCAACAGATGCAAAAGCTGCAAAAACTCTAATATGTCCAACACGAGAAATTATTTGTGGTATTGTTTTTGCACCAATAAAATATCCAACAAAGTAACCAGACATCATAAACCCAGTTGCAGTTAAACTGAATTCTTCTTTAACTGCTCTTACCCCAAGTAATGATCCTTGGAAACCATAAGCAAGCATAAGAGCTCCCATGCCTAAAAATAATGCCCATGAATTTTTTAATACTTTGTTCATATGAATCGACATTTATTTCTGATTTGTGGCCAAATCAAGTTAAATGTATTTTAGGATTTACGAATTTTTAAGCTTAATGAAAGAGTGGATGGCGATGGTAAAAATAATTACTGCGCCACCTGTGATAGTCTCGATACTAGGCTGCTCCTTAATTACCATCCATACCCAAAAAGGGCCAATAATAGTTTCTAGTAAAAAGAATAAATTAACTTCTTCGGCTGGAATAAACCTTGGAGCAATTGTTACCATTACAAAAGGAATCGCAACACACATTACGCACATTAAAGGCACAATATACATATCTTGGTCAACTAGAGCGTAAGTTTCAATGAAAAACATAGCAAACACTGCAACAAATAATTTTCCAACTACAGCTGCNGGAACCAAGTTTTTCTTTTTGGCCGATCTTATCGTTACAGCCCCAATTGCAAGTCCAAGAGCAGTGATAAGACCTAATAAATCTCCAAAAATATTACCTAATTGAAGAGAGTCGTAGAAAATATATACGGCTGCAATAAAGGTAATTCCAATTGCAATCCAGGTTTTATTATCTGGCATTTCTTTAAGGAAAATTGCACCTAAAATGGCTGATAACATAGGAGCCATTGCAATCATCACTAAAGTATTAGCCACATTGGTATTTTGAATGGATACTACAAAAGCAACGTTTGTAACCGCAAAAGTCGCTATATAGATTATTCCATGACGGCCGCTGTTTAAAAGCATCTTAAAAAATTCTGCTCGATAGATTATCAGCATTCCAATTAAAACAGTGAAGAAGGGGATAGCTCCGCGATAGAAAACTAAACCCCAAGTATCCACATTTGATAGCCTGATAAACAAACTATCAGGAGTAATAAACATTACTGCAACAAAGGCTAATAACGATCCTTTTTTTTGATCAGATAATGACT
>JGI20151J14362_10003309_pt1 | contig 11063 bp, 10 predicted proteins | sample COG_01_FD_14362 | JGI IMG/M metagenome (IMG submission 14362) | reverse complement strand
CTAATTATACTATTGATAGTAAGGGTTCAAAAGGTATTGATGTAACACATGGTCAGTCAACTTTAGGTAAGGGTGGATTATTTTTTAGAAATGATAACCATGTTATTGATAATGCGCATCATGTACCTAAATGGGTAAAAATATCACCATTCATTTCCATGATTCTTGGCTTCTCTTTGGCTTGGGTCTTTTATATTCGTGACCCAGAACTTCCACGCCGCCTTTCAGTACAGCAAAAATATATTTACCGATTTTTATTAAATAAATGGTATTTTGATGAGCTTTACGAGTTTGTTTTTGTACGGGGCGTAAAAGCTTTAGGAAAATTACTTTGGTTACGTGGTGATGGTAATATGATTGATGGAACCATAAATGGTATAGCTTTGGGTATAATCCCTTTGTTCACAAGATTAGCAAGTAGAGTTCAGTCTGGATTTATATTTCACTACGCTTTTGGTATGATAATAGGTATTTTAGTAATAATTTCCTGGTTTGCGATTAGTGGGAGTAGCTCATAGTGGAAAACCTTTTAACGATAATGATATTTATACCGTTAATTGCAGGTTTAATATTGATGATATTTCTCAGGGGTGATGATGCTGCTGCGCAAAACAATGCAAAGTTGCTCGCGTTAATAGCTACTTTGGCTACCTTTCTAACATCTATCTTTCTTTATGCTGGGTTTGACTCTGCGAATACAGATTTCCAGTTCGTTGAGGATCGAGATTGGCTTTTAGGATTTAGCTACAAAATGGGCGTAGACGGGATATCTATTTTATTCGTACTTTTAACTACTTTCTTAATGCCCTTAGTTATTGCTAGTTGCTGGGATGTGAAACATCGGGTCAAGGAGTATATGATAGCACTCTTATTCCTTGAGACTTTGATGTTAGGTGTCTTTTGTGCTTTGGACTTAGTATTATTTTACTTGTTTTTTGAAGCGGGTCTAATCCCAATGTTCCTTATTATCGGAATTTGGGGTGGTGCAAATAGGATTTATGCTTCATTCAAATTTTTTCTATATACGCTCTTAGGGTCAGTTTTGATGTTAGTTGCAATTATAGCAATGTATGTTGATTCAGGGACCACTGATATCCCTACCTTATTTTTACATGAATTTGATGCAATACCGCTTGAAGTCTTAGGAATAAAGGTTACGGGCGGCCTTCAGTCATTAATGTGGCTTGCATTCTTTGCAAGCTTCGCAGTGAAAATGCCTATGTGGCCATTTCACACTTGGCTTCCTGATGCACATGTTCAAGCGCCTACAGCCGGTTCTGTAGTTCTTGCAGCTATTCTTTTAAAAATGGGTGGGTACGGTTTTTTACGTTTCTCGTTGCCAATGTTTCCGATTGCTTCAGAGCTTTTGGGACCAGTTGTGCTTTGGATGAGTGTAATTGCGATAATCTATACCTCTTTAGTTGCACTGGTTCAAACTGATATGAAAAAACTGATTGCTTATTCATCGGTTGCGCATATGGGATTTGTTACGATGGGCATCTTTACGGTAAACCAGCAGGGGATTGATGGTGCTATTTTTCAAATGATTTCGCATGGTTTTATATCAGGTGCGTTATTTTTATGTGTGGGTGTGATATACGATAGAATGCATACTCGTGAAATTTCAGCTTATGGTGGGCTTGTCAATCGAATGCCTGGGTACGCGTTGGTTTTTATGTTGTTTACAATGGCAAATGTTGGATTACCTGGAACGTCAGGATTTGTTGGGGAGTTTTTAACCATTATAGGGGTGTTTAAAGTCAATACTTGGATAGCTGTTTTTGCAACATCTGGAGTAGTACTGTCTGCTGCATATGCTTTATGGTTATATCGGCGGGTAGTAATGGGAGATCTCATTAAAGAGAGCCTAAGAACAATTACGGATATGAATTTAAGGGAGCGAGCTATTTTTACTCCTTTAGTTGTTATGACTATTCTTTTGGGTATATACCCTGCTCTCATTTTGGATGTTATAGGGCCTTCTGTTGGCCTACTAGTTGAAAACTATGAGAAAAGTATTTCTGTTTATAGTCACTCAATATTAAGTTTTAGTAAGCATTGAGGTTAACAAATGAATGGTAGCTCATATAATATATTTAATAGTAGTAACTATTTTGGTTGGTCAGAGACCCAAGGTGTTCTTGAAGTTATTCAGATCTTGTTACCTGAAATTGTTTTAGCAGTTTTTTCTATGATTGTTCTATTGGGTGCTGTTTACAGTAGAAAAAATAAAGTGACCTCTATAGTTTTTTGGAGTACCGCTACTACTTTCTTGCTAGTAAGTATTTTTATTATTTTTAGAGGTCAGGCTGTTTATACTGCGTTTGGTGGTGCTTTTATAGATGACTTATTTTCAAGGTACTTAAAAGTTCTTATTCTCTGTCAGCAGCAATAATACTTATGTTATCTCAGGATTTTTTAAAGCGTAATAACCTGTTTAAATTTGAGTATCCAATTCTTATGACTCTCTCCGTAGTTGGAATGATGATGATGGTGTCTGCTGGAGATCTTATGTCGTTATACATGGGTTTAGAGCTACAATCTCTCTCACTTTATGTACTAGCTTCTTTCAGTAGAGATAGCGTCAGATCTACTGAGGCCGGTTTAAAATATTTTGTCCTGGGGGCACTATCTTCTGGTATGCTTTTGTATGGATCGTCATTAATCTACGGTTACTCTGGTTCAACAGTTTTTCAGAGATTTTTATAACTGCTGCTGCAAATGAGAAATCTTTGGGTTTTGTCTTTGGACTTGTCTTTATTACTATTGGTATGGCGTTCAAGGTATCAGCAGTACCTTTCCATATGTGGACACCAGATGTTTATGAGGGTGCTCCAACGCCTGTAACTGCGTTTTTGGCCACGGCGCCAAAAGTTGCTGCTATGGGGCTTTTTGCAAGGGTAGTTCACGATGCATTTGGTGGAGCTTTTAACGATTGGTCACAGATTTTAATTTTGCTTTCAGTTTTGTCAATGTTATTTGGATCTATCGCTGCGATAGGGCAAAAGGATATAAAACGATTAATGGCTTACTCTTCTATTTCCCATATGGGGTTTGCCCTAATGGGTTTGACGTCTGGAGGTTTGGAGGGAGTCCAATCAATGTTAATTTATATGGCTATTTATGTAATGATGAATATTGGAACGTTTGCTTTTATCATCTCTATGGAAGTAGATGGGAAACCTGTTTCAGAAATAAACAGTCTTCAGATGTATTCTAAAACTAATCCAGGTCGTTCTATGGCTTTACTTATTTTAATGTTTAGCCTAGCGGGTATTCCTCCTCTACTTGGTTTTTTTGGTAAGTTCTATGTTCTAAAAGCTGCGATAACGTCAGAATTATATTTGTTAGCCACTGCAGGTGTGATAGCTTCTGTGATTGGTGCATTTTACTATTTAAGAATTATTTACTACATCTACTTTGGAGAAAACCCCAGAGCATTAGATCAAACACATTCACTTTTCAACCAAACTGTTTTAGTAATTAGTGCTTTAGCAATGGTATTAGGAGTTGTGAACTTGTTTGGATTAGAGTTCATAAGTGAGCTTGCGGCAAACGCTCTTGTCAATTGATTGGCCGACGGGGTATCAAAAGGTAATTATTGACGAAGTAGATAGCACTATGAAGGAAGCTCGTCGAAGACAGCAGTATATAAATCAACCAACTTGGATTTTAGCAAAAAATCAAACTAAGGCCCAGGTAGAAGAGGTCGAGTTTGGAGTAATCCAAATGGTAATTTTTCTGCAACATTAGCACTTAAACTAAGTGAAGACCCGGCTAACTTAGCGTTGAGATCGTTTGTAACAGCTTTGGCTTTATTTGATACTTTAGCTTATATAACAAAAGCATCAAAATTATTATCATTAAAATGGCCTAATGACGTGTTAATGGAAGACAAGAAAGTGGCAGGAATTCTTTTAGAGAGTTTTGGTTCAGGTAAGATAACTGATTTTTTGCTCATAGGCGTTGGTGTAAACTTGGTTCCCTTACCTGATGGAATAGAGCCATCTTTTGGAGGTATGGTTCGACCACTAGTTTAAGTGATTTTGGTTTTAAGATAAATCCTGAAGATTTTCTTGTTTATTTAGCAGCTAATTTCGATTATTGGGAAAAACAGTTAAGAAGCTGGTTTCAGTGAATTACGTAAAGTGTGGCTTAGCAGAGCTATTAAAATTGGAGAAATGATAACTGTAAGAACAGGGTTAGATTTATATGAAGGAATTTTTGATACAATTGACGATAGTGGTAATCTAGTTTTGAAAATGGACTGTGGCATCAAGGTAATCCCTGCTGGGGATGTTTATTTTTAGGGAGTTAATATGCTTTTAGCGGTAGATTGTGGTAACTCTAATACTGTTTTTTCGGTATGGAATGGATCTAATTTTATTGCGACTTGGCGTATCTCAACTCATTGGCAACGAACTGCGGATCAATATTTTGTGTGGTTGTCATCATTGATGAAGTTAAATAAACTAGAAGTTGAAATAAATGAGGTAATTATTTCATCCACAGTGCCACGAGTTGTATTTAATTTAAGAGTGCTGGCAGATAGATATTTTGATAGTAGACCTATTGTTGTAGGGAAGGGAGATTGCAGGCTTCCAGTTGATGTACGAGTAGATATGGGTACGAACGTTGGACCCGATAGGTTGGTTAATACTGTCGCAGGTTTTAGTCGATATGGTGGAAATTTAATTATAGTTGATTTTGGTACGGCAACAACTTTTGATGTAGTAGCTTCTGATGGTGCCTATATTGGTGGAGTGATAGCCCCTGGCGTTAATGTAAGTTTGGAGGCATTTCATCAAGCAGCTGCTGCTCTGCCACATGTTGATGTAACCAAACCTGACCGTGTTATTGGAACGAATACGGAGGCATGCATGCAGTCAGGAATTTTTTGGGGCTATATTGGTTTAGTTAAAGAAACAACAGCAAAGATAAAAGAAGAGTATGGGAAAGAAATGAAGGTAGTGGGTACAGGCGGCTTAGTCCCTTTATTCCAGCAGGGTGATGATATTTTTGATATATTCGATGATGACCTTACAATGCGTGGATTAGTGGAAATAAACGAATTCAATAGAAAGATCAAATAATGTCAGATGAAAACTTAATTTACCTACCTCTCGGTGGAGCGGGGGAGGTTGGAATGAATATGTATCTCTACGGATATGGAGCTAAGGGTTCTGAACGATATATTCTAGTAGATGTTGGCATAGCTTTCCCGGATATGGAAACATCACCTGGGGTCAATTTAATTTTTCCTGATGTAACCTGGCTTGCGGAAAGGAAAGATAGACTTGATGGAATTTTTATAACACACGCGCATGAAGATCATATTGGTGGCTTGGGGCATCTCTATGAACAATTAGGAGCTCCGATTTTTGCCCGAAAATTTACTGCACATATTGCACGTATGAAAATGGAAGAGCATGGGCAAGATGTTGACAAAATAACTGTAGTAACCTCAATGCCTGAACAGATAGCTGTTGGCGCTTTTAAAGTTGGATTTTTACCTATTAGCCATTCTATTCCAGAGTCTTCCGCATTAGTAATTGATACGCCATGCGGAAGGATTATTCATTCTGGTGACTTTAAATTAGACGAAACACCAGGTGTTGGCGATCCGTTTAATAGAGAGGACTGGTCGTCGTTAGGGCTGGTAAAAGCATTAATATGTGACTCGACAAATGTGTTTAATCGTCTTTCAGGTCGGTCTGAAGAAACCGTAAAATCTCCTATTAAAAAACTAATTAGAAATTCACAAGGTTTAGTTGTAGCTACTACTTTTGCGTCAAATATAGCAAGAGTAAGAACATTGGCGGAAGCAGGAATCTCAGAAGGAAGGTCTGTGGTAGTATTAGGTAGAGCCATGCATAAAATGATTTCTGCTGGACAGGAAACGGGAGTTCTCAAAGACTTTCCAAGCACCATTAGTGCTGAGGAAGCTTTAGATGTTCCCAGACAAAATTTACTTTTAATAGTAACTGGTTCTCAAGGAGAAAGACGGGCGGCGTCTGCTCAGTTAAGTAATGGGAAGTTTAAAGGTTTTTCGTTAAAAGAGGGAGACGTTTTTCTCTTCTCGTCAAAAACTATACCGGGTAACGAGGTCTCTGTTATCAGAATTATTAATAATTTAAGTGAGATTGGTGTGGATGTTATAGATGATAGTATGGGTGATTACCATGTTTCAGGCCATGCTAATAGACCAGATCTGGAGGAAATGCATAAAATTGTAAAGCCAGACTTTATTATTCCCATGCATGGAGAACATAGAATGTTAAGAGAGCACTGTAAGTTGGCAACAGAAAATAACATTGATAGTATTCTTGCCACAAATGGTATGGTCATTTCTATATCAAACAATGGATTACAAGTTGTTGATCATGTAGAAACAGGAAGGGTTTATCAAGATGGTATTATACAAGTTGGGGCTCATGACGGTGTTGTTAGAAATAGAATAAAAATGGCGTTAAATGGTCACGTAACAGTAGGTGTTCTAATTGATGAAAATGATGAACCCATGGAGGATGTTTGGTGTGAGCTAAGAGGTCTTCCTGAAAGAGGTATTTCTTTGAATGATTTAAGTAATGTAATCGAAGAGGAAATTGAGAAAACACTACCCTTTTTGGATCAGAAGCTAATTACTGAAGACAAGAAACTTGAAGAACAACTGACACGGTTGGTAAAAAGGGTTTGTTCTAATGAGATCGGAAAAAAGCCTGAGGTTACTATTCTTATTTCAAGACTAGCTTAGTCCGTTTATTGAACATCTACTATTTTTGACGCTCTTCAAAGCTTTGAGTTATAAAGTTTGGCATTCCAGAAGGATCTGTTAAAACTTCTTCTTTTTTAATAATAGGTCCAGTTTTTAAAGGTTTAATCGAGGGATGACTGGATTCTAAATTAGTGCGTTTTTTAACATTTTCTTTTGAAATAACTTTTGCTTCAGCTTTTTTTACTTTTGGCTCTTTAGGTGTGTTAATCTTTTCTGATTTATTATTAACCACTGTTTGTAGGGGAATATTAATTCCGATCAGTGAATTAATAGCATCTATAAATTTTTCATCCTTCGACGTGCTTATAGTTATTGCCTTTCCTGACCTTCCAGCTCTTCCTGTTCTACCTATTCGGTGAATATAATCCTCAGCATTTATTGGTACATCAAAATTAAATACATGAGAAACACTAGATATATCCAGGCCTCGTGCTGCTACGTCAGAAGCCACCAAAAGCCTGATATGGCCTTCACGAAAGCCATCGAGTGTTTTTGTTCTATGTGACTGCTCTAAGTCTCCATGAATAGCTTCTGCTATGTAGCCATGCTTTTTTAGAGACTTTGCGACTATATCGACATCCACTTTGCGGTTACAAAAAATTAACGCATTTGTAAGACTTGATCCTTCTTGATCAATAAGCGTCCTAAGTAAATTTCGTTTTGCCTTTATTTGTTGATCTTTCCCTACAGTAGCTATCCTAAAAAGCTGTTGAATAATAGTTTCTGACGCGGTTGCTTGTCGTGCAACTTCGATACGAGCTGGGTTAGATAAAAATGTGTTAGTTATACGCTCAATCTCAGGGGCCATGGTTGCTGAAAAAAACAGAGTCTGTCGAGTAAATGGTGTAAGCTTAAAAATGCGTTCTATATCTGGTATAAAACCCATGTCTAACATCCTATCAGCTTCATCAACTACCATTATTTGAACGCCGGTTAATAACAATTTCCCTCTTTCAAAATGATCTAACAGTCGACCTGGCGTTGCAATTAATACGTCAACACCCCTATCAATTAGCTGATCTTGCTCCTTAAATGAAACCCCACCGATTAATAAAGCCTTAGTTAGTTTAGTATATTTAGAATAGGTATCAAAGTTTTCGGCTACTTGGGCTGCTAGTTCTCGCGTTGGTGCCAATACAAGAGAGCGAGGCATTCTCGCTCTAGCTCTACCCCGATTTAACAAGGTAATCATTGGTAAAGTAAAACTTGCTGTCTTGCCTGTACCGGTCTGAGCAATGCCAAGTATATCTCTGCCTTCACAGGCCGGTGGTATAGCTCCCATTTGTATTGGGGTTGGGGTTGTATAACCAGCCTCTTCGACAGCTTTTAGTACTTTTGGGTGGAGTTTTAGCTCTGAAAATTTTTTCATATAGTCCTGAGATTAGCGATTTATTATCGCAGGTATTTGAGACGCAATAAGCAACGCGCCCTTGCGTCGGATCGAAGACGAACTCTTCTAACGGAAACCGGATACTGTATCTTAAGCAATTGGTCAATCTTATTGAATAAATAAACTAAATCATCAACTCCTTCGTTTTATTTAGTTTTATTTCTGGGAAGTCTCTTTCAACTCGATCTATATCCCATTGAATCCTGGTTAAATATACTAAGTCGCCATCATTATCACGACCAGTTTGACTTGGATTATTACTAATAAATTTTTCTACAAGAGTTTTTGGACCAGAAATCCAACGTGCTGATGTAAATTGAGAGGCTTCAAATTTAACAGGTAATCCATATTCAAGTTCAATTCTACTTGCAAGTACTTCAAACTGCAAAGCTCCGACAACCCCCACTATGAACCCAGACCCAATGCTAGGTTTAAATACCTTGGCTGCACCTTCTTCAGAAAATTGGGTTAACGCTTTTTCTAAGTGTTTAGCCTTCAGAGGATCGCCCGCTCGACATGTTTGTAATAATTCTGGGGCGAATGATGGAATTCCTGTCACTTTAAGTACTTCACCTTCAGTCAAAGTATCACCGATACGAAGTTGTCCGTGGTTGGGAATACCGATTATGTCACCTGCCCAGGCTTCGTCGGCTATTTCACGATCATTTGCTAAAAATAGAACAGGGTTAGATATCGTCATAGGTTTTTTTGAACGCACCTGTGTGAGTTTCATACCTCTTTTAAAATGCCCTGATGAGACTCTAACAAAAGCTACCCTGTCACGATGCTTTGGGTCCATATTTGCTTGAACTTTGAAAACGAAACCGGTTACTTTTTCATCTTCGGGTTGAATCGTCCGAGTGAGTGTCTTTTGGCTTTGTGGTTTTGGAGCATATTTTGCAATGCCGTTCATCAGTTCTTGAACACCAAAAGAGTTAATAGCAGATCCAAACCATATAGGTGTCTGAGTGCCTTCTAAAAAAGCATGGTGATCGAAACTAGGTAGTAGCTCACGGGCAAACTCTAAGTCTTCCAGGAGCTTTATATATAGATCTTCTGGTATGTGATTTTTTAATATTGGATCATCTAGCCCTTGGATCTTTATACTCTGTGAGACTTTGTTTCTATCCTTCCGACTCATTAACTCTAAAGTGTTATTNAGCAAATCATAGCAACCAATAAAATCCTTTCCTGTGCCAATAGGCCAGCTCGCAGGAGAAACGTCAATTGCAAGGTTCTCTTGAATTTCGTCGATGATCTCAAAAATATCCCTACTCTCTCGATCCATTTTATTACAAAAAGTGACAATTGGTAGATCTCTTAATCTACAAACCTCAAATAGTTTTCGAGTTTGGCTTTCGATACCTTTTGCTCCATCAATAACCATTATGGCAGAATCAACTGCTGTTAATGTTCTATACGTATCTTCAGAAAAGTCTGAGTGCCCAGGTGTATCAACTAAATTGAATCGGTTAGAATGGAAGTCAAATGACATTGCAGATGCTGAAACAGAAATTCCTCTATCTTGCTCCATTTTCATGAAATCTGATCTTGTTCGCCGTGAGTCTCCTTTAGCTCTAACTTGGCCTGCAAGCTGGATAGCACCTCCATAGAGTAAAAATTTTTCTGTTAAAGTTGTTTTTCCTGCGTCAGGGTGACTTATTATTGCAAAAGTTCTTCTGCGATTTATCTCGTTATGAGACATTGAATTTTTTGAAATTTTTTCGGACATAACCACTCATATAAAGACGAACTTACATTAGCGCAATCTATCCTATACATTCCTTTTTGTTTCCGAAATAATAACCACATTGTAAGATATATTAAATAATATTTTGGATTACTTAAGATTCAAGTTGTAAGTTTTTAAAGCTAATTAGAAAAATTAATTTGAGGTAGAATAAATGGATTTAGGAATTTCTGGAAAACGAGCTTTAGTGTGTGCTTCAAGTAAGGGTTTGGGACTAGGGTGTGCCGAAGCCTTAGCAAGTGCAGGAGTTAACCTTATAATGAATGCTAGATCAGAACTGGATTTAATGTATTCAGCTAATAGGATTATTGACACGTATGGTGTTGAAGTGGAAACAGTAGTGGCTGATATTACTTCTGATAACGAGCGTTCAACAATTTTAAATCAAATAAAAAATATAGATATACTANTAACAAATGCTGGTGGACCACCTCCCGGAACATGGGAAGATTGGAATAAAGAAGACTTTGTTTTAGCTTTAGAGGCAAATATGTTNACGCCAATCTCCTTAATGAAACATTATTTGCCAGGGATGATGGAGCGGGGTTGGGGGCGTGTTGTCAACATAACTAGTCAATCGGTAAAAGCCCCAATTTCTACTCTTGGGTTATCTAATTCTGCTAGAGCGGGCCTTACTGGTTATGTTGCTGGAACCTCTCGTCAAGTAGCATATTCTGGAGTGACTATAAATAACCTCTTGCCAGGCAGTCATGCAACTGATCGTATTAAAAACCTGCTCAAGAGTTCGTCACAAAAGCAAGGAGTAAGTGTTGAAGATTTAAGGAAAGAGCTGGAGGCTAGTATTCCAGCTAAGCGATTGGGGACTCATACAGAGTTTGGTGAGGTTTGCGCTTTCTTATGCTCTAAACATGCGGGATTTATAATTGGACAGAATATATTAGTGGACGGTGGTGCCGTAAATGTCACCTTATAACAAGTTATGAATTTATATTATTAGTAATTTAATCAGTCTTGATTTAAGGCTTAGAGTTGCTACATAGCTGACAAGAATGCTAATTTTTAATACTTTCTAGATTTTTTTGATTAAAAAAAGAGAAATAAATAGTTTGATTCCACGTTTAGAAATAAGTCGACTTTCGAAGTCATTTGCTAAGGTAAAGGTTGTTGATGATATATCGTTCAGTATA
>JGI20151J14362_10003308_pt1 | contig 11066 bp, 3 predicted proteins | sample COG_01_FD_14362 | JGI IMG/M metagenome (IMG submission 14362) | reverse complement strand
GGGCGCGAGCGCCACCGCGGCGGCGGCGGCTGCTGCGGCGGCTGCGGCTGGTAACACCGGCTTTGGCGTCCCGGGAAAGTCCGCGATTGGCGCCGCGGTTGGAGCGTCGAGCGAGGCTGCCGCGACGGCCGCGGCGGCGATCGGTCCACTGTCAACCGCCGCGCAGAACGAGTCCACGCGTCGACCCACGCTCGCCGTGTCCCTCATCCGCGCGCACGCGGCGGCGGTGCGCCGGCTGCACGAGCTCGACCCGGCGGATGCGGGCGCCCGGGCGCTGCCCCTCGCGTGCCACGAGCTGGTCAAGATGCTCAACGCGGTGCACGAGGGTGTGGTGATGGAGGCGGCGACGTGCCTGGCGTCCCTCGTCACCAAGTGCGTGGACACGAACATGGTGCGGGAGGGGATCAAGGCGATGGCGGCGGCGAGGGCGGCGGGGAAGTCGGCGCCGGCGAGGCCGCCCCCCGTCATCGGCGTGGCCGCCGCGCTGAAGGCGTCGCTCGGGTTTAGGTACCGCGCGGCGTGGCCCGTGGCGTTGCCCGTCGTGGCGGTCGCGTTCGAGCGCCTGGGTGCCGCGGCTGGTGCCATCCTCGGCGGGTGCCTCGAGGCGTTGGGTGAGATGGGCGCCCACGCGGAGGGCCTGGCGTGCCGAGGGCAGCTCACGCAAACCCTCTCAGCCGCGGTGAAGGCTCTCGGCCCCGAGCAGGTTCTCGGCGTGTTGCCCCTCCGTCTCGAGGAAGGTATCGACGCCGAGATCGCCGCCAAGTCCGAGTACGGTCACGACGTCGACGACGGCATGGGCGACGACGACATGGACATGGACATCGGCGCGGGTGCCGAGCTCAACGAGGATGGCGGAAACGTGGCGGGAGCCGCGGGTGCCAGGTTGTGGCTCGTTCCCCTCCTCCGCCAGGCGCTCAAGGGTGCGAGGATGTCATACTTCTCCGAGGAGATCCTGCCCGTGGCGCGACGACTCGGCGCGCGAGCGGCGCAGGCCAAGGCGGCGGGTCGGGCGTTCGAGGCGCAGCGGTGCGCGGCTGGCGAGGCTGCGCTGTGGAGCCTCCTCCCCGCCTTCTGCCGCTGGCCCCANGATGCGTCGGAGTCGTTCCCGGGCCTCGCGCCGAGCCTCGGTAGCGCGCTCTCCGCGCGAGCNGATCTCCGCGGCCCGCTCACCGAGGCGCTCCGTCGCCTCATCCAGCAGGCGCGCGCGGTGGTCAACGCCGACAAGGCGGACGCCGACTCTGACAAGGACGACGACGACGAGGACGATGAGGACGATGAGGACAAGGCCAAGGAGGCCGCCGCGACCGCGCTGCTCCTCGAGGACCGGCCGGACTGGTTCTCCGCACAGATCGCGGAGGGGCAGGCGGCGACCGTCGCCAAGTACGCCCGAAACTTCCTCCCCATCCTCTTCAACCTTTTCGTCGCGGCGCCGCCTGAGAGACGCGGCGAGCTCAGCGCGACGGTGGGGTGCTTCGCGCAGATCACCGAGACGGCCGCTCTCGGAGGGTTCTTCCGCACCGTCCTTCGCAAGCTCGTCAAGGTGACGTCCGATGCCGAAGATGCGCCCGACGCGCTGCAGGAGGGCGGTGACACCAAGTCCGCGAGGAGGTGCACCTTCATGGACCTGTCGCTGGCCATGGTNCCCGGGTTGGACAACGCGGCCCGGGACCTCGTGTTCAAGGCTGCCAGACCCGCCGCCCTGGAGAAGGACGCGGCGGTGCAGAAGCGCGCGTACAAGCTCCTCGCGGCGCTCATGAAGCCCGCACTCGGTCCCGGAGCCAACCTGGGCGGTGACTGGCTCGTCGCCAACGCGGAGCCCGCGGAGGAGGCGCTGGTGGAAGGGTCCGGCATGTGCGCCCCGGCGGCTAGGAGGTACCGCCTGCGTTGCGTCGCGGCGATCCTGCCCAGCCTGATGGAGCGTGAGGCGGAGAAGGATGACGCCGAGGATGGTGCCGCGATGGGCGGCAGCCAGGGATCATTCGCGGTCCTTCTCGGCGAGCTCATCGTCGCGACCAAGGAGACCAACGCGAGGACGCGGCAGCAGGCTTTCAGGCTCCTGGTGGATATCCCCCGGAGCATGGAGCGCAAGGCTGGCCGCGCGGGCGGGTCCGGCAGGATCGGCGGGGGTGCGGGCGGCGGCGGCGGTATGCTCGGCGCGTGGCTCGCCGAGGGAAGCGACGACGAGAACGACGCTCCCGACGCGGCCAACAGCGACGACGAGTTTGACGGCATGGACGCGGTGGACGGGGAGGAGATGGGCGCGGGTGTCCGCAAATTCTTCATGACGGTTCTCGCGGGCGTGGTTGGAGCCACGCCCACGATGCAGAGCGCGACGGTCATGGCGCTCGCGCGTCTGCTGTACGAGTTCAGCGCCGCGCTCGTGTCCACCGTCCCGGAGCTTCTCCCCGCGGTGTTTGCCCTCATGGAGACTGGCAACCGCGAGGTTATCAAGGGTGCGATTGGTTTCATCAAGGTTGCGGCTGTTCGCCTGCCCCAGACGGACCTCGCCGCGCAACTCCCCACGCTGGTCCCCGCCTTGCTGCACTGCTGCGACGACGAGGACGGCTTCAATAGGTTCAGGAGCAAGGTGAGGGTGGTGGTGGAGCGACTGGTGAAGCGATGCGGCTGGGACGCCGTCGAGGCTGTCACCCCGGAGCTTCACTCTGCGCTTTTGCAGCACATGCGACGCGAGGAGGTGAGAACGGAGAGGCGCAGGAAGGCGTCCGTCGCCGGCAGCGAGTTCGGCGGCGGTGCCAAGTCCCTCGCGGGTAAGTCCGCCCGCACCGCGCGCAAGTCCGCGTGGAACGACGAGGAGGTCTTCTCGGACGACGACGGCCAGACGGTGAGAACCGGGCGCGGCGGTCGATCCACCGTGGGCGGCGGCGGCCGGGGCGCCTACTCCATGGCTCCCACGTCGCGGAGGGACGCGGGCGGCGGTGGCCCGAGGAGCGCGGCGGCGGCGCACGCGCTTCGCGCCGTCGGGGGTGCGAGGCTGCCCGGGGCTGCGTCCGGCTCCGAGCCGCTCAACCTCCTCGACGAGAGCGCCATGCGCCGGCACATGCTCAACCAGAGCCGCGGCGGTGAATTTGACGACGACGACGGCGGCGGGTACAAGCGCGACGAGGGAGGTCGCCTGGTCATCGTCGAGGAGAAGGAGGGTCGTAAGCGCGGTCGCGACGATGAAGACGACTTCGACGATGGACGCTCCGTCGGCGGCAAGTCCTTGGGCGGCGTGTCGCGTCGCACGGCTAAGACGATGGGCGGCTTCACGATGAGGTCGGGCCGCTCGGTCCGGACCAACAAGACGTCGCGCACCACCAAGTCCGGCGCCACGACGAAGACGGTCAAGTCGAAGAAGGGCGACGGCAAGCACAGCACCGACAGGTACAAGGCGAAGAAGGGAGCACAGGGAGACAGGATGAACGGCGCCCTCGAGCCCTACGCGTACTGGCAGCTGGACCCGAGGATGCTCAACAGGCGGCCGAGCAAGCGCGCCAAGGCTGGCGCGGGCCTGGCCAAGGTTGTGAGGAACACGGGCCAGATCGGTATCATGACCGGCCAGAAGGCAAAGGATGCCAAGCAGAGGAAGAAGTACTGAGAAACGTAGAAGCCCTCCGCTAGCGTTGTTATTGAAACCAGTCGCCACGACACGCGCGGCCCTTTCTCGTTGATGTTGATCATGACTGCCAGAAGTTGGCACCCTGATTTTGAATCACTTTTTAGCTCGCGCAGCGATGGACGACGACGAGCTCGACGACCTCGTTCTTCAGGGGCACGGGGGCGCCATCGCCGACCCGGAGAACTACGTGGATGATCCCAACGAGAAGAAGAAGGAGAAGCTGAACGAGAGGCTCAAGTGCGAGGTGGTCAAGATCGCGGAGGAGGCTTCGAGGCAGTACAGCGTGCGGATCTCGCCGCAGTTTGCGCAGTGCCTGACGGAGCTGACGAGCACGTACGTGCACACGCTGGCGAACGATCTGGCGGCGTTCGCGCAGCACCGCAAGGGTAAGGTGATCACCCACGATGACGTGCTGCTCGCGGTGAGGAAGATGCCCGCGGTGGTGGACCAGGTGAACGCGGTGCTGCCAGAGAATCTTGTCGCGAAGAAGAGTAGGCAGACCAAACTGACGACCATGCAGTAGCGAACGGAACGCAAACGGGCGAGGGTGGGGTGTCGTCAACCGGGGTGAGGCTATCTCATAGGTGTTGTACAACGTTAGGAACTAGCTAGCTAGCTATAAGTAGTGCTAAGGTATCGATCCTTCGGCTTCCAAGAGCCCAATCGCACGCGGCTCGTCAGTATCTCCGTTTCATCTCCTGCCTTCGAAGCTTCCCTTTGTCCAGGTCCATCGCCAGGAGCTCCGGCTTGAAGAAGTTGAACCACTGCGTCGTCGGTCGATCCATCCCCACGTCCATGATCTTGTAGTGCCACCTGGGCAGACCCAGGTGCGCGGCCATCAGCCGGTAGTACTCGCCGAAGGAGTCCGCCACGATGTGCCAACGCGTCGATATGTCCTGGAACCAAACCTGCGCCTTGTGCGGGACGGACCTCGTGGGGGTGAGCTCGTCGCCGACGTTCGACCCCGACGACGACGGGTCAAAGGCTGGGACGAACACCAGCGCCACGCGACCGTGCCTGATCGAGGAATCGAGGTCGAACGCCGCCGACGGCACGGGCGGTTTCCAATCCTTTGGACCGCGCTCGCCGTCGTCGTCGCGTCGCGGATCCCAGACGGACCCGGGCGGGACTAGGAGGATCTCATCTTCCTCGTCGTCGTGGGGCACGAGCGCCATGGGCACCATCTCGATCTCCGCAAGCGAGTTGATGTGCATGTTTCCCAGGTGATGCACCTCCTGCTTGAACAAGACGTCCCAAGTCATCTTCATCCCATTGGAGCTGAGCAGGAACGCCTTGAGATCTTCGGGGAGCTTGAAGGGCGCGTTGGCGTCTTCCCAGGCCTGAATGTCGGACATGGACGCGGGTTCACCCGGAACATACTTGACGTCCTGAACCCCGACGTGCCCCTTCAGGTATTCCGCCACCGCGTGCGCGTACTGGTCCATCGTTGTGCCTGGTGTCACTCGGTCGAGATTCGGTTTTGTGGAACTTGCCTGTTTCATTTTGGCAAGTGTCTATGTCTAAACTAAGCTAAGCTAAGCTCCTTCTCCCCTTCCGTCTCATGCCGGAGGTGGAGTACACGGATTCAAGGGGAGACATCGCCTTGGTCCGCGGAGTTGTCTTGGGTTTGCGCTTCTTCTTGCTCCCTGGGCTGTGGTTCTCCTGCCCGGGCGATGACCCGGGAGAGTTTTCGGCGGGCGTCGCAGCCGCAGCCGCCTCTGCCCTCTTCGCCTCGACGTGCTTGCGAGCCATCCTGCCGCGGTGCATCGCCTGAATCCTGCTCGCAGCCGCATTCTGCTCCGTCGCTTGCACGGCCAGCTCAGCCTCCCTGATCCGTGCCTCCTCCTCGAACATGGCGTGCAGATCCGCCTCCGCATCATCATCCTCCCAGGGTTGGGGGGACGGCGGCCGCTGCAACCTCTGGGGCGACACCTTCTTCCTCTTCTGCCCGGGCGGTGGGGTGCGGTGTTTCGGGTCACCGAGGGGCTCCAGACCCCGCGCGCGGCGCTCATCCGCTTGCGCCTGCCGCATCGCCGCGACGGACATTTTCTTCGGCGGGACGGATCCCCTCCCGCCGCCGTAAATCTTGGTCTTGGACGGCGTCTTCGGCTCCTCGGTACCAGGCACGGCCAGCTCAGCCTCCCTGATCCGTGCCTCCTCCTCTAACATGGCGTGCATATCCGCCTCCGCATCGTCGTCCTCCCAGGGTTGGGGGGACGGCGGCCGCTTCCCCTGCGCCCAAGTCCAGGATAGCAGCGCCCTCTCCCGCGCCAGCTTCGTCTTCTCGGCGATGCGCTCAGCGCGTTCCGCGCGTTTGATCGCAGAGGTCGTGGGCAGGTCATCCTTCAGCCTCGTCCGCCTCGTGGGCGTGTCCTTGGGGGACGAAACGAGCTGCTGCTTTTTTGCGTACGCCCGCGCCGCGAGTTTGTCCCTGGCCCTTACACGCTCTCGACGGGGATCGGGAGTAGCCTCCGCCTCCTCCGTACTCTCGTCCGAGTCCACGACGCTCTCGGGCAGTTCGAACGCGTCGTTATCGTTGGGCTCCCACTCCAGGATGTCGTCGTTGGTTGCCAAGACGGGATCGTACAGTGGGTTCTTGCGGTACCGCAGCGCCACCGCGGGCTCCTGGTCCCAGATTCTGTCGCTCTGTTCCATGGAGAACTCCCTGTCACGGAGCATGTGCTTCGGCGTGTGCTCCAGGTACTTACCCCACCTCCTCTGCTCGTGGATGTCCTCGTGCACCTGTTTATGCTGCTCGCGTAAGGCGTCGAGCCTCTGTTGTAGCTCGTCCATCTCCCCGCGGGATCCCCGACTCGACGGACGGGACTCCTTCTCCTTCTCAGACGCAGCCCTGTCCTTCAGCTTCTTCACGAACGCCATCCTCTCCGCAGCCGCCGCTTCGAACGCCCTGTCCTCCTCCCAGCGTTTACTCGTCGCCGGGACGGTTTCCACCAGGTCGTAGACGATGTCAAGGATGAAACCGTCAAGCTCGCACGCCTGAACCGCCCGCTCCATCTGACCGTACACGACGGCGTCAATCTCCACGGCATCCGCCGCGTCGTCGGCGCAGTCGTACACAGCCTGGATCGCAGCCTCCTCGATGTCGCACAGGTCGAGGGCCGAGTAGATGATGCCGTGGGCGAACGCGGAGTCCAACTCGGCGACGTCGACGGCGGCGTCGGAAATCTCGCCGAGAACGTCAGCCACAGTCTTTGACAAGGCCTCGCGGAGTGCTTCGACCGCGACGTCCCGCGCGACGGCCTCGCAAGCGTCGCGAAGGACATCGGTGGCGATATCTCGCGCGAAGGCGTTGAAGGCGGTCTGAGGTTCCGGCGAGATGGAAGGTGGTCTGACGACGATTGGTGAGACATCCTCGAAGTGAGCGTCGAGCTCGGCCGACAGGTACACCTCGTCGTCGTCCCAGTCCGAGTCAAAGTCCTCGGAGAGCTCGTCCGAGTCAAAGTTGAGCGAGTACGCGTCGTCGTCCTTCTCGGGCTTCTTCCGTCGTGTCTTCTTCATGTAAGCCGCCGCCGCCCTCTTCCCCGCCGCTTTCGTGCCCAGCTCCACCGGGGTGAGGGTAACGTCAAAGACCCCGGGTTTCCGCGGGACGTGCTCCGGCGACGCCTCTCTCCTCCGAGCCTCCTCTCGCGCTCGCGCCTCGTCCGCCACCCGCATATCCCGCTCGAGCGACACGGCCCACTCGGACCTGCCTCCACGCTTAACCCCGGCCCGGCCTTGGCCCGGTATCTTGCGCGCCTGCGACCGGTATTGCGCGTCGATGTCGCGCATGTCACCCACCGAGAAAGGAGGGGTCTCCTCGCCTCGGACGGATGGATCCGACGTCGATTTGAACCCCGTTCTCTTAGGCTTGGTCTTCCGTCGTTGCCTCCTGAGCTGAGCCTCGCGCTGTCTCGCGCGCTCCACCAGCTTTTGTGTCAACGGTGACGCGATGAGAGGCTTTGGCGGTGGCGGTGAATCCGTGGGTTTCTTAGCCTCTGCAATCGGAGAGAGTGAAAGTTTCCGGGGCGTCGGTTTCTTTGTCAGCATCGAGTAAGCGGATGCCGCCCTCTGGTTGGCGGCGTCGACACCCAACTGTACGGGAGAAGCTTCCGAGCCGAACGCGCCGGGCCTGACGTGTGATGTAGAGAACACGTCGGCCCTCTTCCTTGAACGCTCCTCCGCCCTCGCAGCCGCCTGCTCCTCCATGTTCATCCGTTGCGCCCACTCCGCACGCTGTTGGACGTCTCGCACGTTGACGGGCGTCTGCTTTTTTGGGCTCGGCAGAGACTTCTTCTTGATGTTCCGATTATGTTCCATCAAGCGCGTCACCGCGCCACGAAGGCGATCCAACGCGCTCTCCTTCTGTCTACCAAGCTTCGGTGAGGACGGTCTGGTCGGCGCGCGAGACACTGGACGGGAGAGCTCCGGATCTGCGTCGGCGACGGCCATCTCTGCCAAAAATCTGCGCCTCCTCGCCGCGGCGGCAGATTGCGCGAGAGGGTTCTGAATCCATTGCGGCGGCGTGGCAACCTCCGCGCTCTTGCTGATTGGCAGTGACTCGGTCTCGTCGTCAGCCTTCTTTGGCGCTCGCTTGACTTCGCTTTTGGTCAAGACCTTGATTTTAGTCTTGGAGTATGCGGCGGCGGCGCGATGATCCGCCGCCGCCGCGCCGAGATGGACCGGCGCTGGCTCAGACTCGAACGCCCCCGGTCGCACCACGGCGGATTTCCGCGGTCGCCTGGTCCCCGGTGTGCGAGCGGTGAGGTTCACCCGTTTCTTTTCAAGGTCCAGCGATCGGGCCCATTCATCCTTGGGAATTCTGGATCGCACGGGTGAGAGCACTCGCACGGGTGAGAGCACTCGCACGGGTGATTTTATCCTGTGAGGTGACCTTACGCCGTCCGCCCTACCGCGTCGCACCCAGTTCTTCCACTTCACCGCGGACAGGGCGACCATCCAGAGACTTTGTCCGATTGATGCGGGCTTCCTTGGGGGTAGGACCTTCTTCTCGGCGGCTTTCTTTCGCGCCACCAGCTCCCTCAGCGGCACGAACCCCTTCTTGAAATCTTCGTAGACCGCGTTTGCGATGACGGTGCTCTGCTGTACCCTCGCCGCACGTACCCCTTGTTGAGAACCCGGCTCCCGCGGCGTCGTCGGTGGGGCGGGTGGTTTCACCGGCGTTGGCGTCGGTACCAACGATCTCGACGCCATCGCACCGTAAGCCACGGCGGCCAATCGGTTCTTCGCCGCGGCGGTCGGGGTCGATGTCCCGGGCAGCGCCGGAAGCTTCTCGTTCACGAGCTGCTTCGACGGTGGCGACGACTCGTTCGAACCTCCTTGTCGGCCGAGCGATCGCGGCTGTGGCTGCCGAGTTTTCAACGAGGGTAACGACACCGAACGCGAAGGTGCCGGCGGTGTTTCGCGTTGCCGAGACGCCATCGCCGTCGGCTTCGGAGTCGCCGAAGACGCCTCCGAGGCGACGAGCCGGCGATGCGCGTTTCGAGGCGCCTCCTCGTTGGTTTCGTTCCAATCGACGGGTTCAGGGGTGGGAGGTGTAGGTACCACCGCCGGCCTGGGAGGAGATTCGCGAGCCGACACCCGGTACGTCGACACCGGCGGCGGCTCCTCCTCCTCCTCGACTTTAATCTCTTCATCCTCAATCTCCTCGACCTCAACCTCCTCCGCCTCGAAGTCCTCGTCGTCCGAGTACCTCGGAGCGTCGTCCTCGTCGCTCGAGTCCACGTATATCGGGCTGCGTCGCGCGGGGGGTACCTCGGAAGCCGCGGGAAGCTCCTCCACCGTCACGATTGGCGCCAGCGGTGGCGGAGAAGGAGAGCGGGTCTCGACCGGCGGTGTGTCTCGGCGTCGGGTCGGAGACGCGTGAGTCCTGCCCCGCTCCCGGAGGCTCTCGCGAACCCTCTCGACCGCCCGAGCCCGCGTGGCGATCGCCCGATACGCCTCCTGCCTCCTCGAGCCCTTGTCGCCATCGCCTACGGTGCTCCGAGTCGCCGGCGGTCTCGGCCGCAGGGTGGTCCTTTCGGACTTGCTGTCGGTCGCGCCTGTGACGGGCGGATCCTTCGTCGACTCCGCGCGGGTTCCCGGCACGTCCACCGAGCGTCTCCTCCTGCGCTTCTCCTTACCGATCAGGCTCAGCTTGGCGCCGCCGTACGCCACGGCGGCCAGTCGGTTCTTCCGCTCCGCCACCGAGGACGATCCCGCCGGACCGGCGCTCTCGCTGCCCTCCATAGGAGAAGATGATGTGGACGCCCCGAATTGGGATGCGTTCCTCTCGTCTCCCCCTTTACCCATGGTCGACGACAACAGTCGCGACGGGCGCTGACTATCTATTCATGTCTACCATTATCGGTTCGCGGTTTTAGATGACGTCGAAAGTCCCCCGCTGGCCTTCCGCGCCCGTAGAATGGGCGCGGCGACCGTCGGAGGAAGAAAATCGTGAACGACCGACGACTTTACTTGTTCGCGGTCGAGTGCGCTTTCTGGACAGGACGAGATCCAAGTGCTGCGAGACGCGGTTTTGGCAATTGTTGTGACTAAGGTACCATAGGGAACTACAAAGGCTATCGTTACATCACGCTCCAAAGCGAATCACTTCCCCGTTAGCGCCTTGGCCACCNNGTGGGGGCTGGGCGGGGCCTTGGGTTTCGGTCCGCTGCTGAAGGCGTCCCGGATGGGAGGCACGACGACGGGCAACATCATGCCTGGGAGAGGAGAGAGGTGAGGAAATAATCATCGTCAGTTGAAGCTCGAAGGGCGGCGAGCGAGGGTTCGGAAGAACAGGACGCGAGTGTCGTCGCTCCCGCGTGCGGACGATCGACACGACGTGCGAACCGCGGTCACAGTCGATGCACCGTTCATCCACGACGGGCGACCCGCCGGGACGGATCGGGCGGACGGAGCAAAAACCCTTCCGTATGGGCAACGTCTCTGAATGGAGGGACACGACGGACGCGGGGTTCGGCGGGGACGCACCCGTGAAACCGATGAAGCAGCTCCACATCACCACCGGCTCGCGCTGCATGGCCACGTAAAACCAAGACATGGCGACTGGGACGACTCGTTCTACGCAAGCGCCCTTCTCAAGTGAGGCGCCCCGGTGATCGTGTGTTTGGCAGTATGTGTTTCATCAAAGAGGCAAATTTTCATATGTATGACGGTCAGTCAGAGATCGTTGAATAGCAATTTCCCGGTTACCCTAATTACGCTAAAACTCGTATGGCGGTCGGTCAGTTTGTTTTTCAGAGCAACCGGCTTAAAAAATGAACCGGCGGACTGTAGCACTAAAGAGAGGACCGAGCTTTTCCCTGCAGCCCTTCCTCGAGACGCATCGCAAGCCCCTCACGGTTAAAGCACCTCGTGTGCCGCCTGCGAATCACCACAAACAGACAAAATGAAGTACGTCGCTGCCTACCTCCTGGTGAGTACGACG
>JGI20151J14362_10003305_pt1 | contig 11068 bp, 7 predicted proteins | sample COG_01_FD_14362 | JGI IMG/M metagenome (IMG submission 14362) | reverse complement strand
CGTTTCAAACGTCTCCCCGACCGCGGTAAACTGTTCGCGATATCGATCCGGCAAGAGCAACAAGGACGGTCCGGTATCGAATCTAAATTCCGAGTCGAACTGTTCGGATCGACATCGGCCGCCGACGGAATCGTTTTGCTCTAAAATCGTCACTTTATACCCGTTAAAAGCGAGGCGAGAGGCCATGCCTAAGCCTCCAACGCCCGCGCCAACCACGATGGCTTTATTTTTGTTCTTCTTTCCGTCTGAATCGTTTACATTACTTCGTGCGACGATGTCATTCTCGTTATCCATTATCGCCGCTTTTAATAGTATACTACGTTTCAATTTTTGATGACTTCTATTACGACGCTTACTAGTATTACTACTGCTACTGTTATGATTATTAGTAGTACGCAGTGATGATTGGTGTCTTCTGGTGTGTGATTTCGAGGACGACATATCCGAACTCGTCGTCGTCGTCGTCGTTCGAGAAGACATCGTCGTCATCGTCGTCATCTCTCGCGAGCGTTTTTCTCTTATCTTTTGGGGCAGAAGTGAGCAAAATTTGAGGCAAAGAAAACCTGAAAAGAGGGCAAAAAAAGCCACACATTCTCACGCGTACACGCGAGACAAACATAACAACAACAATTGTTGTCGCGACATTTTATAGACACAAATAGTTAGCACACATCATGAGCGCGAGTTTTTTGTGCGCGACGAGTTCGTCCTCTTTGGCGAACGCGCGAACCATGTTTGGTTCCTCCAGTAGCGGTACGTTTTCTTGTTTCGCGATGATGTGTTTTTTTCTTCGCATTCTGCCTCTCGGAAATGGCGAGCGATTTTGATGAGAGATTTAATAAAGCGCGCGCGGAAACGCGTCTTTTACTTTGAAACGCGAAAATCGAGAGGGGTCTCGGAGAGATATTTTACGCGGAACAGAATCGCACGGAGGAGAATACTTACCCATCGTGTGCTCGTTCGTCGAGGATATGCGAGAGATGAGCGTGGTATTCGTGCGCGCGCTTTTGCTTCACCTCGTTGTCGCCGGCCCTATCTGAAACCTCTGGTCTCTCTTTTCCTTAAAATACTAATAAATAACCTCTTTGACACGATAGGCAACCAAAACGATTTGTTCAAAACGACCAACGGTTCGGTGGTAACCATGATGCGTCACGGCAAGAAATCACCGAAACTGAACCTCCCGGCGGACCAACGCAAAGCGTTGCTCCGAAACTTAACCACGGAAGTTCTGAGACACGGTTCGGTGACGTGCACCATGGCGAGAGCGAAAGCGGTGAGAAAACCAATCGAACACATGATTCAGTTGGCGAAAGACGGCGGCGAACACAAGAAGAGAGCCGCGTTGGGGTACATTTACGATAAGGAAGTTGTGGATGCGTTGTTTGAAAAAGCGCCTGCGAGATACGGCGATAGAAACGGCGGGTACACTAGAATCGTGAGAACGTTGAAGAGAAGAGGAGACTCGGCGGAGATGGGGGTGATTAAGCTCGTATAAAAAAGTTATTATTCTAGAACACACACATACATAAGTTGATATATATATTATACCTCATTACATACTAATTAATTAAAAGAGTAACACGCATCATCATCGTTTACTTCTTCTTTTGTTTTTTCTTCGCGCCGCCGGCGGCCCCGGCGCCTTTGGTCGTTTTGACTCGTTTGTTTCCGCCTTTATCTCTCGCCATTTGTTTCAACTCTGCCGCGCGTTTCCTCAACTCTTCCGCGCGTTTCTCTTTCTTCGCGAGACCAATTTGCATGGCTTTATACAACTCTCTCTTCTTTCTCGGAAGTAAAGCAGATCTCAAGTGGTCCAACTCGGCTTCTTCGCCTCCTTTTTGGACGCGTTCGCGAACAATCTTGTCTTTTTCTCTCATGGCCATTTCCGGCGTGAGTTTCGATTTCACTCTCTTTTCGCCGGTCTCGTCGTCGTCATCTTCGTCGGAGGAAGACTCGTCCGGGTCGGAATCTTCCGATTCGCCTTCCTCGCCCGGGTAGGAGTCCGAATCCGAATCGTCGTCGTCCGAATCGTCGTCGATCTTCTCGTTCTCCAACGACTTTGAATACGGCACGCCTTTGATTTCCTTCTCGAGTTCTTTTCTGTGCGTCTCTTCTTCTTCCTCTTCTTCGGTTTTCTTCGGCTTTTTCTTGTCCGTTCCAGACGCCGAGGACGGTAACTTCTTTCTCCCTGGAACGCCAAAGTCGTGTTGCAACTTCATCAACTCCAGCAAGTATTCCGGGTAATACCCTTCCTCTTCCGGGTCGACGAACGGCGATAAGTGCGGCGGCGGTTTCTTCCCGGGGAAATATTTTTCCGTAGGGATTAAGATTCTATAGTTGGCGCAATCGCACACCCACTGCGGAACGACAAACTCACGAGAGATTTCCGCGGCTGGCTTTTGGTCGTTCGGCAACGGGCGGTCCATGATGACGTGCGTGATTTTATCCTTCTCCTCGTCGACGTCGATGGGCGAGCCTTCGCCTTCCCAACACACTTCGCCGCCGAAGGACTTTACGATGAACACCATCGCTTCGCGAGGACACTCGCGTTTGATGAGAAAAGTCAAACCGTTGAACAAATTCGCGCGTCGTTTTCGGTCTAAAATTAACAACTCGCGATCGGACAAGTTTGCGTTTCGTTCTTCGTCCGTGATGGTTGTCGCCATTTGCGCGTCGGCTTCGTCGCCGGTGGTCATCATCTCGATGTTTTCCTCCATTCGTAACTGTTCGTTTTCGCGCTCGCGCTCGCGTTCAGCCGCTTCTCTTTCCGCGATATCGTCCTCATCTTCGCCGTCTTCAAACTGCGCGATTTCTTTCAGTTTCTCCGCTAACGTTTTCTTTCTCTTTTTCGGTTTCTCTTCGTCGTCGTTTACGTCGTCGTCTGCTTTCGCTTTTGCGGCGTTTTCCCTCGCCTGCGCGACTAAAGTGGCGTTTTCTATCTTTTTCTTCAGTTCGTGCACGATTGCTACCGCACCAGTCGCGGCATCCTCTAAAGCCACGTCCAAGACTGGCGGGTACCTCAAATTGTCCTCGTGGTACAACTGATGATTGACGAACGTCGTCATCGAGATGTAAAACTCCAAAAACGTCAACATCACGCGATAATCCACGTCTTCCGGTAACGTTTGCTGCATGTTGTGCGACACTAACCACACGACCGGTTCGCCTCGAATTTCAGCTTCGTAATAAATGCCCTTCACGGAAATGAAAACTTTCCTCAAAGCGCGTTTTCTCGTCACGTACGATTGAAACTCCAAGCTCAACTCCCTCGATTTCGCGACGATATCTTGCGGAATCCCGTGCCTTTTCGCCGCGGGTAACAACGCAAACAAGTGCACTAACGTTAAACAATCGTCCAAATCTCTCAAGGCGTCGAGAAACGTCGGGTACCGTTCCTTCACTAAATGGTCCAGCGTATACATCGGTTTGTGTTCTCGCAACCGGTCCACTTGGTTGAAGTGTTTCTTCGCCTTCGCTTTCTTAATCTTCCTCTCGTGCGCGCGTAACTCTCGAAAGGTTTTCATCAGCGGTTCGTGGAGTAAAAACGCGATATCTTTCGCGTGGTAATACGTTTTCCCTTGGCCTTTGACTTTCTTCTTCGGTTCTCTGGGATGTATTCCTTTGAGAATGCACAGTCGGCGAAAATCGCTCAATTTCAGCTGCAGTTTGTTCAGCGCTTCGTTCCTGGTCACGTATCGCGATACGTTTGAAGACGAATTGCGGCTTTTTCCTAGGTTGCCTTTTTTCATCTTCAGCTTTGATTTCGCGAGGACTTTCCCCGTGCCGTTGACTTTGTTCTTTTTCCCGCCTCCCATCTTGTTTGAGATAGTCGTGTGTGCGTGTTTCCTCTTCTCTGGTTTTAAGTGGTAAAAAGTGGCGGCCGTCTTTCGTTTTCTCCCCAAAAAATCAAGCTGCCCCAAGAGAGAAAAAAGAAGAAAAAAAACACAAGACACAAAACAAAAAATTTCATCAACCCCACCAAATTTTTTTGGTCGTCTGGCAGTTTTTCACTCACTCGCACAGTCGAACGAAATCCTCCGAGACTAAATTTGAACCGCGAACTCGCATCCGTTTCGACTGCTTAATAAACTCATTCCGAGAGAAAAAAAGGGCAACAACACTTTGTTGTTGAAAAAAGCGGTTTGTTCTTTCGGTTCCTCTTCTTCTTCGTCGTCGTCTTCTTCTTCAGAGTAATAATAATACGTTTGAAGAGAAGAAGAGCTGAGGAGATATATAATACACAAAACGCACAAGCGCGTACTGTATCATCATCATCTCCAGAGAGAGAAGTCTGCGCGTAAAGAAGTGCACGCAAAAGAGAAAGAGAGAGTAGTACATTTACTTTTGCAGAGAAGAGAGTAAAAATCTTTCCCCATCCGTCGTCGTTTCGGGTGAGGGTAGAGAGCGCAGAAGCAAAATGATGGTCTCGGAGACGACTTTAACAACGCGCGAACAACAACAAAGAAGAAGAGAGGACGACAACAACGCGAAGACAATGATCGCAGATAAAGGAGGACCCGCGTCGACGACCTCGAACGCCTCCACCGACGATAAAGGCGGCGGGTTGGGAGATTCCAACAGCAGATACAGAAGCGACGAGGAAGCTTTTCAAAACCCAACGACACGAGGAGAGGGAGAAGAAAATGTAACGACGACGACGTTTACGAAGAAGAAGAGAAAGACGGACAAAGAGGAGGAGGAGGACAAAAGTGGAGAAGCAGACGAGAAAGACGAGGAGGAGGAAACAGAGGAGGATGGTTTTAAGACAAAGACGAAGAACGACGTAAACGTAAACGAGATTAAAGGTGGAAAAGAGGAGACGCGAGAGGAAGCAGCTGTCTCTTCGATGTACATTAAATACGAGAGTTTATTCGACGCGGAGAAAATTTTCAGCGGATCGTCGAATAGGCAGAAATCAGTCGCGGTGTCGCATTACATCAACGATAGTTTAGATCGGTTGGTGTACGGGTATAAACACAAGTCGAACGTTCCTTTACACGTGTCGTTCGGGCAGCCGATCGAGAGGATAGCGGTCGGGTGCGGGTTGGAAGAGGACGATTGGGAGGAGTTGGAAGGAGTTGGGCTGAAAGAACGGACGAAAGTTAGGGAGGAGATGGAAAAGAGGTTTAGGAACTCTTCACCTTCTAAGGAAGAGGCGGATTTCGGAGAGGATGTCGCGGAGGAGGATGAAAAGGAGGATGAAGAGGACGAGGACGCGCGAGATCAGCAACGAATGATGATGCACACGAACGCGGACGAGTTGTTGGATCACAGCGGAGGTGCCATGGAGGAAGAAGGAGAGGACGACGAAGATCAAGAAGAGGAAAACGACGATCGCAACGGGGACGATTCGGGCGGCGAGTTTGAAGACGACGACGGCGAAGAGGGCGAAGGAAATCACGGTTACGAGTTCAACGACAACAACAATCTTTTCTATAACAACGGGCCTTTGCCTTCGTTTGGCAAAGATTTGAACCACGCCGCCATGTATGCGAATCCAACCAAACGAAAACGACAGCAACGCCAACACGAGAACGACATTAACAACAACAAGCAAAAGATGAACAAGAACAGCAGCATGATTGACGCCCACCAGTTTGATATTGCCGTAGAGGCGGGTACTAACAACGGAAGCGGCGATTGGACCGACGATCTTTCCCTCTGGGCGGCGCTCGATCACTTAGACACGAACAATAACAACAACAACGAAATCATCACCCCGCAACAACATCAGCAGCACCACCAGCGTCGCTTGAGTGGCTTGGGTGTCGGCGTCTCCCCGCCAAACAAGAACAAAAGCTACGCGCAGCAAGCGAACAACGCGCACGATATTGCCACCGCGGTGTCCAACTTGCCGGCGACGACTCAAGCGAACGCCGTTGGCGCTCCAACTTCGGGTACGACGATTATTCATCATCATCACCATTATCCTTCGAATGGTTCGAATAAGAACAGTATTACCGGTGACAAAGAACAAGGATCGTCGTCCTCCATCGAAGCGGTGTTGAAAAGATTAGAGCAGTTGGAGAAGAAGTTTGTATCCCATTCGTCAAAGGCGAACCCACGAGAAGAAAAAGAAGAAGAAGAGGGAGAAGAAAACGTGGCAAACACGACGAGAAAGATGTTATTTGCTACGAACGAAAAAGCGGCAAACGATGACAACGTTGTCAACGCGAAGAGTAAGGACGAGAACACCAACGAAAGCGGTAAGAATAGCGGAGGAGGCGAGATGTCGCTCTTAGAACGACGCGTTTCGGATTTAGAACGATTGCTCAGAGCGTCCGAGTTGGAAAACTCGACGTTGAAGAGAGCTTTACATTTCTCTTCGCAACCGACGAACAAGGATAGCGACGAGAAAGAACAAAATAACAACAAGAGTTCGGCGAAGAAGAAGATTGGTGCGACTTTGTCGCATTCAAACGCCGCGGCGGGTGACACTAAAAAGACGACTTCAGAGGATGTGAACAACAACTGTTACGACGATTCGCACGGCCTGTCCAACGGAAAGTCGGATAAAACGAACGAAGAGACGTTGCAAACGCTCAGCGAGAAAGAAGATAAAGACGACAAGTCGGAACGAAACGACGGCGGAAGAGGTGGCCTGATGACGGAAGATAAGCGACACCCTTCTGAAAATATTCGCGAGAACGCGGCGAATGTGGACGGCGTTTCGCCCGACTCAAGCTTTTACGTGGAAACGAACAAGCAGCAAGAGAAGACCACGAATACGAATCGCGAAGAAGGGGAAGAAAACCAACTCGGTGCTGCCAAGCGAAGTCTCGATCGAGAGTTGATGTAAATTGCGAAACAATCTCGCTTGTATACGACTAATTCATTCATTTATACCTTTGTAATATTAATCTAATATTAAATAACATACACATAACAATTGCTAATAGCTCTTCAACAAAAGCTTTCTTCATTATGTCTACTCTTCTGCGTGCGCACTTTGCCGAATAGATTTCGCTGCTATGACTTTCCATTTTTTTTTCTAATTTCCTCCTCAACCTCCTCTAAAAATTTTACACCTACGCCGCCATCGCCTGAACGTTTCCTCCCTTTACTCTTCTCGACCAACATCTTTTCAACTTCTTCACAGCGGGTTCTAAACTCCATCTGTCGCCTTCTGGTCCGAAGCAAATCAACGCCGCCGGCAAGAACAAAATCGACCACAAATAACTGCTCGTAATCGTCATGGTGATTAAAAACGCAAACTTCGAGAAAAATTTCAACACGCACAACCACAACATCGACCCGGAAATGACGGTAGTCATCGCCGAAGCCGTGACGCTGACGCCCATAATCATCAACGCTCTTCGCGTTTTCTCGCCTCGAGTTTTTGCAAACAGCTCAGGTGCTTCAGTGTACGCGTTGGCTAAATGCACGCAATAATCGACCGATAAGCCAATCAAAATCACCGCGGCGATGGATTCGCCAATGCCTAAATCCCATCCCATGAACCCTCGAACGCCGACGCCCATGACGGTAACGACGACGCCGGCGATGGTGACGGTTGCAATTGCGCCCGTGAGAAAGTTCATGGTGGAAAGGACGAGAACGAGATATGCCATGACGAAACAGATGGTGACGCCTTGGAAAGTGTTGCGGACCAACGCTTCTTGCGTGACCATCCACGTCCACGTAGTGTAAGCGGTTTGTATGGCGTTTTGCATTCCAGGCGGAGCTTCCTCGTTCATTGTTTTCACCCACGCCTCCCAGACTCGAAACACGGGTCGAGCAACCTTCGCAGTCGTCGGGTACTTCAACGTGGTTTGCACGGTCACTTTGACGAAGAAGATGTCGAGTTCGTTCTCGCCGGGGACGATTGGTTTCGTTTCATCGTACGGTAAGAAACCGATCGAGTTTTTGAAAACGTAAAACCGAGGATCTGCTCGAAAACGCCACAATTCTTCGAGAAATGTCGTCTTATCTTCGATTGGAAACACGAGATTGCGTTCGTCTTCGATGTACGTTTTGAACGATTCCATGAAACAACTCACGCCGCTGGCAGTTTGTTCGTCGAGGCTCTTTTGCGTGGCATCCACTTCTTCTCCCTCGGTATCAGCATCGTCTGACGACGACATAACTGGTCGAGACATGACTAACAGGCCATCTTGACATCCGCTCGCGTCGCATGGTGCGATTCGCAAAGCCTCGCACGCGTGTAAGAAGTGAAGCTGCGAAGCCGGCAGAGTGATATCAAACGTTTCGTCTAGTTGCAACTTGCCAAGCTGTTCGATGTCCCAATGGTTCGCTCTCGACGTATCCATACCGTAAACGCCAAAGCAGATATCCAAAGGTACGACTCGGTCATCCGCGGAAACCGAAAAGCGTGTGCGATCGTTCGCGTACGCTTGCATCAAATGCGCCGTCGGGTACCACTGCTCTTGCTGCGCGGGCGTTTCGAGTTCGAGCGCGAGTTTTAACGAAACTCCTAGCAACGTTAAGAAGGCAGCTATGACAATATAACAAACTGGACGATAACTTATGAACGCGTAGAACTGGTTTCGGAAGAATCGTTCAATTGGGCGTAAGCGTTTGATGTTCGCCTCGGAGTCGAGCGTATCCATCGGTCTCGGTATATTCGATGACGCGTTGTCCTCGCCGCCGCCACCGCCGCTCGTTGCAGCTTCTGTTCCTTTGCTCATCCCTCCTTCCTTACTTTCGTCGTCAGTTTTCTCTTTGGTATTCTCTTCATCGACAGCGACGACGTCTCCCAAAGATGCCATGGATAAAGTGGTCGTCGCCGTCTCTAAATCGTACCTTTCAGTCCTCTTGTAATCTGCTTTCGTGCAAAAGCAACACACTTTGTATTTGTCCAAATACAGAGAGTACAGAAACAAAGCCGGTGGAAACATGAACACGTTTACTACAAACAGAACGGCAATCATTGTCGCGCTTAGAATTCCAAACGCGGAAATCGGCATGACTTCGGATAAACTCGTGGCGAAAAAGGCGCCCATGGTCGTGAAACTCGTCACGAAGATTGCTTTAGATGCTCTTCGAGAGGTATACAACACTCTGGTCAACGTCGAACCTGAAACCGTTTCTCTAGGTTCAAATTGCGACTGTTTATACGCGTCGTAAAAGACGAAAACATCATCTGCGCCAACACCCAGCACCACAAAGATGGATAAAATTTGTACGTTGCCGAGGTACTCGATGCGATAAATGAGCTTGTAAATGAACAAAGCCACTGGAAACGAGCAGATGATTTCAAACATTCCAAGACTGGCGATGAAGAACGACCGAGTGTGAAATGCCATGTAACACCATACGGCTAGAATGGACGCAAACGCCCACGCCAAGTCAAAGTTTATCACATTCGCCGCGTCTTTCGAACGCAAGTACCCCGCGTACCATCTCGTTTGCATGTTTGCCTTTTCACCATCGGCTTCTTCGTACGGTTTATTATCTATCGCTTTATTCATATACGGCGTGCTCAGAAACTTAGCTTTCATCGCGTATCGATTGAACAACTCTTTCTCTATGTCGTCCAAAATCGCCTCGCCTATAACTACGCCTTGTTCTCTCTCTCTATCTTCTTGCGAACTGTACCCGATAACCGGCGCGCCCATCGGATACCGCGCGCGAGTGGCTCCATTTACCAACGTTTGCACATCGAACGCTCCATCTAAGAAATATCCGTACATTTTCTTATTTTCCTCGCTCCCAATCTCCCTGACGACTGCGTCGATATCCTCGACCAACTCGCCTTCGCCGTTTGGAGGAAAAAACACGCTCACCGGCGTCAACGGTTTCACGCACACGTCTAAATAACTCACAGAGGAGTTGCTATAAATCTTCTCGATATCGTCGGTAATATCATCTTTCATCACTTTTGGGTCTTTCAACTGACAATACTGTTTATATTTCGGATGCGTGACGACGATTCGGTGAATTTCCCGCATCGCCAACAAGTTCGCCTTCGTAAACACCGTCTCGGCGCCGTCGTTACTGACGAATTGGAAAAACAGAGAGCCTCTCTGCGACTCCTCGCCTCGCTCGTAAATTACATCCGAGGATGAATACCTGTGTTGTCGTAAAGTTTTTTGAGATTATATAAAGAATATATGTATAAAATGTCAGTCCTTTTCCTTCGCAACGCTCAAGACAACAAAACCTTCCCTCCTTCCTCTTTAGGGGAAATTTGTCGAAGAACTCTCTCTTAATCTCTCTCGAACACACATCATCCGATGATGAAGCGCACGCATCTCTCCGAAAAGGAAGCGTTGTCCTTGCGTTTTTGTTCATTCACGTCTGATGACGAATCGATTTTTCGAGAGAAGAAGGAATACACTCCCACGGATAAAACTTCGACATTCCCCAAACATCTTTCGGTCGACAGCAAAGGTCAAGATACGATGCGATGCGCGGCGACGACTAATAATAATAAACGTACTCTTCGACCAATCTCGTGCCTTCTGCGGCTGCATCCGCATCGCTGGTGATCCCATCTTTCAAAATAACCCACTCTCGATCGTTCGTTTCCACGAATTGTAACTCGTCGTTCAAAACGACGGTTAAAATGCATCCGACGGCGACGAGGACGATGCACGTCAACGCGAGGAGTGGATTTTGGTGCGACCACATCGCGTAGCGTTCCAGGAAGGTTCGTTCGTCTCGTTGTGATGCGTTTCTTTTTTTATCGCGCGGCATATTCGTAATGGGGGTGCTCTTGTCGTCTTCGTCTCGGGAAGAACGAGTCGAAAGAAACCGAGACACCATGGTGAGGTCCTCGTTGGGAGTCTCGCGTTAGCGCGGAATATTCCGGCGGCGACGTTATAGAACGACGAGGGGTTGTTGCTATTTTTGTTTTTGTGACGAAACACAGCTGTTCTTCTTGTGAAAACGTTTTTTTTTACGCACAGGTGTTGACTTTTCAAAAATACGAGTTGTTGGATCGCGCGAAATATAATTTGCCATCCACGCACCGTCGACCTGATGATCAACGAGACGATTTATTATACCACGCGCGTGGATGATATTTTCACGTCTTCGTCAAAGTCTTTCTCGGTATCTAAAAGGAACCCACAGAGTCGGTGGACAATTAAAATTCTTTGAA
>JGI20151J14362_10003304_pt1 | contig 11071 bp, 11 predicted proteins | sample COG_01_FD_14362 | JGI IMG/M metagenome (IMG submission 14362) | reverse complement strand
ATCTGCGTGTCGTCTAACAGCTCAATATTGCGAATATGCTCCTGGCCCATCATGCCGCAGCCAATTAATCCATAGCGTAGTGTCATTATCTGTCCTTACTTGATACGTGCGACATAGCGTGAAACGGAAGGATCATACCAGTTTCGTGAAAACTCGAGGGGCGCGCCTGTATTGGCCCATGCGATTCTTTCGACATAACCGGCTGTCTCGCCAGGGCGCAGACCAAATTGATCTACGCTCCAAGGTGGTGTTGGAGCAAAAGTGACGTGATCCTCGGCCCTTACAATCCACAGTCCAAAACGGGTTTGATAGGTATGATAGAGCGACTCTGAAATCTCTTCAGCGGCGATATGATCGGCCACTGAACCGTCGAGCCATATCTCTTCAAGGGCGGCGGGTTGGTGATCGAGAAACCGCAAGCGGCGGAAGCGAAAAGCGGCTGAATTTGGGCCAAAATATGGCGCATCCATAGGTTTTGGAATCCGGTCAACCGACAAAAGCTCCGCGGTCGGAAGGCCGGCCCCAGTGAGAGATTCCAGCCTAAAGAATGAATAAATATTAGCGGCTTGCGGCGTTATATTTATGTAATTCCCTGATCCGTGTTTGCTGCGAATGAGCTGTTGGCCTTGCAGGCGGCTTAAGGCCTTGCGCAGAGTGCCCACAGCCACGCCAAATTCTGCCGCCATGGTCCGTTCCGGTGGCAAGCGCTCTCCGTCAAGCCATTGCCCTGCAGTGATGCGGCGCGCGATGGCTTCGCTGATCTGCACATAGGTGGGCAAAGCGCCGGGTGAGGGGGTTGGATTGGCCATGGGGTTTGCAAATTGATCCACTATTGATTTACATCTTGATGTGAGGTTTAAACGTGGAATGCAAGCTATTTTTCGAGACCGCAATGACCGTCGTTCCAATTACCTCCGCTGATTTGAAAGCGGCCGAAGTCTCTTGGTTTTCGGCCCTCTGCTCGGATGACTACCAATACCTTGGCGTGCCCGATGGCGCATTGCGCTCCTCTTGGGCGCATTGCAGCAAAATTGTGCAGCAATCAGAGGTCAATGGCTTTCGCAATATCCTATGCCCTTCCTCCTATCAGGTCGGGCAAGACACTTTGTCTTTCGTTGCCGGATGCGCCCCGTTGACCGAGAAAATCAATATGCTGGCTGCCATTCGCTGCGGTGAGATGCAGCCGATCATGTTGGCGCGAACGGTCTCGACATTGGATCACATGCTCAAAGGGCGTTTGACCTTGAATGTGATTTCATCCGATTTCCCGGGCCAAAAAGAGCCGAGCCCCTATCGCTATCAAAGATCGCGTGAAGTGGTGCAGATCCTCAAGCAAGCCTGGACGGCCGATGAGATAAATTTTTCAGGAGAGATTTATAACTTCCAAGGGGTTAGTACGGAGCCGGCCCGTCCCTATCAACAAAACGGTGGCCCGCTGCTTTATTTTGGCGGCTATTCTCCCGATGCGGTCGAGCTTTGCGCCGAACATTGTGATGTCTATCTCATGTGGCCGGAGACCAAGGAAGATTTGAGCCAAAGGATGCAGGCGGTACATGCACGGGCGGCCACCTATGGTCGCACTTTGGATTATGGGCTGCGTGTGCATATGATTGTGCGCGATACGGAGCAAGAAGCGCGCGAGTTTGCGCAAGAATTGGTCTCGAAGCTCGATGATGAAACCGGCAGCGCGATCCGCGACCGGGCCCTGGATAGCGGATCTTATGGGGTTTCGCGGCAAGCGCGGAATCGTGATTTGGCTGATATGGATGGGTTTATCGAGCCGCATCTGTGGACCGGGGTGGGCCGCGCCCGCTCTGGCTGTGGCGCGGCCCTTGTGGGATCTGCCGATCAAATTTTGTCAGAGCTTGAGGCCTACCAAAAGATGGGCATGCGCTCATTTATTTTTTCTGGCTATCCGCATTTGGAAGAATGTGACTACGTAGGCAAGCTGGTCTTGCCGCATATGGCAACATGTTCTTTGCCGCATGAGTATGGGCGCGTGCCCCATGAGACCCCTGCAACCCCACTTGGAAATGGACCCCGCGTGTAATGGAACGAATTTCACTGACTGAGACTGTGGCCCTGAGCCGTTTGATTTATGGCATGTGGCGCCTGGCAGATGACAGCGACACCAGCCCGCGCCATGTGCAGGCGAAAATCGAGGCCTGTTTGGCACAGGGCATCACGACGATGGATCANGCGGATATCTATGGCGGCTATGAGGCCGAAGAGGTGTTCGGCAACGCNCTGCGCGCCGCGCCGCATCTGCGNGATCAAATCGAAATCGTGACCAAATGCGATATTCTTGTTGGGGCNGGGCGCTATTCCAGCACGCGGGTGAAACATTATGATACGTCAGCGGCGCATATTGCCGCCTCGATTGATCACTCCTTGCGCCTTATGGGGACGGAAAAGATTGATCTTTTGTTGGTGCACCGGCCTGACCCGATGATGGATCATCACGAGACAGGGGCGGCTCTGGACGCGGCGGTGGCCTCTGGAAAGGTGGCTTGCGTTGGCGTGTCCAACTTTAAGCGCCATGACTGGACCTTACTACAATCAGCGATGAAAACGCCTTTGGTCACCAATCAGATTGAAATGAGCGTTGTGGAAAATAGCGCATTTACCAATGGCGATTTGGCCTTTTTACAGGAATTTGGCGTGCCGCCCATGGCTTGGTCGCCGCTGGCAGGCGGAGCATTGTTCCAGGGCCAGAACCCTAAGCTTTTGACCCTGCTGCAAGAGATCGGCGCCGGTGATGTGGCCGCGGCCGCAGTGGCCTGGTTGCTGGCGCATCCCGCGCGCATCCTGCCGGTGTTTGGCACCAATAACCTCGCGCGCATCGCCAAATTAGACGCCGCCCGTGCCATTACATTTGACCGTGAGCTTTGGTTTGAGGTGTTTGAAGCGGCCAATGGCCAAGAGGTGCCATAGCTTTTGCTACCGCCTGCGCGGTGGTTTTGTCGAGGAGCCGAGAATTAACTCAGCATCCAGCAAGATACCTTCGGGGTCTCGACCGGGGTCAGCAATGGCTTTCAGCAAGAGATCCGCGCTGAGACGACCGGCTTCACGCACCGAAGAGCGGGTCGCGGTATAGACCGGCACCGCAGCGGCATCACGAAAATATGACAAGTCATCATCATGGGTGATCACTGAAACATCACGTCCGAGTTTCAACTCCCGGTCGTCGAGCGCGCGCCGGATACCATTTGCCATAATGATCGATGAGGTGACGAAGGCCGTCGGGGGGGTGGGCAAATCTAGGAGCGCAAGGGCGTTTTTGTGGCCATTTGGCTCGGTCATTTCGCCATGTGTTAGATAGGCGTCGGCCAGTTCGATGTTGTTTTCTTTGAGCGCACGCCGATAGCCCTGTGCCCGGCGCATGGCAAAATCCATATCTGCCAAGCCGTTGATCAATCCGATGGTGGTATGGCCCAATTCTATCAACAATTGCGTCGCGCGAAAAAAGGATCGCTCATTGTTGACGTCCACCCAATTGTATTTCTCAACTGTATTGCTTGAGCGCCCATGCACAACAAAGGGCAGATTGAGATTGTTGAGCTGGGCGATGCGCTTCTCGTCGACGCGCGGCGCATGGACCACCACGCCATCCACCGCCGAGCGCGCGGCCAATTCCTTGTAGCTGGTAAATTCATCTTCATCTGGCACCAGTGACAGCAGCAAATCATAGCCGCTTTGCGCATAGCGTGCGCTGGCACCGGCGATGAAATCGGCAAAGATCGGGTTGACCATTTCATGTTCTTTGGAAACGGAGACCAAATGCCCGATTGTCATCGATTTCCCCGTCGCCAAGCGCCGGGCCCGGACGTTGGGTTTGTAATTATGTTTTGCCGCGGCCTTAAGGACCAGTTGGCGGGTTTTTTCGCTGACCTCGGGGAAGCCATTTAGCGCGCGACTCACCGTGGTCTGCGACATGCCAAGCTCTTGGGACAGAGATTTGAGATTTGTAGAATTCGTCAAAGCGCTTCCATTATTTTGCAGGTGTTCTTAGCACGGTCTCAAAAAAACTATTTTTTGAGCGTTTTGCCTATTTTATATTATTCCTGCCTCATTGTTTCGCAATAATAAAGGTCTTTTTTTGCATTTATGAGATTTTAAATGAATTGACAGCGGGCGGAGTGCAGAATAACCAAAGAAAATCCAAAGCGCTTTGAGAGCTTGAGAGCGTAAAAACTGCTTGCTTTTTGGNCTCGAAATCTATGTTGTATTTCGGGGAACCATGCTGGTTTTTAAGGTGCCGTTTTGAGAGGCGTTGTGAACTGTTTGCGGCGCGTTTTGAAAGGGTGGAGACTGTGAAAAGAACTGTGAAAAGAATAGACTTTAGGGAGGAATAAATGTCTTTTTCGAATAAATTTTTGAGCGGGGCTGCTGTGGCGGCTTTGTCCATGTCTTTCGCCGGAATGGCGCAAGCGGATGCCTGTGATACGCCCTCTAAACTCGGCGATCTTGGCAATTTTGCGGGTGAGGTTATCACCATTGCTGGCTCTATGGAGGGCAAAGACGAAGAAATGCTGCTGAACACCGTGAGCTGCTTTGAAAAAGCAACTGGCGCTGTCGTGCAATACTCCGGTTCACGTGATTTTGCCGCTTTGGTGGTTGCAGATTTGCGCTCCAACAACGCGCCAAATATTGCGATTTTCCCGCAGCCAGGTCTGGCCGCGGATATGGCCAAAGAAGGCCACTTGGTGCCGCTTGGTGACGAATTGGCCAGCTGGATGTCCGACAACTACGGTGCGGGGTCTTCATGGGTTGATCTGGGCACATATGCCGATGCCAATGGCAAAGAAGACTTCTACGGTTTCGCCTTCAAAATGGATCTGAAATCCTTGGTTTGGTATTCTCCAGAGCAGTTTGAAGACAATGGCTATGAAATCCCATCCACAATGGAAGAGCTGATTGCTCTGTCCGATCAAATGGTGGCCGATGGCAATACGCCTTGGTGTATTGGTGTGGAATCGGGCAATGCGACGGGCTGGACGGCGACCGATTGGATGGAAGATCTGATGCTGCGCACAACCTCGCCAGAAAACTATGACCGCTGGGTCTCCAATGATCTGCCGTTTAACAGCCCTGAAGTGCTGAATGCGATGGAAGTTTATGGCCAGTTTTCCCGCAATGACGACTATGTTGCCGGTGGGGCCTCCTCAGTTGCGACAACCTTCTTCGGTGACGCGCCAAAAGGTCTGTTCTCCTCGCCCGCCAGCTGCTTGATGCACCGTCAGGCATCTTTCATCCCAGCCTTCTTCCCGAAAAAAGGCGAAGAAGTGGCGAATGGCGAAGCAGATTTCTTCTACTTCCCACCCTACGCTTCAGCAAATCTTGGCAACCCAGTTTTGGGCGCCGGTACGCTTTGGACCATGGCAAAAGACTCCCCCGCGACACGGGCGTTCTTCCAATACATGACCGAAGCATCCGCACATGAAGCTTGGATGTCACAAGGTACATTTTTGACCGCGCATAAAGGTGCAAATTTGGATGCCTATGCGACACCTGCTTTGCGCAAACAGGGTGAGATCCTTTCCAACGCCACGACATTCCGGTTCGACGCTTCGGACCTGATGCCAGGGGCGATTGGCGCAGGTGCCTTCTGGTCAGAGATGACCGCTTTTGCAAACGGCCAGGATGCTAAAACCACAGGTGACAACATCCAAGCCGCATGGGACGCCATCAAATAAGATGCGCCTGATGTGATAAATTTGAGGAGCGCAAAGAGTATTTGCGCTCCTCTTTTTCTAAGCTCCCCTGTTATCAGATATGATTTAAGGATCATGCGATGCGCGCCCTCAGCCCTATTATAGCCAGCAATGGTTTTGCGATATTTCTGACAATTGTCTTTCTTTTGCCCATAACGGCAATTTTTGCTTTCGTCGTGACCACGCCATTAGACGATGCAATGGCAAACTTGGGTCTTTGGATGCATGCGCAATGGCAGTGGTCTTTTCCCGAATTTGACACGCAAGAGCGGTTTGCAAAAATGGGATTTGCCTTGAGATCCGTTGTGATTGCGGTGGGGATTTCTTTCTTTTATTTCGGGATCACCAATTGGCTGAACGCCAGTTTGGCGCGGGTGCGCTGCAAAAACTCTCTTGGCCGCCAATCCAATATCGTTGAAGCGATACAGCCTTGGATTTTCGTGGGCCCGACTTTGGTCTTGCTGCTCTTGTTCTTGCTGGTGCCGGCTTTGTCCACACTGTCATTGTCGTTTCAAGAGTATGANGGCACGCCCTCGGTGCGCAACTATGCCTTCCTTTGGGATCCTGACTCCTTGGGCTATTTGCAATTTCGTCTGGCGATGCGCAACAGTCTGATGTGGCTTATTCTCGTGCCCTCAACCTGCATCATCTTCGGGCTTTTGATCGCTGTTTTGGCCGATTCTGTTTCTTGGGGCGTGGTGGCGAAAACCTTTATCTTTGTGCCTTTGGCGATTTCCTTTGTTGGGGCCGCGGTGATCTGGCGCAATATATTTGCCGGTGGCGGGATCGAGCCGTTGGAGACACTCAACGGCATGACGCCCTCCTATCAAATCGGACTGCTTAAATCCTTACTCGGCCATACAGCAGAATATAACGAGCCGCTTTATAGTCTGAAGTTTTGGGGAAATTTCTTTTTGATGTGGATCTTGGTTTGGGTTCAAACCGGCTTTGCTATGGTGATTTTCTCGGCGGCGCTGCGCGGCGTTCCAGAGGACACGATTGAAGCGGCGAAGATTGATGGGGCCAATCCCTTTCAGATGTTCTTTCGCGTGAAGCTGCCGCAAATCTATTCCACTGTTTTGGTGGTTTGGACGACATTGGTGGTGTTGGTGCTCAAAGTCTTCGATATCCCCTATGCGCTGTCCGCCAATGATGACGATAAATTGCTGCTGGCAACCATGATGGAAAACGCCCGTAACAACTGGTCGATTGGCGGTGACAATGTGGACAATCTTTATGCCTCTATCGCGGTGATGCTGATGCTGACAGTTGTACCTAATATGGTTTTCAATGGCTGGCGCATTCGGCGCGAACAAAAAGAGCTTGGGAATTAAGGTATAGATAGATGACAAAAACTCTCAGCCATATTGTCCTTGCCCTGATCGTATTTATTTGGGTCGTGCCCTTTGTGGCCCTCGTCTCGACGTCGATGCGCTCTGAGGTGGCCGCGAAAACCTCCGGGTTTTGGACCTCATTTACACCGACGGAATTGGGGCATCGGTTTGCAACCCATGAGCGGGGCGGATGGAGCCTGCTGTGATCATGCGTGGTAACATCCTGGAGCGGATCAACGCCGAGGCCTCTGGCTATGCGGTCTCGGGCGATGTGAAATCGATTTTGATCAAGACCCGTATCGCCGATCCTGAAAACCCGGGAAAAACCAAGTTGGTCCGCAAATTGGTGCCAGCCGGAGAGGTGATGGATGTCCGGGGCGGCGCCTTTGTTTTCGAAACCAATGGTGACTTCACCTGGACCTTCGATCAGGCCACGGCGCCCAAGCCCAAAAACCTTGATGTCTTTATCAATCAAGATCCGGCCTTCGGGGCAGATGCCTATATTGAAGTCTTATTTGACAATAAGAACGTCCCCAATGCTTTGATCTCCTCATTCATTGTCACCATTCCCGCAACGATCATTCCAATCACCATTGCCGCTTTCGCCGCCTATGCGTTTGCTTGGATGCAGTTTCCGGGCCGGGATTGGTTGTTTGTGATTGTGGTCTCACTGATGGTTGTGCCGACGCAATTGGCCTTCCTGCCTATCTTGCAAGGGTTCAGTGGAATTGCCTCTTGGGCCACAGCCTTAAACCAATGGTTGACCGATTGTGAGCTGACCGACAGCTGCCAAGTGGCGTCCAAGTCCTTTGCCAGCCTTTGGATCACCCACACGGCCTTTGGCTTGCCGCTGGCGATTTACCTGCTGCGCAATTACATTGTCGGCCTGCCCAAAGAGCTTTTGCAAAGCGCGCGAATTGATGGCGCGAGCCATTTGCAAATTTTCACGCGGATCATCGTACCGCTTTCTGTGCCGGCTTTGGCCTCTTTCAGCATCTTCCAATTTCTTTGGGTATGGAATGACTTGATCGTGGCTTTGTATATCGGGCCGAACAATTCGTCGGATTTGGTCTTCCCCATTCGGCTGCAAAAACAATTGGGAACCTTCAAAGATCAACTGCATTTGCTAAACGCATCTGCGGTGATTTCCATGATCGTGCCAGTTGTCGTCTTCCTGTCGATGCAGCGGTATTTCATTCGTGGGCTGCTGGCTGGCTCCGTAAAAGGTGGTTGATTATGACTGAACTTAAATGGTGGGAAACCGCCGTTATTTACCAAATCTATCCACGATCTTTTCAGGATTCCAATTCTGACGGGATCGGCGATTTGCCGGGGATTACCACGCGGCTTGAGTATATCGCCAATCTCGGGGTTGATGCGATTTGGATCAGCCCATTCTACCCCTCACCGCAGAAGGATTTCGGCTATGACGTCTCCGATTACTGCGATATCAATCCTGAATACGGCAGTTTGGCGGATTTTGATGCCTTGATTGCTAGGGCGCATGGGCTTGGCTTAAGGTGATGATTGATATCGTGCCGGGTCATTGTTCCGATCAACATATTTGGTTTGAAGAAAGCCGGCAGTCGCGCGACAATCCGAAAGCGGATTGGTTTCACTGGGCCGATCCATTGGCGGACGGCTCGGCACCGACCAATTGGCTGTCCTTCTTTGGCGGTCGGGCGTGGACATGGGAGCCGCGGCGCCAGCAGTATTATTTACATAATTTTCTGCCAAGCCAGCCCAATCTCAATCACGCCAATCCGAACGTCATTGAAGCCTTTCGACAGATTGCCCGTTTTTGGTTCGATCGCGGTGTCGATGGGTTTCGAATGGATGCGGTGCATACGGTCAATGCCGATACTGCGCCTTATCGTGACAACCTGCCGAAACCAAATTTTAAGCTGGGCAGCCTGCCGCAAGAGCAGCAACCCTTCTTCCGGCAATTGCATGACAGTGCGCAGCTCAATCAACCTGCCATTCAAAACTTCATTGAAGCCTTTCGCAAAGTTGCGGATGAATATGATGGAGACCGCTTCTTAATGGGTGAATTGCACGGCGATGATCCGGTTTTGGCCAGTGAGACTTTCACAGCCCCCGGGCGTCTGCATGCGACCTATAACTTTAACCTCCTCGAATGGGCCGGGCTTGATGTGGCTGGGCTGGAGAAGGCGATTTCAACGGCGATTGAGGCGTTTAATGGGACCGGGCGTCTCACTTTCGCCTTTTCCAATCACGACGTGCCGCGCTCCGCCACGCGCCAATTGGCGCCTTTGGGTCTTGGGGAAGAGCAGCAAGAGGCGTTGCAGTTGCTCTTGCTGAAATTGGAAACCAGTCTGATTGGCTCGGCCTGTGTCTACCAAGGTGAGGAATTGGCCCTCAGCGATGTGCAAGACATTCCACTCGATCAAATGCAAGATCCTTGGGGGATTGAATTTGCGCCCGTCTTCCTCGGTCGTGACACCTGCCGCACGCCCATGGTTTGGCGCAGGTCTGACAATAAATGGGGTGGGTTTTCGGATGCAGCCAGCACTTGGTTGCCCGTAGCAGAGCCCCATCTGGCGCGCGCCGGCCTCGATGAGGCGGAGCGCCCCGGCTCAGTCTATTGCCAATTTGCCGAGTTTTTGGCTTGGCGCAAGAAACAGCCCGCCATGATGCGTGCCAATAATATGACGTTAGTGGCCAGCGGGCCGAAAGAACTTGTCTTTGATCGCATGTCAGAGACGCAAAATCTAAGATGTCGCTTTGATTTTGAAACATTAACAGCATCCATCGCGGAGATTTAAATGGCTCAAGTAGAATTACAGGGTGTGAATAAGGCATTCGGCAAAACGGAAGTCATTCGCAACGTTGGGTTGGAAATTGAAAAAGGCGAATTTGTGGTCTTTGTTGGCCCCTCGGGCTGTGGCAAGTCGACCCTGCTGCGGCTGATCGCCGGGCTTGAGACGCTCACCAGCGGCGATATCTGCATTGCCGATAAGACGGTCACGGATTTGCCGCCGTCGAAACGCGGCATTGCCATGGTGTTCCAATCTTATGCACTCTACCCGCATATGACAGTCTATAATAACATGGCTTTCTCGCTTGATCTGCAAGGTGTGCCCAAAAAAGAGATCCGGGAGCGGGTTGAGGCGGCGGCGAAGATCTTGCAGATGGAGACGTTGCTGGACCGCCGCCCGGCAGCTCTGTCAGGTGGGCAGCGCCAAAGGGTGGCGATTGGTCGGGCGATTGTCCGCAATCCCGATGTGTTTTTGTTTGATGAACCGCTCTCCAATCTCGATGCGGCCCTGCGGCATGACACAAGGGTGGAAATTGCGCGGCTCCATGCGCAACTGGGAGCAACAACCATCTATGTCACCCATGATCAAGTCGAAGCGATGACCCTGGCGGATAAGATTGTCGTGCTCAAAGCAGGTGAGGTGATGCAAGTGGGCGCGCCGATGGAGCTTTTCAATAAGCCAGCCAATGAGTTCGTTGCTGGATTTCTGGGCTCGCCCACAATGAATTTCTTTCACGGCACGTTAACTGGGAAGTCTGAAACACCAGAGCAGGGGCGGTTTTCTGGTGGCGGCATTGAAACGGGTGATGTGCGCTTGGTGTCCACGGAAAAATCCATTGGCGATTCGGTAAAACTCGGCATTCGTCCGCAGCATTTGATTTTGGATGACAAAGGCCCACTTGAGGGTACTGTGTCCTTGGTGGAGCGTCTGGGCACGGACACAATCATCGAGTTAATGGCCGCTGACAACACGCTGTTCCGCTTCGCCACGGCAGAGGCCATAAATGTGACGGCAGGAGATGTTGTGCGTTTTGGCTTTGACCCCGAAAAAGTGCATATCTTTTGATACAGCGCAGCGATTTTCCAGAAGGGTTTCTATTTGGAACGGCCACATCGGCCTACCAAATTGAAGGGCATGCCAAGGGTGGGGCCGGGCTCACCCATTGGGATAGTTTTGCCGCCACCCCTGGAAATGTCGTGCGCGCTGAGCATGGGCAATTGGCCTGTGACCACTATCACCGCTT
>JGI20151J14362_10003301_pt1 | contig 11075 bp, 10 predicted proteins | sample COG_01_FD_14362 | JGI IMG/M metagenome (IMG submission 14362) | reverse complement strand
CCCAAAAAGCCAAAGCTCATGTTCCAAATCTGCCAAAAGCTGAGTTTAGGTTTCTGTTGCATACGTTTCAATGTAGTTGGTTACAAAGAGAAAAAACCCGGTGTTGGCCGGGTTTATTAGTGAACGAAAATCACGTTTATTGACACTCAATCTGAACATTAACCGCCTCTGTTACTCGATCAGCTCCAGTAGCGAACACTTTTCTCATGGCTATAAATTCTAGATAATCGATCGTCTTGTTCGCTGGGATATTAAAAAATTCTTGCGGAATTAGACGCATTTGGAAATTTCCGTCTTCCATATAATCCATCTGTAAATCCGGGTTAGTTCCTACGTTAAACGTGTTTTCAATTTGAGCGAATGTTCCGTCCGTGAAAATGACCTTAGCATACATGTAACAATCGTCCGAAGCTAAATTTTGCATGCTCGACTTCTCCTCGCGCCAATTTTCATAACGCAAGGTCAAGACATCGTCTGCCATAACCTTAGCTGGAAAATGGTAAAAGGCATTGCGGTCTGTGGCCGGAGGGTCAATTGCTATACTCTGATCGTCTGTTTTAACGTCAGGGTCGCCGTAACCACCGCCGTCTTTTGCCTTAACAAGAAAGTGAATATCTTCCGCATACACCGTGGTAGCGTCTACTTCATAGAAAAGCGTAGGAACAATTTTCCAAGAGAACGTCCCGTCTGAATTCTTCGTCATTTTCATCGCTTCATTCGAGTTCTTCCAAGGTGCAGACCCCGTACCATTGACATAAGGATGTCCGTCAGGGTGGGTGGCGGGCTTCCACGTCCATATGTACATGTCTTCGCCTGCATCGACCGCTTGCTTCAATAAATCTTGATGACCTACGGCCAAATCTAGTGCCGCTGGATCAAAGATGATTTCTAATGAATCTGCCGGATCGATATTTTCATCTGGAACAGTCGTGATTTGAGCACTTGCTGAAAGGCCCAAAGTCAAGAGTAAAAGTGTGTTTATTCTTTTCATAATAAGGGCTTATTTACGAGTAAACGTTAATTGGTAAGAAACGCTCGGCTTGTCGCAACGCTCGCGAGCATATAGGAAACTTACGTTCTGGTCAATGCTTCTTGGCATGTTGCCTAGGGGCAAAACCACCATTACGGAGTCCTGGGTCAAATGAAGTTCGGACGGATAGTCTGGTGTGTTGTATCTCCAAGTTCCGCCATTGCCAAAGACGTCAAAACCAGGACCCTGCTGGTTTACAGAATACGTGCTGTCGCTGTTAAACGCGACCACCCATTTGTTCTGGGCATCTACGTATAAGTCACTGACATCGCGCGTTTCCGGCACGGGAAGCGTTACGTCGGTTTGCTCGACCATGGTGAGTTCCCACGTTCCGAGAATACCTGCGCCTGCCTCATAGCTAGGGCCGATTGATCCTACTTCTGGCTTACATGCGCCGAGGGCCAAAAATGCCGCCGCGACCAATGTTATAATTCTTGCTTTCATATGCTTCTCTGCTTAGTTGCAGCCTCCTTCTTCGTTATATACAAAACCTTGCGCCGTTCCCTCAAAATTAGGGAATTGCAGCACCATACCTGGGCAGTCCCAATCCACGCCACGAATCTTTTGGATCTCACCCAATACACCTTGACGCTTGAGTTGGAATAATCGGTCGCCTTCAAAAGCTAATTCTAAACGGCGCTCTTGCATTACTTCTGCAAGCGATAAACTGCTTAAATCTGTCAAACCTGCTCGTTGACGCAACGCATTTATTTTTGCCAATCCAGAACCGTCACTATCGCCGTTCAAACGAACATTACATTCTGCATAAATGAGGTATAGGTCCGATAAATGCAGCAACGGTACGTCAAGAAAACTCCCGTCGAACTTGCTCACCACATAAAATTCATCAGGAGTTCCCGCATTGCGCGCCTCATACCACAATTGCCCACGAAGATCATTCGTGTCGGCCGTTGCCTCAACATACAATGCTTGGCTTGCTTTCAATGCTGGATTCGCATTAGGATCGTCGGAACGGTAGTTCCAAGTAAAGCCCATTCCGCGTTCATCTACGATCGTATCCGTCGCTGAACTCTCGTTTGTACTTACTAAAGTGAAGATGAATTCTGCAGGAAGATTTGCGTTGGCATGGTCTGCAAAGCGATTGGTCAACAACGGGTCTAAGGAATAGGTCCCCGAATTAATTACCTCAGCCGCCTTCGCTTTTGCATTCGCAAAATCACCCATTTCTAAATAGACCTTAGCCAAAAGTGCTTTCGCCGCCATTTGATTTGCGAAAATGCCGTTTGATGCTGGCAAATCAGCCTCCGCATCCAAAAGATCTTGCTCGATCTGTGCATAGACGTCTCCAACTGTCGCTCGCATCTGTGGGGTCTGATCTGCGCTCACCTTTAATGGAATCCCTAAGTGACTGTTGTCTGACGTATATCCATAAGGCAACGCCCAAATACGAACCACGTGGTAATGGCTCAATGCACGAATAAACTTTGCTTCAGCTGTAATGCGGGCAACTGCATCCGCCGTTGCGCCCTCAAGGTCAGCTACCTCTTCAATCAACGTATTCGCACGGTAGATTGCGATGTAAGCATCACGGTATTCCCCGCCAAACGACCCGTTAAAGAACGACGAAGTCCAACGCCAAATCTGGGCATACTCACCATTCAGCCCTAAGGGATCCGCGATGTGATCAGACATGACCTCAGGAATGTTTTGAAAACGACCGTTAAAGGCGTTCGCAGCCACATCATAGACACTTACCAGAAGCTCTTCTGCGTCCTGAATGTTTAGAATGGCCGAATCTGCTGGGATTTGACTATCGCTGTTCGCTTGAAAATCCAAAATTCGCTCGCAAGAAGAACTTCCGACTGCGATGGCGATTAGCGCTATAAATACTCTCAAATTTTTCATGATTCGCGCGTATTAAAAGTTAATGTTTACACCCAGATTCACCGTTTTTTCTTGCGGTGGCGTGAGGTACGTAATGTTCGGAGACATGTTTCTATCTGTCGCATTCTCGAAATCACGAGCGATCTCAGGATCCAAACCGATAAAGTTGGTCAACGTGATAAGGTTGGTACCCGTCACATTCACAGTCATGCCTTTAATGTTTTTCAGTTTACTCTGGGGTACACGGTAACTCAACTTCACGTTACGCAGACGCGCATACGTTCCGTCGTGCAGCCAAAGGTTGGTGTTGATCCATTCTGTATTCGCACCATAGGTACGGTAATCACGGCTTAGCCTAGGGTACGTCGCTACATCTCCCGGCTGCTGCCAGCGGTCAAAAAGATCGGTACGCATGTTCCAATCCGTCACCACGCCCATTTGGCGCTTCGAAGAGCTGTCGTAGATGTCCCCACCGATCGTGAAGACCCACAAGAAACTGAATTCTAAATTCTTATAATTAAACGTATTGGTCAACCCGCCGATCGCATCCGGCATCACATTGCCCACTGCAACACGGTCTTGAAGATCCCAAGTGTACGTCTCTTCACCGTCTTTGGTCAAATAAACCGGCAACCCGTTCGTTGGGTCAACGTGCGAGAATTGTACCAGGTAATTTGTACCAATGGGCATTCCCACTACTACACGCGTATCGTTCGTTCCGCCACTCACCGCATCCGGCGAATACTGTCCGATCGAAGTAATCTGATTCGTATTGCGCGCAATGTTGAAATCCGTAGTCCAACTAAAGTTGTCCGTTACGATGTTGCGAGATTTTATCGCAAACTCAACCCCAGTATTGTATACGCTACCTACGTTGTCCCACCAAGAGCCAAATCCTGTGGAGCCCTGTAGAGTTACGTTGAGCAACATATCGTTGGTTTCCTTGTGGTACCACGCCAATTCCCCAGTTACACGGTCGTTGAAAAATCCGTACTCCAAACCGACATCATACGTGGTTGACGTCTCCCAACGTAAATCTGCATTTTCGCGAATTACTGGGTAACGGTAGGTCTGGCCTCCATACCCATTGTTTGCGACATTATAATAGCCAAACCACTGGTACGATGGAATGGCCGAGTTTCCATTTTTACCTACAGAAGTCTTCAACTTCAAATAGCTAATATTTGGCAATCCCGACATAAAATCTTCTTCCGTAATGATCCATCCAATAGATGCTGCCGGGAAGTTTCCGTATTTATTGTTCGGTCCGAATTTTGAGGAACCGTCACGACGAACTAATGCTTCAGCGTAATACTTGCCAGCGAAGTTGTAGTTCAAACGCGTGAAGGCCGATGCAAAGGCATATTCCTCTAGGTAACTTAGCGGTTCATTCACATACTGTCCCGTTTCGCGAATCTGACCGGTAGCCTCACTGTCGTAATAGCCGTCCCAACGAAGGATGCGGTTGTATTGGTATTCAGAACCTATCAACCAGTTAATGTGATGATTCTTGCCTATATCCTTAATATAGTTTGCCGTTGCGTTGCCCGAAGTGTTCCAAACACTGTAGGTGTACATGTTCGCACGGCCCAGTAAGTTGCCCTCCGAATCTTTATATGTAGGGTCGTATCCTGGTTTCTCCCAGATGTGGTCTTCAAAGTGCATGTAGTCGAAGGCGCCTTGACCGCGAAGGGTCCATGCATCACTCACCTTGTAGTCTAGCGTGATGTTGTTAATAGTACGGTCTTCAATGGCGGTCCAGTCCTTTAATGCGCGCTGCGCAACTGGATTTAGGCTTACGCCGCCCTTCAACCAATAGTCCCCTGCTGAAGCAACCACGTTGCCGTCTGCATCGTACTCATCTTCTGCGTAACGTACAGGGTAAATAGGAAGGGCTCTCGACATGGCTTCACCGAAACCGCCTGACCAAGCTGCGTCAATTCTATTGTTGATCCCGCGAGAAATAGAGGTACTGATTCCTAATTTTAGATTTGATGCCAGATTGTAATCGACATTGAATCGGCCCGAAATTCTCTCGTACGAATTCCCTGCTAAGTAACTGTGGTTGTCGTTGTAGGATAGGCCAGCATAAAAATTACCGCCTTTAAACCCTTTAGATGCAGAGAAATCATAGCCTTGCTTTACACCTGTGCGTATCGTTTCTTGAATCCAATCTGTTCCTTCGAAAGCTTGAGCCTCTGCCCAACTCATTCTATTTCCAGGCAATTGTGGCACCCCAACATTACCGTCGTTCACCCATGCCTCTTCATACAGCTGAAGGTATTCCTCTTTTGATGCCATATTAGGCAATGCGGTTGGCGCACTGATCCCCGTGCGCGCAGAGAAATTATACGTGAGCTTCTTTGAATTTCCTCTTTTAGTGGTAATCAGAATAACCCCGTTTGATCCACGTGAGCCATAAATCCCTGTGGCGGCGGCATCTTTCAATATTTCAACCGATTCAATATCATTTGGATTGATCGTCGCGAGTGGGTTTGTATTGAACCCGCCGCGATTACCGTTCAAAAAGTAATCTTGAGTAATAGGAATTCCGTCTACCACATATAATGGATCCCCCCCTGCAGAAATAGAGGCAACACCACGCACGCGCACCATCGATCCAGAACCGGCGATACCAGAACCTGTGATAACCTGAACACCTGCGGCTTTACCCTGAATCGCGTTTTCAAAAGAAGGTGTGGGAATGTCAGTGAGCTCCTTTGACTTCAGACTGACTACGGAACCCGTAAGGTCGCGCTTACGCGCTACACCGTAACCTACAACTACCACTTCGTTGAGCTGCGTTTGTGATGGTTTCATCGCCACATTCACCACCTTATTACCTTGAACAGAAACAGATTTAGTTATGGGCTCGTAGCCGATAAAACTGTACGTAATGTTGTACGTCCCTTTGGGTAGATTGAGGGTATATTGACCGTTATAATCGGTCATTGTTCCGCTTTGATTCTCTACGGCAACGACGACTGAAGGCAAGGCTTCATTGTATTCGTCTACTACAGTACCAGTAACCGTCTGTGCTACGATGGACTGGGCGAAGAAGAAACTAAAACAGAAGAGTAAAAAACGAGAGGTGCTTTTCATCTGCTTACGCTTATTTAGTTATAAAGTCAAATGTACACTTTAAGCGCCTTCAAGTAAAGCCTGCAGCTTGGACCCATTAACAAAATACGCCCAATATTTATCCTAAATCTGTAGCAGGATGAAGAAAAATGAGGAATTATACCTTGATTCGGTACAAACGAGCGGGCTTATGAAGTACGTTGTCCTGTTTTTCATCGGTCGCCTCAACAAGCTTGTCTCGAACAACCTTTTTACGGAAGTTTCTTTTATCTAATTCCTCTTGGGTAATGGCTTGATGCAACTGCTGCAATTGGTTTAATGTGAACTTTTGGGGAAGCAGTTCATAGCCGCTTTTGTTCAACTCAAAGTGCCGCTGAAGTTTCCATAGCGCGACTTCTACAATCTCATTGTGGTCAAAAGCTAATTCTGGAACATCTTGAATATCCCACCACAACGCCTCCCCTGCAAAACTCGCTGGATTAGGTACGAAGTCGTCCATCTTCACTAAGGCATAATAGGCCGTGGTAATTACACGCTCCGAGGGTTCTTCCGGTACAATTCCAGCCATTTTCTATCCTTAGAGTCGTTAACGCGCCCCGGGTCGCCAAAAGTGTGGCACTGCTTTAACGTGACATTTCTTAAACTTGCCAATTCATATAAAACTCGATCAGCGGCATCGTCTAAACTTTCGTTTTTTAGAATTAAATCTCCGGGCAGACGTTTTCTCAACATCCCTTGGCCAATATCTTTCTCTTCAATCAATAAGACATTGAGTTTTTCGCCATCAAAACCGAAGATAACGCAGTCTACACTGATGTTAGAGTTTAGTTCAAATTGCTGTGACATAGCGGCGTATGCTTGTGTTTAGGTAAAAAGTGCATCCCTTAAATATAAGGAGAATAATTTATTAAGTGTAACATTTACACTTAGTTGTTATCTTTGTGGCTATGTCAATAGAAATTAACAACATCGCAGTTCTTACTTCCGGGGGTGATGCTCCTGGGATGAATGCCGCCATTCGTGCGGTAACGAGAACCGCTTTATACTACGGTAAAAAGGTTTTTGGCATCTACCGCGGTTACGAAGGCATGATTGAAAATGATATTGTTGAGCTCAATACCACTAGCGTTAAACACATTCTTGCCCTTGGCGGAACCTTCTTGAAAAGTGCGCGATCTCAGGAATTCAGGACGCCTGAAGGTCGTGCTAAGGCGGCAAAAAATCTTAAGGATAGAAACATAGATGCGCTTGTAGTTATTGGTGGTGACGGATCGTTTACCGGTGCCCTAAAACTCGCAGAAGAGCACGGAATTAAAGTGATCGGAGTACCCGGTACCATCGATAATGATTTATACGGTACAGATTACACCATAGGTTATGATACCGCTACAAATACGGTGATTGAAAGTGTCGATAAAATTCGTGATACCGCTTCTTCGCACAACCGTCTTTTCCTAGTTGAAGTAATGGGAAGAGATACAGGATATATTGCGGCGTCAACCGGTCTTGCTACAGGTGCTTTGAGTATTATTTTACCAGAAAAAAATAACACCTACGAAGAATTGTTCGGGGATTTGCGCAGCGCACAAGCCAATAAAAAGACTTCTAACATTATTATGGTTGCGGAAGGCAATCATTTGGGCGACATCTTTGAAATTGCAACCGCCGTTCGAAAAGAGTTCCCCTCCATCGACGTAAAAGTCACCACGCTTGGTCATACCCAGCGCGGAGGCTCCCCTTCCACTAATGATCGAATATTAGCCTCTGTTCTAGGCCATTATGCAATCAAAGGTTTAATGGAAGGACAGGAAAAGGTCATGTCAGGCATGATCAATCAAAAAGTAGTCTTTACACCGCTGGGTGATGCCATCACCAAAACCACAGCATTGGACTATGAAATGCTAACCATTGCTAAAATTCTAGCCACATAACACATCAACTATTATGAGTACAAAAATTGCCATTAACGGCTTTGGCCGAATCGGACGCTTGACGTTCCGTAACCTTATCGAAAGCGATAACGTAGAGATTGTTGCCATCAACGACCTAACGGCTGTAGATATGCTTGCCCACCTATTGAAGTACGACAGTGCACACGGTCGCTTCAACGGAACGGTTGCGCACACCGAAAACAGCTTGATCGTAAACGGAAAGGAAATTACGGTCTACGCACAGCGTGATCCTGAAACACTTCCTTGGGGCGAGATCGGTGTTGAAGTGGTTGTAGAGTCTACAGGTTTCTTCACCAATGCTGAAGGCATGGGCAAACACATTACTGCAGGCGCTAAAAAGGTGGTCCTATCCGCTCCAGCGAAAGGCGACATCAAAACCATCGTATTAGGTGTAAACGACGACCAATTGACCGATGCGGACACCATGGTTAGCAATGCCTCATGTACGACCAACTGTTTGTCGCCAATGGCAAAAGTTTTGGATGAAAAATTCGGTATCGAAAGCGGTTTCATGTGTACTATTCACGCATATACTTCTGACCAACGCATTCAAGACGCGCCGCATGCCGACAAGCGTCGTGCGCGTGCTGCAGCGGTAAATATGATTCCAACTTCTACTGGTGCAGCTAAAGCCGTTGCTTTGGTATTGCCGCAATTGAAAGGAAAATTAGACGGCTATGCAATGCGCGTTCCGACTATTACTGGTTCTGCAACTGACCTTACAGTTCAATTGAGTAGAGAAGTGACTGCAGAAGAAATCAACGCTGCCATGAAAGAAGCTGCTGAAGGCCCATTGAAAGGCATTCTCATGTACACTGAAGATCCTATCGTTAGCTCTGATATCGTAGGCGATAAGCACAGCTGTATTTTCGATGCAGGCATCACTAGCGCAAAAGGAAATCTTGTAAAAGTTCTAGGCTGGTACGACAACGAAGCAGGATATTCTGCGCGTTTGGCAAACCTAGTAGAGCGTCTAGCATAAACATTTAATACTGGACCGCGTCTTTTTTCGGCGCGGTCCGTTATTTTTGATGGTATGATACTAATCGCCGAAAGTGGTTCTACAAAATGTGATTGGGTGGTTCTCTATCCCGATGGGACAGAACATAAACGATTCTCCACTATGGGGTTCAACCCCTACTTCCACTCTGCCCCCTTCATTCACGAAGAGCTTAGCGGCAATGCTGTGGTATCAAAAATTCACAAGAGTGTAGATTACGTCTATTTCTATGGGGCAGGGGCGTCTAGCGAAAGCCTGAAAGACATCATTCACGACGGATTAAAACGTGTTTTCAAGAACGCAGCGATCAACGTGGACCACGATCTTGTCGCAAGTGCCTATTCTACCTATACCGGAGAACCGGCCATTACGTGTATTTTAGGAACGGGGTCGAACAGCTGTTTTTTTGATGGGGAGACTGTCAGCGATGAAGTCCCTGCATTGGCTTATGTCCTAGGCGATGAAGGCTCAGCTAGTTTTATTGGTAAGCGTTTGGTTTCCGATTTTCTTTACAAGCGCCTTCCTGAAGAAATGGCCCACGACTTTTACGATACGTACGGCTTAGATAAGGATGAAATCATTACCAGCGTCTACAGCAAGCCAAACGCCAACGTTTATCTTGCCTCATTCAGCCGATTCGCCGGAAAACACATGGAGCATCCGTATGTTAAAATGATTGTCCGAGAAGGCTTTGCGAAATTCGCAGACATTCATATTGGTTGTTTTGCTAATGCTACAGAAGTACCGGTTCATTTTGTTGGTTCGGTAGGAGCAATCTTCCATGAGATTCTCGAAGAGGTTTTGGCAGAGCGTGGATTCCGTATGGGACAAATCCTGCGCAAACCCGTAGACGGTTTGATCAAATACCATTTAGAATACCTAAACATCCTAAATGCCTACCAGGTAAACTAATGATTAAAGGGTTTCTCTTTGATTTAGACGGTGTTATTGTCGATACTGCCGTTTTTCATTTTCAAGCGTGGCGCCGTATTGCACAAAAATTAGGAGGTGATTTTTCAAAGGCTCAAAACGAGCAGCTGAAAGGAGTAAGCCGCGTAGATTCACTTACTAAGATCTTAGAGTGGACCGGAACAACCGTCACCGAAGAAGAGTTCAAAGCACTGATGGAGTTGAAAAACGAATGGTACCTTGAATTGGTCACCCGGCTCAGCGACAAGGATGGATTACCAGGTGCCGTGGATTTTTTACATCAAGCCAAGGCGCGAGGTATTGCGATTGCTTTGGGTTCAGCATCGAAAAACGCGGTGTTAATTTTAGATAAAATGAACCTTTTGCCCCTTTTCGATACGATAATTGATGGGAACAATGTGGTAAATGGCAAACCGCATCCTGAGGTATTTTTGAAAGGCGCAGAAGCACTAGGGCTGTCACCGGCGGAATGTATCGTATTCGAAGATTCTATTGCTGGAGTGCAGGCCGCAAAATCAGGCGGAATGTCATGTGTTGGGATCGGAACACCTGAAGTATTAGGTGGGGCGGACCTTTATTTTAACGCATTAGGCGAAACCTCTCCTGACGAACTTCTGCGCGCATTATAACTGCGCAAAGAAAGCATCATGTTCAATAAATATACCGAGGTTCATCCTTGGAAAATCATCGAACGTCGCTGGGATGCCAATAACCATCCTAAGAGCGAGAGTTTGTTCTCCATCGGCAATGGTCGTATGGGGCAACGTGCGAATTTCGAAGAGACATATACAGGCAAAAGTCTTCAAGGCTCCTACATCGCTGGGGTGTATTACCCGGATAAAACAAGAGTAGGTTGGTGGAAAAACGGGTACCCGGAATACTTCGCCAAGGTGTTGAACTCTTGTAATTGGATCGGCATTCAGGTGAAGGTCGACGGAGAGGAATTAGACCTTAACACCGCTACCGAAATAGCTTCATTCTACCGCGAGCTCGACATGCACAGCGGATTGCTCAAGCGCACTTTTGAAGCAACCCTTCCTTCCGGCAAGATCGTGGCTGTTGAAGCCGAGCGTTTAGTGAGCATCGTCCAAGACGAGATTGGCACCATTTCCTACAGCGTTACTCCTAAGAATTTCTCAGGCAAGATTGAATTGTGCTCGTACCTAGATTTTGATGTGGAAAACGAGGACAGCAACTACGACGAGAAGTTTTGGGAGCCTGTAACTCAAGGTCAAGA
>JGI20151J14362_10003300_pt1 | contig 11077 bp, 15 predicted proteins | sample COG_01_FD_14362 | JGI IMG/M metagenome (IMG submission 14362) | reverse complement strand
AGGGCTTGTTATCTCCGCTTTGTCTGTAAGTAAGCCGTGTAGCTTTGCTTTACCCATTGTGGCGGCAACCATTGCTGATGCCTGACCAGCTTCTTGTGCTGTCTTTCGTGCTTTTTCAAGCTCATCAGTTAAGGTATGGATAGTTATCGAATGGCGTACTTGTGCAAGCTCCTGCAACTCTCGTATTCTTAGGGTAATCTTAGGGGTATGTCTTAACTTAGAGGCTTCAACATTTATTGAATTATCGCTTGCGTTATCATTCACATTGTAGACAGTTTTATAAGCCTTTGAAGCATTACCACTTTCAACATATGCCATTGCAAAGGCTTCTTGTTTAAGTGTTAGCTTATTAACTTTTTCAAGTTCATCTAATTTCATAATATATCCTTTCATTAAAAGTTTGTTCTTAGACTAATTAATGAACTCATCTAATGGGTCGTATTCGTCTTCAAGTTCTGCGTCTGTTATCCTGTTTCTATCAACAGGGGATGCACCCATTGCATTGAGTGTCATTCTAAGCTGTGAATACGCTGACATAGATAAATCACTTTCAGTATCTACTTTATGCTGCAAGCGGCAAGCCATACCCAGCAATAAGCGGTCAGAAGACTTTAGCCAGGGAATATCTGACTTTATCTCATCCCATAGCTTTATGAGGGGTTCATCAAAGTTATCAGGAGCATTGCCTATGTCATCAGCTTTAGGCTCAACTCTATTTGCATATCGTTCTGGCTTGGCATCTACTTGGCCTGTGAGTTTTGCTTTAGCTAATGGCGTTCTATGTCGTGGCATGGCTCGTATCCTTTTTTCTGAATTGGGTTTTTGTGCGTTTTAGTTCCCATATCGGTACTTGGGCACTTAACTTTAAACTTTGAATCCCCCCCCTAGTTTTTACTGGGGAAAGCGAAATAGTGCGAATAATAAATAAGCAAATATTAAGCCATAGTAAATATTCTCAAGGCTCAGATTAAAAAACATTCTATCAGGTACGTATGAGAAAAATATTAAACCCAATACAATTAGAATAAGTCCGATACTTAAAGCTATTTTACTTTTGGCTCTATTAGCTTCTTTCTTATCAAGCCATTCAGGCGTGCATTGCATGTCTTGCCATTCTTTGAGTTTATCAGCTTTTATCTTTGCATTTTTGCGCCATGTAGCAATTAGGCTTCGTTCTGATGCTGTTAATCTTCTACTCATCTTTAAGCCCCTTTAATTCAGTAAATGTTGTTTGTCGTGTTGCACTGCTTGAGTAATTTCTTGAGTTTTCATTTTTGCTTTAATCCTTTCACTATTTTTGATAGTTGCGATTAAAGTGCAACAGTTCTGAATTACCAATGTTGCGAATAAAACGCAAGGTTAATTATTTATGACGTATGAGCAATGTAAAGCTGCAAGAGCCTTTCTTAATATCACTCAAGCTGAATTGGCTGAATTAAGTAGTGTTTCAAAAAGAACTATATTTAGCTTCGAGAAGGGCGATAGAACGCCATATGCTGAGAATATTAACGCTCTTAAATCAGCGCTCGAACAAAAAGGCATTCAATTTTTGAAGGGTGGTGAGATATCACTTGGCGCTGGTGTGTCCTTGAGGGAATGATAAAGAAAAAAGCAACTATAAGTTCATTCATTGATTTATACTCTTTAATCTAATCTCTCTTTTAGAGTGGCTGATAGGTGCACATCGTATGAGTATAAATCAGGATTTATACTTACACCTATCAGCCCAATGTCAGGTAAAGAATCTAGGTAAACCTAAACATTGCAAATAAATTAATAGACCAGAAACATTGCAAAAAAATTACAGAATAATTACAAATTTATAATACTAGGAATATTTGATTGATATTAAATTTAATTCTGTAATCATCGAATTGCGTAAGTCTAGAATAAATTTAATCCTTTTTCAGTTTTTTTATTTAGGCATTGTTGAAGTTATTTACTTAATCAATTTAGAATACTTGATTATTAGTATCATTATGACCTTAAGGATAACAAATTGAAAATAAATAATTTAATTAAATATACTGCAATATGTGGAATTTTTTTACTCGGTGCTTGCACGCATCAAAATGTAAAAGTAGCTAAATCAACCGATAATAAGTTAAGCTGTTCTGACATTGCGTCGGAATTCACTGAAATTAATGGAATACTAAGAAGCATTGATGATAAGACTGGTATTTCAGGTAGAAATGTCGCGATGGGAATATTGTTCTGGCCTGGCATTGTTGTTAATCAAATGAATGCTGGTGATGCCCGTGAAGCTGCAAATGATAGATTAGCGGTTTTATCTAAATTAAAAAGTAACTTAAATTGTAGTTAAATATAATTAAACTCTCAAATGCTAGCTTTAAAAAGTGGCCTTGAATTTATTTACCTACACCCCCTAACATATTAAAATTATATGTCTGGATGGACTACTAAATCTAAACTGTTATTTTAAGTTGTTCAATTACGTCAAACCAGACTGCGTTAGGGCCAGACTACTAAACCTAAACATTGCAAATAAAATAATAGACCGGAAACATTACAAAAAAATTGCAGAATAATTACAAATTTATAATACTAGGAATATTTGATTGATATTAAATTTAGTTCTGTAATTATCGATATGTGTAAGTCTAGGATAAATTTAATCGTCTCCTATTTTCCTAATCTGGATGGGCTACTGCCTCAACATGATGCTCATCCAGAATTCTTAATGCGTCTTCGCTGCAAATTTTCAAATTGCAGATGTTTACATGCACCATAGCAGATAGCCGCGCTATAGGGCTGGCAGGGAGACTGATTTACATGGGAGCAGATACATGTCTTCAAAAAAAGAAAATCACATGGCTAGTTCAGAGAGGAAGCCTGCAGGGGTAAACCCTTGGTATGTTTTGGCTACGCTGTTTGGTGAAGATGTAACGAAAGAAACATCTAATAAAAATAGTAGTATGGGTGAAGTTATAGATAGAATTAATACTTTGCTGGCTCCTAATGCTTCCAACGCTTTTAACAAGATTATATAGTTATCATACAAATGTAAGAGTGCCTTGTGAGGCACGTTTTAAAAAAAATATTATTTTTTTTGTAACAAATTTCTGTAATTCTCGAAATGTATTATGAAGTTAGTAATTAAGCTATCTTTATTAAAGAATATCAAAACAGTAATTAGGAAAATGAAAATGACTTCAAAGATAATTCAAAGTTTCATCGTTGCAGGTCTGGCATCCGCAAGTTTAACAGCAACAAGTGCAAATGCTGAAAGTGATAATGTTAAGTGTTTTGGCACTTCATTAGCAGGTGAAAATCATTGTGCAGCTGGTCCGGGTACTACATGCGCAGGTACATCAAAAGTTGATTATCAAGGCAATGCATGGAGTTTGATGCCAAAAGGCGATTGTTTGAATATTAAGCTTCCTGCTATGGCAGATGGAACAATGCGGAAAGGCTCCCTCATAGCATTAGAACGAGACCTTCCTATAACCTAACCTCCCGGTCGATTTGTCTGGGCAATTTGTCCAGGCAAATTGTATTTTAGGAAAAAAAATGACTTGGTTACCACTTTCAGCTCAAGAACAAAACGATCCTTCACGCTTAGTTGGGATTGGATATAAGTCTAAATATTATACTAAATTTCAAGACCGTCATCCTAGTATTGGCTGGCTTGAAATTCATGCAGAAAATTATATGATCGATGGAGGGCCGCGAAAAAAAATACTTAAAGATCTCCATGAAAAATTTCCTATCTCTTGCCATGGGGTTGGTTTGTCTATCGGGTCTGAAAATGGTTTAGATAAAGACCATTTAGCACGATTAAATATTCTTTTTGAATGGCTGGAGCCCGAGGTATTTTCCGAACACCTTGCATGGTCAACACATGGTGATCATTATTTTAATGATTTATTGCCCCTTCCGTACACAGAGACTATTTTAAAGAGAATTATTGACCATATTGATGAAGCTCAAGATGTATTGTCACGGCAAATTTTATTGGAAAATCCATCATCATACTTAATTTTTGCGAAGAGTGAGATTGAGGAAACTGAATTTTTGAGAGAAGTTAGTAAAGCAACTGGATGTGGATTACTACTAGATGTGAATAATGTTTTTATATCCGCAAACAATATTGGCATTAACGCACAAACTTATATTGATAATTTCCCTATTGAAAAAATCCAAGAAATACATCTAGGAGGTCATGAAAAAAATGTAGAAGATGAAAGTGACTTTTTATTAATCGATTCGCACAATCATCCAGTTGCAAATAACGTATGGGAACTATACAATTATACCATTTCTAAAACAGGCGCACTTCCAACACTTATTGAGTGGGATGCAGATTTGCCAAAATGGAACGTTTTACATAATGAAACAAAAATTGCAGCTCGGTATTTATCTGAATTAAATAAGTTGAATCATGTTGGTTGATTTTCAGGAAGAATTTAGCAAGGCATTATTTAATACAGATATAGTAGCTCCAGACGCAACTCGCGCACCCGATCGCACAAAAGCGGGGAAGCGCTTTGATATTTATCGTAATAATGTTATTGTAAGTCTTGTGAATGCATTGCGAGACGGTTTTCCGCTATGTGAGAAACTTGTAGGCTCTGTTTTCTTTTCTGAACTTGCCCGTGCATTTGTTCAGCAAGAGCTTCCATCTTCACCTTTGTTATCTTTTTATGGGTGTGAGCTTCCAACATTTATTTCTAATACTAAGGCTGCTGACTCAGTGCCTTATATGGCAGATATTGCATCAATTGAATATGCAAGACGAATGAGCTATTTTGCTGCAGATGCAGATTATATAGACCCAAAAACTTATCAAGAATTTAATGAGCTAGAACTGTTAGATATCATCCCTTTACTACATCCATCAGTATATATGCTGAGCTCATCGTTTCCGATATATGACATATGGAAACGATTGAATAGCATAGGAACTGGAGAAATAGGAAGCAAAGCGCAAGATATAATAATTTTTAGACATCAGAGCAAAATTATAGTTAAGAATGTACCTCGAGGCACTAGCGAGTTCTTAAAAAATATACAAAAAGGGGATAATATTGCATGTGCAGCAATAAAACTATTTAATTATCAACCAGATATAAATAAAGTGCATATAGTCTCTGTGTTATTTACTTTAACTACAAAAAAAAATATCAGTAATATATGAGAGTTTCAGCATGAGTGCTTTTAATTTAACTTTTAGCTTTAAGTCACCACTCATCGATTATTTAGCGCTTTTTACAAGAATTATTTTTTTATCCACTTTATTTCTTTTTTTTATAAAGTCAGGAATTACAAAATTTGATGGTTTTTTTACGCTATCTTTAGGTGCCTATATTCAAATTTTTCCAAAAATATTTGAAGCATTGAGCTATGATCCCAACCAACTTGGGGTTTTATACAAATTCATTGCTTTCGTGGGTGCAATAAGTGAGCTGACACTTCCAATCCTAATTGTTTTTGGGTTTATGACAAGGATATGTGCGTTTAGTATGCTCATTTTTATAGTAGCCATGTCTGTAGTGGATGTTTTTGGTCATAATATTATGCCTGGTATAATGTTCGATGGTGATCCCTCAGGAATTATTGTTGATCAAAGATTACTCTGGGGACTCTTGTTTATAAATTTAATTGTATTAGGCGGAGGAAAATTATCCGTTGATATGTGGTTGGCTGCCCGATTTAAATATGGTTTGTTGCGATTTATTAAATAAACAAGATGATTCAAAATAGACTTTTAAGCCTGTATTACTAATAGCCAAAATAACAAAACTTTAAAAATTTCTTACCTAATAAACAAAGATTTCAGTATAAATAGGTTTGATTAAAAACAGAAATTACAATTTTATGCGAAAAAGTTATTACCTATTTTTTGGGCTATTTACAAATTCATAATTTTGAGAACTTAACCATTTTTAGTAATCATGATTTTCTTTCTCATCTTAGGGTGAATATCCATCTCGTCTCTGAAATAATCTCAGATCCGTGCCGTAATAGGTTTGTTTTTGCCTTCCTTGGTTTTTGGCCAAACAAAACAATCCCGCTATAAGCGATTGGTGAATCGATATGTTCCCTGACTATCCCACTATATAATCTTAATCTGATCACTACCTCTATCACGAAACAAAAAATAACCTGAGTATGGACCATACTTCTAGAGCTGTTCTGTTTGAATCACCAGCCCATTAAATCCCCGGCATAAATTCGTCACGCCAGTGGCCAAGCAGATATTTGCATCTGATAAAATAGGTATCATGCGGCTAGCCCTCGTGTAAGCTCCAATACAAAGTCTGCATCAATACCTTAACAGAGAGAAATTATGCGCACATTATCAAGCATGATTTCTATACGGGGTTCTGCTGAAGCATTTTCAGCAACTTCGATTGGCAAATCTGTATCATTAACACCAACAGGCGTAAACGCTTACTGGTTAATCTCATTCGGTTGAAACCGCGCACCAACAGGCAAAGAATATATACGACTGGTTGGAATTACATGCCGCTTTGAAGCCTTTGGTACACTCACAGCATCTGCGCGGCTTTCTGAAACAAACTATTTTTTGAAATTATTCGTGTAATTAGAATCACGGTTTCGGTTTGTTTTGATTAAGATATGCCTCCTGTATTACGCGGACAAATTCCTGTCAAGCGCAATGTAGAAGATTAAATCACTCCATAATATTGAGGGTTCCTTGCATGCTCACGAATATCCTTAAACATACTGACCTTTTTCATACGAAAAATATTAAGTTTTGTAACAAAATTTCAGAACTTTAATTGAGTTTTGATATGGGTGAATGCTTTAAAAATGGGCCTTCGTTTTGGTAGTCCCAATGATATTGGTTCATTTCTATAGTTAATTAATATTGGATAAATATGGGGATGAAACCAAAACTGTAGTTAATCAACAAAAAAGATATATTTTACCATCGCAATTTAAAATGCCCTATAACAGCTCCAAATATACCTGATATTCCAATACCTACACTATACCAAATTGCATAAAAAAGCGGGCTATCTTCGGTGCAGCTAAATGCATAAAATATACAGACAAAAGCGCCAGAGGTAACGCCAACCCAAAACCCACTTTGAACCGGATAGGATGGTGCGCCATGTTTCAAAGCACTGATAATGATGTAAGAACCTAGAATGGAAAGAGTAGGAACAACAATTAAACATTTTAATAGAGTTTCACCCTGCATTGCAGCCATCAACAAAACACCATCTAATCCAGATAGTGAAGTTATAAAAAGTATAATCATAGGTAGGATTAAAATTAGATATCGCCAAGACGCAGGGCGAGCAATAGATTGAGGCGAGGATAGCTTGCACAAAAATGGTAAAAGTGAAAAGGCCATCGTGGCAGGCAAAATTTGTTTCAGACAAACTAACCATGATGACATAGCAATTATATAGTTTGTTCGAATACCCATGCCCGTGTATACATGCAGAATAGTGAGAACAAACATAAGAATGAGAACGTTGCCGGCAACTGCAACACGCACATCAGGAAGTGGTGCCATATGGGCGTCATCACAAGAAAGCATTTTAATTAAATCATCGGTTTTCATAGTTTCAATTACTCTCTTCCTTGGACCAAGTACGTAATTTTGTAATGGCACGATGAAAGTTTACTCGGATAGCTACATTAGTCATACTCATTTCAGTGGCTATATCAGAAAAAGATTTTCCTTCTTTTAAAATCTTTTTTATAATTTCTGACTGTTTTCCTTTAAGGCGTGATACAAATATATTTTGGTCATACGCACTCTCAACCAATGCTGATTCAGGTGCTATAAGAAAGTCTTGTTCGTCGAACTCAACAAATTGATCTCGTCCAATTATTCGAAACCTGTCTACAATCTTGTAGCGTGCAATGGCATAAATCCATGGCTTAACAGGCATATTTGTTTTCCATGTGGCACGTTTGCTATGTATAGCTAGTAAAATATCTTGAACAATATCCTCCTGATCAGCTTTTGGCAGCATTCCTGCCTTTCTACACACAATGGCTCTTGCAATAGATGTTGCTAATAACATGAATTTCTGATATTTTCTTTTATCTCCTTCCAGCCCTGAAATAAATAGAGCCGAGATATTATCTATTTTTGGTTGCATCGTTGACAATTTTTTTTAACCAGAGTGTAGTTTTTTTTAACCAGAGTGTAGTCTTAAATATTTTAAACGCAAGTACCCGAAGTTATTTTTACAAATTTGCCCTTGTCCATTAAGGCTTAACCAGTAATCAAAGAAATTCTGTTATTTGAAAAGTATTTTCAGACAATGCCCTACACGCCTCAAAGTGCCACAATCACATAAACCTTCGAAGCGCAAATCTTGAACTACTCTATGAGAGCGGTACTACGTTTTTGTTTATAAGTTTGTCTATTTTGAATTACTTAAATGGATTTTCTGTTGTCATTCATAAAAATTAGGTACCAACCAGTGGCGCATAAAGCTTGTCTGATAATACCTATTTTTACTTATTAGTTTTTATTTTTTGCTCTAAAAAATATCCATAATTATTAAGTGGCTTAATTACTGTATAATCAAAAACTGGACCTGTCACGGAATTGTGCCGCTCCTTTATTCGCATATTATGCACTCAAGGAGAATACAGATGGGAAACAAATCAACAGCAGAATTTAGACAGGAATTCATGCGCATAGCGCTAACAAGTGGGCTTAGTCGGAAACAACTAGTCAAGTATTGGTTTTCCACCTTAGGCCGCTGTATCAAAGAAGAGCGTAGCAATGTTACGCCGTCTGAACCGCGAATTGATTTAATTCAAGAAAACGAGCGGTAGTGCAAAGAAGTTCGCATGCTGCGCTAGGAGAGAGAAATGTTAAAAAAGGTAACACAGTTCTTCGCGAAGCAAAAATCATGTAATAGGATTTATCCGCGCCGAATCAACATATGTTCCGGCGCGGTAAAGTTTGAAAGGTGATGGGCTCTCTACTCAACCACAATCGTGATGATTGGAGATGTCACAGGCGGTGAATGTGGCACATGGCCCTGATCACCCAGCACCATTTGCAAGGTGTGTGTTCCTGCTGGCAATGTGAGCTCAGTCTCTGTCTGACCCCCTCCAAAATGCACATGGTTGTCGTCTGCTGGTAGACCATATATCAACTCATCTGCGCCATCTTCACCCTTTCCAAGATCAGGCCGATTGATGAAAAGGTGATGATGTCCAGTGTTTTCCTTTTCTGTGCCAGCGGGGGCAACTCCCATGCCTGAAAGGCCGAAGATAACCTTGAAAGGCGACGTAACAGTTGCACCGTCTTCAAGGTTTACAAAATACACGGTTGCGCCCTCAGCTGACGGTGTGCTTTGTGCCATCACAGTGGATGTGCCAGCAAGCATGAGGGAAATTATTGACGCAAGAATATTAGTTTTCATATTTTTCTCCTTAGTTGTTATTGATAACACGGCGCATTCACCGTACGTATACAACACCATGGAGGTAGTTTTTATTCAGTTACTCGGTAAAAAAAAATCAGAACATGAAATTCGCAAAGGATTGCCGGTGCTGTTTCCGCGTCTTTGGCGGTATGGTTTAATTCTCGCAGGGAACCAAGATGATGCGATGGACCTTGCGCAAACGACCTGTTTGCGTGCGCTTGAGAAAGCGGAAAACTATCAAGCAGGGACACGCCTAGACAGTTGGCTGTTCAAGATGGAGCAGAGAATTTGGGTAAACGAGATACGCTCACGCAAAGTTAGAAGGGGTAATGGATTGCAAGCTTTCGAAGAAATAAACATTCCCGACCCAGGCCCTAACCAAAATACGAATTTTTTCGTTCGGCAAGTGTTGTCTTCTATATACGAACTCCCCGAAGCGCAGCGCGCGACGGTTCTACTGGTATATGTCGAAGGATATAAATACGCAGAGGCCTCGGGAATTTTAAATGTTCCCGTGGGTACAATAATGAGCAGGCTGGCAGCGGCTCGGAAAACAGTCAGCGAGCGAATGACACGAAAAAGTAAGGCGATTAAATGATGGCCACTAGATATTTCACCAATGAAGAGCTGTTAGCCTATTTGGATCAAGAGATTGATTCAGAAACTGCAAAGACAATTTCACGGCGCTTAGAATGCGATGAGGTCTTACGGGAACGTGTTGCAAAGCTGAATGAACTTACAGATGGTATCACGACGGCCTTGGATGGGTTGCTGGCCTCGGCACCAGAAATGCCGGATATGGGGCAGAATATTGTACCATCTAAAATCACTAACTGGCTTGTTCCAGTTGGCTTGGCTGCTGCGCTAATCGTCGGAACTGTTTTTGACACTTACAGCCAGCAGCGTTCGACTCCAAAAGGATGGATGAAATACGTGTCTGCGTACCAATCGCTATACGTTAATGGCACTTTGACGTCCGTTGATGTTTCGGATGAAGACAATACAGCTCAGCTCTCTCATCTAAGTAAAATTATCGGCCGTGATTTAAGTGCCGCCCAGAATACAGACGGCATTGCCTTTCGTCGCGCACAATTGTTGGGCTTTGAAGGACGGCCATTAGTTCAAATGGCATACCTGTCACAAATCGGGTCACCGATCGCCCTGTGTGTAATTAAGTCTATAAGCGCCGAGGAACAGCCGGTTCAGCTCACAACTTTAGAAGGTATGAGCGCTGCATATTGGACAAAAGATGGCTATTCATTCCTTTTGATAGGTGGAAAAGATGACAGATTGATAGGTCAAGAAGCCGAACTGTTTTTTGAAGTCATCTAATCAATCATACTCTGGTACAGGCTCACCGACCAAGACAATCGTTGTAGGCTTCATAGATTCNTCAGGGCTTGNTATCTNNGCTTTGTCTGTAAGTANNCCNTGTANCTTNGCTTTNCCCATNGTGGCNGCAACCATNGCTGATGCTTGNCCAGCTTCTTGNGCTNTNNTNCGTGCCANTCTCAAGNTCNTCAGNTAAGCTNTCANNNGTTATNGAATGACGNTCTNGTNCAAGCTCCTGTAGCTCTNNNATNCTNAGGGTNANCTTAGGGTTATTTNTTAACTTAGANGCTTCAACGTTTATTGAATTATCGCTTGCGTTATCATTCACATTGTAGACAGCTTTATAAGCC
>JGI20151J14362_10003297_pt1 | contig 11085 bp, 7 predicted proteins | sample COG_01_FD_14362 | JGI IMG/M metagenome (IMG submission 14362) | reverse complement strand
CTCTCTCTCTCTCTCTCTCTCTCTCTCTCTCTCTCTCTCTCTCTCTCTCGGGAGAGCGTGTTACGCGTTGGATCGCAACTTAACTGACCTCTTTCTTTCTTTCTTTCTTTCTTTCTTGCGTTCGTTATCATCAAAACAGGAGGACGCCTGGACGGTCATCTCGGCTTTTTTCGAGGAGAAAGGTTTAGTTCGACAGCAATTGGATTCGTTCAACGAATTCATTCAACACACGATGCAGGAAATCGTGGACGAGATGTCTACTTTTGAGTTAAGTCCGGAACATCAACACGTTCCCGGGGAAGAGATGGATGAAAGCGAGAAGAAGACGGTGTCGGTGTCGTTTGGGCAGATTTACTTATCGAAACCGATGGTGACGGAAGCGGACGGGATGACGTCGACGTTGTTTCCGAAAGAGGCGAGGTTGCGAAACTTGACGTATTCGGCGCCGTTGTACGTGGATATGCGGAAGAAAATCACCACCGTGACTCAAAATAGCGAAGAAGAAGGTGGAGGAGAGAAAATTAACGAAGAAATTGAAGACATTAATAAAGTGTTCATCGGAAAAGTGCCGATTATGTTGCGCTCGGAGTATTGCTCTTTACACGACCACACGGATAAGGAGTTGACCGAGTTAGGGGAGTGTCCGTACGATGAAGGTGGATATTTCATCATCAACGGTTCTGAGAAAGTATTAATCGCGCAAGAACGCATGGCAGCGAACTCTGTGTACGTGTTTATGAAGCGTCAACCGAGCAAGGTGTTGTATGTCTCGGAGTGTCGCTCGCAGCCGGAATCCGGTATTCGAGGCGCGTCGGCGTGTGTGGTGAAACAATTACACGGACAAGGGAAGAACTCTCCGGGTCCGTTACACGTGACGTTGCCGTATATTCGCTCGGATATCCCGATCTTTATCGCCTTCAGAGCGTTAGGCTTTGTGGCGGATAAGGATATTTTAGAGCACATCGTGTACGACTTTGGCGACAATGAAATGATGGATTTGTTGCGACCTTCGATCGAGGAGGCGCAAGTGATTCAGTCGCAAGCAGTCGCGTTGGATTACATTGGTAAAAGAGGCTCCGCGGTTGGTGTGGCCAGAGATAAGAGAATTAAGTACGCGCGTGAAATTCTTCAAAAAGAGTTGTTGCCGCACGTCGGCGTCGGGGAAGATTGCGAAACGAAGAAAGCGTATTATATGGGATACATGATTCACCGTTTGTTGCTCGTTTCTCTTGGACGACGAAAGGAGGACGACAGAGATCACTACGGAAATAAACGTTTGGATTTAGGTGGTCCACTTCTCGCGCAACTCTTCCGTTCACTCTTCCGAAAAGTCACCAAAGACGTTCGCCTGTATTGCCAACGGTGCATCGATTCAGGCAAAGAAATCTCGCTCACGCTCGCGGTAAAAGCAAAAACAATCACGCACGGTTTGAAATATTCTTTGGCGACTGGGAACTGGGGCGCGCAAGGCGCCGCCGACGTCAGAGCGGGCGTGTCTCAGGTTTTGAACAGACTCAGTTTCTCGTCGACGTTATCGCACTTGAGACGTATCAACTCGCCAATCGGTCGTGAAGGTAAACTCGCCAAGCCGCGTCAGTTACACAACTCGTTATGGGGTATGATTTGCCCCGCTGAAACGCCAGAAGGCCAAGCCGTCGGTCTCGTGAAGAACCTTTCGTTGATGGCTTTGGTATCGGTAGGCTCTCCATCCGCGCCGATCCTGGAGTTTCTCGAGGAGTGGACCATGGAAAACCTTGAAGAAATCTCACCCTCTGTAATTCCGCACGCTACGAAAATCTTCGTTAACGGTGTTTGGGTTGGTGTTCATCGAGATCCAGGAGACCTCGTGCGCACGTTGCGTGAATTGAGACGAAAAGTCGACATCACTACGGAGTGCGGCATCGTCCACGACATTCGCTTGCGCGAGTTACGACTTTGGACGGATTATGGGAGATGTACTCGACCGTTGTTCATTGTTGAAGATCAGAAGTTGGTCATGAAACGTTCGAACGTAGAGCTCTTGCAAGAAAAAGACGAAACCGGGTACACTTGGAACGATTTGGTCACCTCGGGATTCATAGAATACGTCGATACGGAGGAGGAAGAGACGACGATGATTTCCATGACCATCGAAGATTTACTCGCGGCGCAAACCGCCGAAGCTGCCGGACGGGGTTTGAACATTAAATACACGCACTGTGAAATCCATCCGTCGATGATTTTAGGTATTTGCGCGTCGATTATTCCGTTTCCCGATCACAACCAGTCGCCAAGAAACACGTACCAATCGGCGATGGGTAAGCAAGCGATGGGGATGTACGTCACCAATTACCAAACGAGAATGGATACGCTAGGGTACGTTTTATTTTACCCGCAAAAGCCATTAGTTACAACCAGAGCTATGGAATACGTGCACTTTCGAGAATTGCCGGCGGGTTGTAACGCCGTCGTTGCCATTATGTGCTACACAGGTTACAACCAAGAAGATTCCGTGTTGATGAACCAATCGTCCATCGATCGCGGGTTGTTCCGTTCCATTTATTATCGATCGTTCAAAGACGAGGAGAAAAAAATGGGATCGTTGGCGAAGGAAGAGTTGGAGAGACCCGATCGCGATTCGTGTCTAGGCATGCGTCACGGCACGTACGACAAACTCGACGAAGACGGTTTGATATGCCCCGGGACTCGCGTTTCGGGAGAAGACATCATCATTGGTAAAACGACGCCGTTGCCGGAAGACGACCCGATGCTTCAATCGAAAAGATTTACCAAGAGAGATTGTTCCACGGGCATGAAATCGTCCGAAACTGGTATCATCGATCAAGTGTTGTTAACTACGAACGACCAAGGTTTGCGATTCGTGAAGATTCGTGTTCGATCGGTGCGTACGCCGCAAGTCGGCGATAAGTTTTCCTCTCGTCACGGTCAAAAAGGTACCGTCGGTATGACGTACACGCAAGAGGACATGCCTTTCACCGCGCAAGGCATCACTCCAGATATCATCGTAAATCCGCACGCCATCCCGTCTCGAATGACCATCGGTCAGCTCGTCGAGTGCGTCATGGGCAAAGTCGCGTGCATGATGGGCAAAGAAGGCGACGCAACACCGTTTGCCCCCGTCACGGTGGAAGATATTTCGGACATGTTGCACCAGTGCGGCTACCAAAAGCGTGGTAACGAAGTCTTGTACAACGGACACACTGGGAGAAAACTCGACGCGCAAATCTTTATCGGCCCGACGTATTATCAGCGTTTGAAGCACATGGTGGACGATAAAATTCACTCGCGCGGCCGAGGTCCCGTCCAAATTTTGACTCGTCAACCCATGGAAGGTCGTTCGCGAGATGGTGGTTTACGTTTCGGGGAAATGGAGCGCGATTGCATCATCAGTCATGGCTCTGCTGCATTCTTAAAAGAACGTTTGATGGATCAATCCGACGCCTACCGCGTTCATGTCTGTCAGAAGTGCGGCTTGATTGCCGTCGCCAACTTGAAAAATCAAACGTTCGAGTGTTGCAAAAATCCAAACGAAAGAACTGGCATCGTTCAGATTATGTTGCCGTACGCGTGTAAGTTGATGTTCCAAGAGTTGATGTCCATGGGTATCGCTCCGCGTCTCTTGACTTAGAAAAGACGATAAACTACATATGAATGAAGAAAACAAAACAAAGAAAAAAAGAAGAAAGACTTAGCACATCAAATAAAATGACCCAACTTGTAGTAGAGAATATAAAAGTATTCAATTTAGATCATCGTTATCGTAAACATTATGCGTCATTTTTGCAGCTTTTTCGTACGCGCGTCGAACGACCGTTTGAGGAGACACTGATCTTTCATGCGTACCGCAACGATCGTCGTCCTCGTTTTCATCTCGAGAGTCCTCCGTGCGCATCAACTTCATCGCCTCTAAATTCAACGCGCACACACCTCGCATGAACGCTTGTCTCATCGTCTGTTCCATCTGATTCGACCTCGCGTCTGTCTCTGCGAGCTTTTTGTTTGCAATTTCCAACTGCCTTCTCAACGCTTCCGCGTCTCGATCGATTTCATTGTTCGGCGTTGACCCCCCACCTAAGCCGCCGCCGCCTCGCATCGAAGCGAATTGCGCAAACGCGTACGACGACTCGCTTGATCTTCTCTCTTTTAACGCTCTCGCAATCTTCGCGTTCTTTCTGAACGTGCAAAATGCTTTGCGTAAAACCATACTTTCGCGAATTCTCCTTCCTGGCTCGTTCGCTTCTTTCGTCTTCTCCCTCCACACTCTCAACGTCCGCGCGGCGAATCGAGCGTTTCTCTTGAACTCACCTAATTTCCTCACCTTTTCCACCACGTTTGATTCAATCTCCACTTTCCGTTGCAACGCTTTCTCCAACTTTTGAATAGTTCCTTTCATCCGTTTCACTTCTCGATCGTGTTTTTGGTGCGTCCGGTGAAACCTCTCCGTCGCTTGTCGATGTAACTGCTCGATTTTCTGCACCACGCCGTCTCTCGCTCGCGCGAAATCGAACGAAATTCTATTCGCTTCGCTGTGTACGTCCACTTTCCACGGGTTTGGAGGTTTATTTGCATTCATGGTCGTCGTCGTCGTCGTCGCGTTGGTGTTGTTCGAACACGACGAAAACTCGCTCGCGTTATCTTCCTCGAAGAAAACATCTTCCTCCTCTTTCGTGGCGTCGTCGTCCTCCCTGATGATCTCAACCGGTACTCGCCTCGGCGGCGCCATATTCACGGGATCTTTCACGCGGCGGACGGTTTTTGTTGTCGCTGCTGCTGTTGTTGTTGTCGCGCGGGGCTTCTGGTTCGTTGCATGTCGCATGTGATTCGTGAAATGGGGAGACCCCGGAGGAGAAGCGGAGAAAGAGTTGCGACGAGAAGCAGCAGCAGCGCTCGAACTGACGAGCAACGATGATTGCGAAGAGGAGGAGGACTTGAGATGATGATGCGAAAAGCGGGAGTCCTCGTCTGAATCGTCGTCCAGTAACAGCAGCGGAATAGTCGTCGTCGTTGACATTTTTTATTATGCGTGTAGTCTTTTGTGGATTTTTGACTTTTCTTTCTGTCTTCCGAAAAAGAAAGCGTTGACCATCAATCGTTATAAGAGACAACCTACTGTACGAGCTACATTTTTTCTCAAGTACTATCATCCATTCGATTCCATTTCGAAAGCCATGCCACCTTCGCTTTCACTGTTCGCGTTTTTATACGCGTTCGATTTATGTTTTGGCGTAAATTTCCATCCTTCCGGGGCTTTTCCTAATAATTTCTCGCACAAATCACACCAGACGGAGGCGTCGTCGCTGGCTAACATCGTCTCCATGTCGTCCCGACCGACGAATTTCGGAGGTCGTTGGGTCATGGAGACGTTGGGGAGTTGACCGTTGATGGTTTCTAATATACCAACTGGTGTGTAACGGTACGTGAAACTCATCCACTCGAGAAGAAATCGACGAGTTTGTTCCACGCCGCGTTCGTCCGATCCCCAATGTTCTAAACCGAATCTGGCGAAATCTTTCAAAATTTCGAACCGCTCGTGACTGCTAATGTCCCAGTTGCGTTGTTCTTTGATTTCGGTAAATATCCACGGTTTCACTAAGGCACCTCGAGCAATCATACACGTGGCTATAGAATCTTGATTCTTTACTACGTTTTCTACGTAATCGTGGTACGTATAAATATCGCCGTTACCGATGATTGGCACCGAAGACGCGTCGGCGACTTTTCTGATGTACTCCCAATCGGCTTCACGCGAGTATCTTTGCGCTCGCGTTCGACCGTGTAGCGTTAACGCAGATGCCCCCCACTCTTTGATTCTTGGTACAAACGTGTGCGCAACCCTCGACGTGTCTTTATACCCCATTCTCGTTTTAAACGTCAACGGCACGGAGCAAATCAAATTCGAGCTTCGAACGAGTTCTTCCATGCGCTTTGGTTTCTCGAGCAACATCGACCCCGCGCCTTTGTTACATATTAAATCAATAGGGCATCCCATGTTAATGTCAATGAAATCGCACTCGATGGTGTCGTCTAACGCTTGGACGCATCTCCCCAAAGAATCGGAATGGCCACCGCAAATTTGGACGCCGAATATGTCCTCAGATTTATGTCGGCGCACCAACGCCCACTCTCTGGCGTCGCCTTTGAGTAAGCTCGTGGCTAAAGCCATCTCGCCGCACGTGATGTCCGCACCAAGCGTTTTACACAATCGCCGAAACGGTAAATTACCGACCGTCGTTAACGGTGCCAGGTATAACTTGTTCTTGAAATCAATCGTCTTCTTCTCTTTCGGCTTGAGCAGTTGATCGACGGATGCCGTTTTGTTTTCGTCTTCTTTATCAAAAGCTGGTTCAGAAGTAACTTTGTTGTTGTTGTTGTTGTTGTTGCCGTGTCGTCGTCGTCGTCGGAATACTCGTCCGCGTTTTCAGCTATGACTCTCTTCTCGTTCTCGCTTGTTTTCATTCTCTTGTATTTTTGTTGCTGTTGATTTTTGCCGTCGTTGTTCTTCCGATTATTAGTACTGTTATCTCCTCCGCCCCTCACCTCATCACTCGTCCGTAACCCCATAGCCTTCAAAATACCATCCGCGCGGCTAAAATCAAACGTCCTCCTCGCCAGTGCATATTTCACGTCGTTCGTCACGTCGTTCGTATCGTCCCTCGGATTCGCCACCGGCGCCTCGAACAACGCAATCGCCTCGTCCTCCTCGTCCGGCGCGAAACCGTCCTCGTGTGAACCAGAAAACCGACACGCGAGGCCAAACGGACACTTCTCGCTCCCAAACGGGCACCATCCCGGTAAGTCTTTCTTCTTCATCTTCAGTCTGTAATAGTCCGCGTCGTGCGAAAATCGACACGTCTCGCCTTTTGCGCAAGAGGCGTTCTTCAGGAATTGGAAACACATTTGCACCTCTTCGTTGTCCTCTCCGCCTTCGTTTCTTCTCTTTCCTTTCTTCATCGTCATCGCTTTTTTCATCTTTTTCGTGCGCTTTTGGAACCCGCCGGACGTTTTTCCTCCTGCTCTTTCTTCTTCGTCTTCGGGAGTCGTCCCAACTGTTTCCGTCGTTTCCGTCGAACGTTTCGCGCGCTCGCGGATGAACTTTTCCTGCACGGGAACTTCGCCTCGTCTCACGCGCGCTTCCAACGCGAGTGGTGGTTTCCAAGCTTCAACGACGTCGTTTTTGTCGAGAGTATCATCGTCGCTTTTTGATGGCGGAGTCATCTCTCGTCGCGCGGTATGTGTCGTTCGTTCGTTTCCCTTTCCGCGCGCTGTTTTTGGGGAACTTTTGGGGGGAAATGCATCACAAGAAGCGCTCTCGAGAAGAGGGGGAAGAAATGGCGCCGAATGCACGAAGAAGCGAGAGGAGGAGGAGAACAAAACGAGAAAACGATGGTTACGCTCCCCTCGTTCAATCGTTTTCTTTGTTTTTCTTCTTTTCTCGCGCGGTATTCTTCGTCTTCTTCTTCGAAAAGAATCCATCCGCGAGGATGATGATGATGATGATTGGAAAGGTGGACGCGTACTCCTCCGGCGCGGGAAGTTGCGACTTTGACGGCGTTTTACACGGCCTTCCATCGACGAAACCGTCCGATTTGAATCACGACTTCACATTTACGCTCGGTTCACCGGGGATTAACGTCCCAGGCGCGGCCGTGTACGCGCAAATATCTGGAAAACGGAACTATAAAGGGTTCATGATATACGCGGTCGATGAAAAGACGAACAAACCTGTTGGAAAATGGCTGCAGAAAGACATGCCGAATCGGGCGCAGATCCACCCGATGTGCGGGCCAACGCACGCGACGCACGATATTTCACACTCGAAAGATGGAGGGCAAAAGCGAGACGTGTTACCTTGGGTGGTACCGGTGGATGTTCCCGAGCGCGTGACGTTTAAAGTGACCGTGGTGGAGGAGTACGAGACGTGGTACGCGTTTGAGATGAAGTACGAGAGAGGGAGCGCGAGAGCGGGAGGGGTGGACGGGCTGAAGCTGATTGAGGAAGATGTGCGAGAGATGGATAGAAATGGGAATAAAGCGCCGAGTTTAGGAGCGGCGATGCGTGGTGGGTACGCGCCAACGGTAACGGACGATGCGAGCGGGAGTAGCGACGGCGAAGAACGAGAAGAGGAGAGTCGCGAGGCGTTCTTAGCGGCGAAAGATCCAGAAGGAACGCAATATAAAGCTAAACACGGACAGAAGAAGGAGTTCCACAAAACGTTTCACAGTAAATTGGCAAAAGGAGGCGACAACAAAGACGTATACATAGTCGACCCGAAACTGAGAGCGAAGAAAGCCTCGGATCGAGTTTCGGAAGAGACGAAATCGTTGCAACGAAGAACCTTCGGCAGAGTCGCGCACGGCGCGTGCATGTTTATTTTATGGGTCGTGTTTGCACCCGTTTCGGCATCTATCGCTCGCTACGGTAAAGGTAATGCCACCGGTTGGTTCACCGTGCACAAATCTTTGAGCGCCGTCATTCTTTACGGCACTCTGTTTGGTATCTTTGGCATCCTCTTCCTCCGAGGTTTCTCCACGCCGTGGGGGCCTCACGGTACCTTCGGCTTGAAAACCTTAGGTCTGTGCGTCGTCCAAATGACGCTAGGAAACATCCGCAACTGGATTCCGCGTCCAATCTTTCGTTTCATCCACCGCTGGCTCGGCGTCGCCGCGTTACTTTTAAGTTGGTACACCTGCCGTTTAGGCGCTCGATTGCTGAGCAACATCGAGCGCATGCCGAAAGTGCCGACTCTGACGCACGCAGGCATGTTCGTGGTTTTGGTATTCGTCTGGCTCATGCAACGTAATCACACCAAGTCGAAGATTGATATTAAAACCAAGTTTAGCGTTTGAAAGTTGTACTACTACTAGGACTACTACTACTACTACTACTATAGAGAGTTTGTTTATGAATTTTACCTAACGGGGAAACGCCACAAAGCTGCCTCTTTGGCTTGTAGTCTCCAATCTAAAGAGCCGAGCTAAACATGTCATCTCCTCAAAACAGCGAAAACGATCATCCTCCTCCGAACGAGGAGGAGTACGAGGAGGATATTTTTAGAGCCATCGACGCCAACGACCTCGCGCTCGTCCAAAGAATCATCTCCGAACAAGGCACAGACTGCGTCTTGAAGAGAATCTCCAACTCCAAAACCACTCTCATGCGCGCGTGCGAAACGCACGGGAACGAATCTATCGTTGAAGTATTACTCTCATCTGGGGCACCATGGAACGCAGTGGACGACGATGGGCACTGCGCGGGAGAATACGCGGCGGAGAAGTATCCTCACCTCGCGTCTCAGTTGATGGATTATGGCGTGGAGGTTGAATTGCTATTAGGGGATGAAATCAGGACGAGTGGAGCGTACGAAACGGACACGTCGTATCTTTCGGAAAAGTTGAAGTACGACGCAAACGATCGATTGCTAGACGCGCAAGGCGATGCGGTGATGATGAAATGGGAAACACCTCTGATGAAATTGCACGCGGAGAAGATTTGCGATGTGGAGCATGGGAAGGAATCAGAAGCCGTCGTGTTGAACGTCGGGTTCGGGCTTGGTATAATCGACGGCTTCATTCAAGATTTGAAGCCGAAGACGCACGTGATAATCGAAGCGCATCCGGATGTGTACGCGCACATGAAAAGGAAAGGCTGGGATGAGAAAGAAAATGTCGTCGTAGTGTTTGGACGGTGGCAAGATGTCATCGAGGACTTGGCGAAAGAATACTCGTTCACGGGGGCGTTTTTCGATACCTACGGCGAGACGTATAACGAAATCAGAGAGTTTCACGTACATTTACCGAAGTTGTTTCAAAAGAGTAAAAAGGAAGGAAAACGGTGCACGTACTCGTATTTCAACGGTTTTTGTCCAGATAACATCTTCTTTCACATGGTGTACAATAGACTCATAGCGAAAGAATTGAAGGACTTGAGCGGGATGTCGACGACTTTTGAATCGGTTAAAGTAGACAAGATTGATTGGGAAGGTGTTACTGGACACGGAAAGTACTGGGAGATGGAAACGTATTTCCTACCTACGAGTACGTATTGTTAATCAGCACAGGGATGTAGATGTAGATGTAGATGTAGATGTATAGCTTTGTAAAAGATAGCATTAAAGTAGGAGTCACATTTTCTACCCTCCTCCGTTTTCTTCTACATCTTGCGCCGCTATGCTCGTCGTCGCAATCGACAAAGACCGCGTCACCCTCTTCGTTCTCTTTCTACTTTGTTTTTCCACATCTGCTCCTTCTTTCTTTTTCTTACCGCGCATAATCCTAGGTTCTCCTACATCCCTCCTCGTCTTTTCCACGTCCGCGCTTCTCGCGAGCGCGTCCTGCGGTACGCCCAGATCTCGCACCTCGTTGACGATCGTCGGTCTTCTCCTTCTTCCGTTTCTTTTTCTCTAAAATACCACTCTCACCGCCCCCAACGACTACGGGTTCATCGAAGCTATATTTCACGTACTTTTCCGGGAACCTTTCGTGATCTGGAATCACGCGTCGCTTCCGCTTTTTCCTCACCACCATAAAGTCTTCTTCCGTCGCTCCAACTGCCATCATATCGTCTCCGTCGAACTCGTTCTCTCGATCGAGTCGATCGCATTTCCCGATCGATTTCCGCGTTTCTTTCTTCGTGCCGAATAAGCAATCGTCGTAGTTTCTCTCTTCTTTGTTGTCTTCTCGTTCTTCTTCTTCCTCTTCTTCGTCTTCCGCGTTGTGTTTCCCCCCCGGGAGACGAATCGCCAACACCGCGCTCGTTCTCCAAAACGCCTTCGACTTTGAAGACGACACATCGGATGGATTCATGGAATGAAACGCGCGGTCCACGCGGTCGTGGAATACATCGAACGACTTTACCACCATATCAGTCCTGTCGTTTTCGCTCGTTAAAGAGGCAGTGAAGGGGGACATTCTTCTCTCCGAGAACGCGTTCGCCGTTGTGGGGAAATGTCGTCAGTTCGTTGAAGGAAAAACGCTTCATTACGTCGCGCGTCAAAAATGTCCAACCAGTGGCACCGAGGCGGCGGTCGAGGTCGAGGAGGATCCGGAACGCGAGGAGGAGGAAGAGGAGGATTCGGAGGAGGCACGA
>JGI20151J14362_10003294_pt1 | contig 11087 bp, 9 predicted proteins | sample COG_01_FD_14362 | JGI IMG/M metagenome (IMG submission 14362) | reverse complement strand
GTATCAACCAAAGTTGTCTTGCCGTGGTCAACATGAGCGACAATTGCAATATTTCTAATTAGTTTGATTTTGTCTTCAGGTTTCAAATTATTACTCATTTTAAACTCTACTAGTTTTATTTATTATTAATTAAAGATTGCCTATATAGACCTTTATTAGGCATTTTGTCACTAAATAAAAAAATTATATGATTTTTAGACCTTATATAAACTTTAAGTCATACAAATACGTCATCTTCACTCTCTGTTACAGGCTTTATTTTTTCAGTTTTTAAAGCCAAAGCGAGTAATGGAGGAACCATGAGCAAAGTTAAAATAGCAGAAGTCGCCAAACCTCCAAAAACTACTGTGCCAATACCTCTGTACAACTCTGAACCTGATCCAGGAAAAATAACTAATGGAATTAATCCAAATAAGCTTGTTAAAGTTGACATAAATATTGGTCTAATTCTATTCCTTGTTGCTTCACTTATAGCCTCAGCAGTCTTCATATTTTCATACCTTATATGCCATAAGGTTTGCTCTACCATTAAAATTGAATTATTAACCACAATCCCTGCTAAAATTATAAAACCTAACATTGTTAGCATGTCTAAGGGTTGAGGAGAAAACTGATTTAAAATTACTAATCCCATAACTCCACCCGCCCCTGCCACCGGAACAGTTATCATAATAACTAAGGAAGAACAAATGATCTCATCAACACTGTAAGCAACAAAAAAATTACAAAAAGTGCTATCATTACATTATTTTTCATAGCCAGCCATGTACGCTCTAATTCACTAGCAGCTCCAGAAAGATTTATAGAAACGCCTTGAGGTTTATCTTTTTCAATAGGGCTGACAACTAAATTTTGAAGTTTTAAAACTGCATCTTCTAAAGAAATGCTTTCATGTGGGCGCAATTGTATAGTTAAAACACGTCTACCTGATAACCTTTTTATCTGCTCAGGCACACCTAACAATTTAATATCTGCTACTTGAGATAACCTTACAAGCTCTCCAGTTTTTGTTATTAAAGGTAGATCTTTTAAATCATCTATTTTATTAGTATTTGCTTTGTTAGAAGTAAGTACTAAATCAATCAACCTACCTTCAAACGGTATTTCCGCCACTCTAACACCATCATTGTATGCGTCTAATGATTGAGCAAATTCTCTAGCAGTCATTCCAGCATTTGCTAATTTTTCTGGTATTGGTTGGATCATAACTTGTGGAGAACCTGCTCCCATTTGTGGGACAGACCGAACCTGATGTCCATTTTTAGGAGGAAATTCATTTCTAATTAATCTTATAATTTTTTGAGCTGTAGGTTGAATCAATTCCAGAGAAGATCCAGTTATTTCTAATTTTATTACTCTCGCTCCACCTACTGATCTTCCAAATAATGAAGCCTGCTGAGCAAATGCTCTGGCACCCGGTTGTGATCTTATTGGTTTTGTAAGAACTGGTAATATTTCTTTAACTCTATCTGGGTTCTCAGTTGCAGCTCCTGCAAATGCACCTCCTGAATAAGCTACAAAGAAAAATCGAGCAATTTTTGGTTTACCAAATGGTCCGTCTTTTTCTGCTTCCCAAAGCGGTTGTGCCGCCTTTTCCATAGCGCGCGATATATCAATAGTAGCTTCTTTGTTATAACCTGATGGCACCATAATACGAGCAAACACAAAATTCCTATTCCCATCTGGTAAATAATCCAATGGAGGCAAGAAAAAGGTAATAATGGCTGTTGCTGTAAAAATTAAACCAAAAACAACTGATAAACCAAACTTGAGTGAATTTGTAGACCAAAAAGCATAATTTTGAATTACTTTGGCAAACTTAGATGCAAATTTGTCTACAAAGATTATGGAACGTGTTTTATTAATTTCATCCTTGGATTCCTTTAATACTTTGGCTGCCAGAGTTGGGATTAATGTAACAGAGATCAATACAGAGATTAAAACAGAAACTGATATTGCAATACCAATATCTCTAAATAACTGTCCAATAGGGAGATCAAGTAACAAAATAGGTATAAAGACAACTACAGTTGTGAGAGCAGAACCAAGAATTGGAGCCCACACTTGTCGGGAACCATTATAAGAAGCCATTAATGAAGTCATTCCTGATTGCTTTAATCTATATATGTTTTCTTGACTTACAATAGAAGCATCTACAACCATACCAACTGCAAAAGCTAAACCTGCTAATGAGATGACATTTACCGATAGACCTAACCAAGAAATAGCNACAAATGTCCCTANAACAGAGACCGGTATGGCTAACATAATAATAAAAGTAGGCCGAAAACTTCTCAAAAAAAGCATAAGTATACAAATCGCTAAAATTCCACCAATTAGAATATTTTGTTGAACTAATGCAATGGCCGCATTTATGTATATTGTCTCATCATATACATTTTTTAAAACAAGCCCATTTTCTGCAAGCACTCCCTCATTCAATTTTTTAATTTGTATTTTAAGATTATTAATAATTTCTACTACATTTGAATTAGGCTCTCTTATTACCGCAAACGTGATAGCGTCTTGACCATTCATTCTTCTAAAACTTGTAGGTTTTTTATAAGACATAAAAATTTTCGCAACGTCTTCAAGTTTAATATTTACAAGTCTACCTTCTTCATCTACTTCAGATCTTAAAATTATATTCTTTGCTGTTTCTGGAGTATAAGATATAGCTTCTGCTCTAAGAGAATAAGACCTTTTACCCTCTATTATTTCTCCTGCAGTTACTTGTGCAGAACTTGCTCTTAACGCTTCTAAAATAACTGGTACAGAAATTGAAAATTCTGCCAACTTTTGTGTGTCTAATGCAACCCTTAACTCCTTTTTTTGTCCTCCTCGAAATGTGATTTCTGAGATACCTTCAATACGTGACAATTTTTCTATGATTTGAAATTCTACAAAATCACCTAAACTTCCTAAATCTTCAACTTTAGAATTAGGCAATTGAACCATGGCTAATCTTGAAATTGGACTATCATCTGAATTAGACGTTCTAACCGTTGGACGTCTTGCTTCAGATGGTAGACCATCTATTGAAGCAACCTTACTTAAAAGTTGTATCAGTGCGATGTCCATGTCTTGACCAAGGCTATAAGTTAGAGTTACTCGTGCTGATCCAAATCTGCTATCTGACTCCACATTCTCCACACCAGAAAGTGATACAACAGCCAATTCAAGTCTTGTTACAACTTCTCTTTCTACATCCTCTGGAGAGGCTCCAGGCCAAGAAACCCTTACTTGTAAAACTGGCTTATCAATGTCTGGTGTCATTTGTATAGGTATCTTTTTAAGAGCCACTATACCAAAAGCTATGATTAAGAAAATAAATGCTGCAACTGCAATAGGTTGTTTAATTGAAAGTTTAATTAAACCGTTCATTATTCATTATCCTAAGTTTTAAAATTCTTTTTATTTCTTTTTATTTTGTTTATGTATTTTAATTTTAATTGATTGATTTGGTCTTAGGTTTTCATTTCCTTTTACAACCACTAATTGTCCTTCTTCTAAACCTCTAAAATTTCTATTTTATTCCCAACAGATATTCCTATCTTAACTAACTTTTGTTTTGCCAAACCTTTTTCAAAACAATATACAATTTGTTTATTGCCCCTTGATATCAAGGCATCTTTAGGTATTAACAATCTAGGTAAACTTTTACCAATTGAAATTTCAAGGGAAAACCTTGTCCCGGAGGCACTTAAACTCTTAGGCAAACTTTCATTTAAAGTTATTCTCACTTTGCGTGTTCCAGTTCTTATGTTTTCTGAATTCACTATCCCTCTTACTTTACCTTTATAGTTAGTTTTATCATTTATGATATTCACTTCTGATCCAATTATAATTTGTGAGGCTAATTCAGATCTTAAATCTGTTTCTATCTCATTAAGACCATTAGCTAAAATTGAAGCTAAGATTTTCCCTTTTGAAATTAGGGCTCCTGTTTGAGCTTGGATAGAGATGATATTTCCATCAACGGGCGATAAAATCTTGGCAAAAGTAAGGTTTTCTTTATTTTCATCTAAAGAAATTTTAAGTTTAATAATATTATATTCTCTTTGAGCTATTTGTTGTTTATTTTGAAGAAGTGAAATGTTTACATTATCTAGATTATCTTGAGTAATAATCTTTCTTTCTTTTAAATTTTTTGCATTTTTTGCNTTTGAATCTCTTAAAGAAAGTTGTTCTTTTAGAAGANTTAATGTTTTCTCTTCTAATTTTAATTCAGCANTAATTTGCTTAATATTTCTGATTATATCCTTTGAAGCAAGAGTAAATAACAAATCATTTTTTTTTACATCATCTCCAATTTTGAAGTGAACCTTTAATATTTCTTGATTAATTTTTGAAGAAACAATTATAGGATCTAGTGCAACTAATCGTCCAATAGCATTAGTTTTTTCTGAAACTTTGACAACTTTAACTTTTTCAATTTCAACTAACGATGCTCTTTTACTCTTATCTTTAAATTTAGATTGAGCATGTAGTGGGGAAGNAAAAAAAAGACACATAAAAGTTAAAATAGAAATATAAAGTTTCATATTATTTTTCCAAACTTATTTTAATTTTAAATTAAAATTATTAATATTTTAAAGTTGTGGGCCTGCTTTTAAAAGAGATTTTCCTTGCTCATTATCACAAAATTTTTGAAAATTATTTATAAATAATTGTGCTAATTCTTTAGCTTTTTTACTCCATTCTTCATTAGAACTCCATGTTGATCTAGGGTCAAGTAAATTTGATGGAACATTATTAACTTTTAGTGGAACTTCTAAATTAAAAATTGGAATATTTTGCGTTAAGACATCATCAAGTTCGTTATTTAAAATAGCGTCTATGATTAATCTAGTATTTTTAAGTGATATTCTTTTACCTTCTCCATTCCATCCAGTATTGACTAAGAAGACATCAGATTTTACAGATTTCATTCTTTGAGATAACACATTTGAATATTCTGTTGGATGTAACATTAAAAAAGCAGCACCGTAACAAGCAGAAAAAGCTGGTTCAGGCTTAGTTACCCCTCTTTCTGTTCCAGCTAGTTTTGCCGTAAAACCCGATAAAAAATGATATTCTGCTTGTTCGTAAGAAAGTTTTGAAACCGCAGGTAAAATACCAAAAGCATCAGCAGTCAAAAATATAATTTTTGACGCATGTTTGCCCTTTGAAATTGGTTTAACAATATTATCAATATGATATATAGGGTAAGAGACTCTTGTGTTCTGCGTAATCGAAGTGTCACTGTAATCAACTATACCATTTTCACCAACTGTTACATTCTCTAATAAAGCATCTCTTCTTATAGCTTTATAAATATCAGGTTCTTTATCAGAGTCTAAATCTATTGTTTTTGCGTAACATCCACCCTCAAAATTGAAAACCCCCTCTTCATCCCAGCCATGCTCATCATCTCCTATTAATTGTCTTTTTGGATCAGTAGAAAGAGTAGTTTTACCGGTTCCTGATAATCCAAAAAACAAAGCTACAGATCCGTCTAAACCTTTATTTGCTGAGCAATGCATTGAAGCAATATTTTGTTGAGGTAAAAGATAATTCATTACAGAAAACATACCTTTTTTCATTTCACCGCCGTACCAACTTCCTCCAATTATTTGAATTTTATCTGTTAAATTAAAGGCTATGAATGTCTCAGAATTCAATCCATCATCTTTGTAGTTAATGTTAGCAACTTTAGAACCATTCAGCACATGAAAATCTGGAGTAAAATCTTTCAACTCTTGATCAGATGGTCTGATAAACATATTTTTAACAAAATGAGCTTGCCACGCCACTTCAACTACAAACCTAACTTTTAAACAAGTATCTTTGTTTGCACCACAGAAAGCATCAATAATATATATTTTTTTACTTGAAAGTTGATCAGTTACTAATTTTTTAAGGTTGTTCCATACCTTATTGTCAATAGGCTTATTATCATTCTTTGATAATTCAGATGTCCACCACAAATTATTTTCAGTAGTATTATCTTTTAAAATATATTTATCTTTTGGAGATCTTCCTGTGTAGATTCCAGTCATTACATTTACTGCACCAAACTGTGTATTTTGAACACGCTCTAAGCCATCTAATTCTGGAGAGTTTTCTAGTTGGTAGAGAGTTTCGTATGAAGGATTGTATACAATGTCTTTGATATTTTTAATTCCAATATCTGATAACTGTTCTTGTATTATTTTATCCATTTAAATATCCACAATTTATTATGTAAAAGTATTCATTAATATTTATTATTATTAGAAATCTATCAAGTCAATTATAGTTAAAAATTATCATTAAAAAAATCAAAATTAATGATGTAAAATATTATTTATTCTAATATGTTTTCGGTATATAATACATAGGGATTATTTCAATATAATTTGCATGATATTCTCAATTTAATTTATTAGAAATAAAACAATATGAAAAACCAAGTAACTATTATTGGAGGAGGTTTAGCAGGTTGGGCTAATGCATCTGTTTTTGCTGAAAATGGATATCAAGTTAATATTTACGATAAACAAAGCCAAAACTTTGGTTCACAACAAATTTCACCAAATGGCTGGTTAGCATTAGCCAACTTAATAGATATAAAAAAAATTAAACCTTATTTTGAGCCTTTTAATAATATCCAAATTAAATATATGGATAATAATCAGAAATTAGAATTACTATCTAATTTTAATGTTGATAATAAAACTACTAATTATGGATCTATTGAAAGAAACAGTATTGTAAAGTTATTAAAAGAAAATGCACTTAAAAATAAATCGATTACAACACATAATTCTTACATTGAACATATAGTTTCAAATAACGAAACAAAGAAATTATAGACGATAATGGAAATATCTTTTTAGCAAAATCAATAATTGGCGCAGATAGCATAAATGGTATTTCAAGAAAATTTGTAATTGGGTCAGATACCAAATCAAAACAAAAAAAAATTTTTAGAGCCTTTTCTTTTAAAACAAGCTCTTATCAATTAGCTAGAAACTCACTCCAACTCATTATTACCTCTATTGGTCATTTTGTTATTTATCCTACGATAATTGATAAAAAAAATGCAACTAACTATATATTTGTTTCTGCAGACGATAAATCCACACCTCCAGTTATTCATGATAAAATATTAAGTTATTTAATACCTGATGATATTAATTGGGATACAACTTTTTCTACGAACTCTAATGAAGAAAATAATACAATCCATAGAAATGGTGTATTTTTAGTTGGAGATGCTTCTATAGCGATGCCCCCTCACATAGCTCAGGCAGGTAATCAAACATTGGAAGATGCTGCTTTTATAAAAAAATGCTTACAAGAAAACAATGATTTTAAACAAATGATCAGTATGTTCATAAAACAAAGATATATTAAAAGAAATATAATCTCTAAAAAATCAAGATCTATCGGGAAAATCCTAAGCGCTCAAAAATTAATGGGGCACTTTAGAAATTTAACCTTGAAATCTTATGGAAATGATATTTTGGAGACTGTTTTAAATCCAATATGGACATCTGAAATAAATGAATAAATCTCTTTTTTTAACAATCATAATTGGAATTTTAATGATTAATCAAGTTACTGCAAATGTATATGAATTTAAGTTCACTTCTATTGATGGAGAAATTATAAAATTAAGTGATTTTAAAGGTAAACCTTTAGTAATAATTAATACCGCTTCATTATGCGGTTTCACAAATCAATATAGTGACATTGAACAGCTTTTCAAAAACTATGCAGATAAAGATTTAACTATTATTGCTGTCCCTTCAAATGATTTTGGTAATCAGGAATTATCCTCTAATAAAGAAGTAAAAGATTTTTGTACTACAAATTTTAATGTTTCTTTTTTACTTACAGAAATAACAAATATCAAAGGGAAGAATGGCCATCCTTTTTTTAACTGGGTTAAAAAAGAGGCAGGATTTCTTGCATTTCCAAAATGGAATTTTTATAAATATTTGATCGACAGAGACGGTAAACTAGATTCTTGGTATGCCAGCGTTACAAAACCAACATCTACAAAAATCGTAACAAATATAGAAAAAATGATTTTAGACAAATAAAAAGCCATCCGAAGATGGCTTTTATAAATAAGATAAAATTATTATTCTCTATTTCCTAAAAACATTAATAAGAACTGAAACATTAATATAAAGTCTAAGTACAAAGTTAAAGCACCTAATACTGACTTTTTGCCAGAAACTTCATTATTATCTCCAGCTAAATACATATTTTTGATCTTTTGAGTATCATATGCAGTAAGACCAGCAAATATCAAAACACCAACAATAGAAATTATAAAATCTAATTGTGTTGAAGCCATAAATATATTAGCAATCTGAGCTATAATCAGACCAAACACTCCCATCATTAGAAAAGAACCTAAGCCTGAAAGCGATTTTTTTGTTGTATATCCATATAGAGACAAAGCTGCAAATGCTGCTGCAGTTACAAAAAAAGCTCTAACAACTGATGCTCCAGTATATACAAGTAGTAATGAAGACAGTGAAAGCCCCATTAATCCAGCATATACATAAAATAGATTTCTCGCTTTTTCTGCAGAAATACTATTAAGCTTAGCTGATAGATAGAATACCATACCTAAAGGAGCAAGCATAAGAACCCATTTTAGTGGGCTCAAAAAGAAAATCTCGCCAATAGGAGTTAATGCGCCATTAGAAATCGCAAGAAAATTTAAACCCATAGCCATCAAACCAGTTAATGCTAGAGCCGTAGTCATATGATTATAAACACCAAGCATATATGATCTTAATCCCAAATCGATTTGGGTAGCCTGAGCACTTGAGCTTGACATAAAACGATTATCATTCATTAATTTTTTATCCTTATGTTTATTTAATAAAATATTAACATTAATATATATATAATACTTAAATCACATCTAAGCAATAGTTACATCAAAATTTAATATTTCATAGTGCATGAACTGGTACCAATTTATTAAGTTGAGACTTTCTAATTTTTGTAGTTTCTGACTTTAATTGTCCACATGCTGCAAAAATATCTTGTCCTCTTGGTTTTCTAATAGGAGACGCAAATCCGGCATCCATAATTATTTTTGCAAAAATATCAATATTTTTTTGAGTTGAGGTTTGAAATAGAGATCCAGGCCATGGATTAAATGGAATCAAATTGATTTTGGATGGAATCCCTTTAATTAATTTAATTAGATTCAGAGCATCTTCTTTTGTATCATTAATACCTCTTAACATAACATATTCCCAAGTAATTCTTCTTGAATTTGATAAAACAGGATAATTTTTACATGCATCAATTAAATTTTCTAAATTATATTTTTTGTTTATAGGCACTAACTTATTCCTTAGGTCGTCATTGACAGCATGAAGTGAAATAGCTAAATTTACACCTAAGTCTATTCCTGATTTTTCAATCATTGGAACTATTCCTGAAGTTGAAAGAGTAATTCTTCTTCTAGACAAAGAAATACCATCGTCTGACATCATAATTTTTATTGCTTTACTGACTTCCTCAAAATTCAGTAATGGCTCTCCCATACCCATCATAACAACATTAGTAACTTTTCTATTATTTTTCCCAGATGGCCAGTCATCTAAATGATCCATAACTAACATTAATTGGCCAAGAATTTCGCTTGAAGTTAAATTTCTTACTAATGCTTGTGTACCAGTGTGACAAAAAGTGCAGTTAAGTGTACATCCTACCTGGCTTGATAAGCAAACTGTTCCTCTATCATCTTGAGGTATGAAGACGGTTTCAACTTCAGAATTATCTTTAAGCTTGATTAACCATTTTATTGTTCCGTCTTTACTTTCTTGCATCTCAGCAACTTCTGGTCGGGAAATTAATGATATTTGGGTTAGAGAATTTCTTGTTGCTTTGGCAATGTTGTTCATGTCAGCAAAAGATTTATGTCCAAAACAGTAAATCCATCTCCAAATTTGAGTTGCTCTAAACTTCGACAACTCATTTAAGGTACAAAAATCCTGTAACTGCTCTAAACTGAAATCTAATAGATCTTGTTTAAACATTCCTATTACTTTCTTATATATGGATATTTCATGAACAGCTTTTATCTATCAGCCTAAGGGCTTTTGTAAATCCCGATAATGAATATGTATCTATGATTTTATTTCCAGGGGAAGATGTTCCTGTAACAACAAGTTTTTTTCCTTTTCTCATAGATTGAACTAAGCGTCTATCTATCTTTGAACTTTCAGACCATGCTCGATCATCAACAGGAAATAATTTTGTTATCTTTCCATCTACATTAAATATTACATCATTGTTACGTTTAAAATTAAAACCTGCCTTAATTGAAACTTCGTGTTTTGCACCACCTTTTGTATTTGTTACAAAAACAAAAGGGTTACCTCGATTTTCTCTATCAAATTTACCGGTGGTTTTAATGGGTGTGGAAGTTATAAAGCAAGTTTTACTTTTACTAATTTTAGTTGAATAAGCTTTCCAATATTTTTCAGAACCTAATAATTTAGTTTCTGCCAGAACAACATTAGAAAAAGGTAACGAAAACAATAACAAAGTGAACAAAATAATTTTTTCAAAATTCTTCATACTTATTCCCACTATACTGCATATCATATGCAATAACCTGACCAGTAAATATTAAATTCTAACTTTAATATGACAAAAAAAGATATAATATGAACAGTCGAATGATAATTAAAACTATCAATGATTAATATAACTGACAATAGCTAATTGATTAATTTATATTTTTTTTTACAAAAAGTAAAAATTAACTTAAATATACCAAATAATTAAATTCTATTAGTTTTTTAATAATTATATTTAAAGCTTAAATATTTTTGAATTAATTAAGATTTAAGGAAAAAAATGATCAATACAAATACTGAAATAAATAAAGTAGTTTTAGCCTACTCTGGAGGTTTGGATACTTCAGTTATATTAAAGTGGCTTCAAGACACTTATAATTGCGAAGTTGTTACTTTTACTGCAGATATAGGTCAAGGAGAAGAAGTTCAACCGGCAAAACAAAAAGCAGAAATGCTAGGAGTAAAAGAAATTTTTATAGATGACTTGAAAGAAGAGTTTGT
>JGI20151J14362_10003288_pt1 | contig 11103 bp, 12 predicted proteins | sample COG_01_FD_14362 | JGI IMG/M metagenome (IMG submission 14362) | reverse complement strand
ATCACATGTTTCGTGTGAAACAACGTCTTTATAATAACCAATCCATTGTTTCATTACATCATACCAGCTTCAAATTGTTTCCAAGTTATAGCATTTTTAATATCCCAACCACGATTGTCTATAGATTTAATTACACCATCAATATACTTGACAACCGTCTGTAAATATGCTATCTTATTTTCTGCATCTATAATATCGTCATCTGATTCGATATAGACACTTAAATCTGTTTTGAGAACTTTAAGGTCAAAGGGTTTAGTGACATAAATTTTTGCATCAGCCTTACCACCATAGTATTCCCATTTCTCACGATACAATCGTTTGTAATCACCTTTTGCTTTCCACAATAGTAATTCAAACTTTGATTTGTGATTGAGATACTTTGATTTTATTTCTTGATTTTTGAGGGATTCTGTATCAAGGTGTTCATCATTTACTTTTAAGTCTTTCGCAGTCTGTGCCTGCAATTCATCTAGTGTCATAGTATATTCACTCCATTATATGGAACTATTTATAGTGTTATTATTTTATATATTTTATATGCGAATGTTGCTGTTACTGACAAATAATCAACATCTGTTGCGTTTTGATTAAATTCTAATGCACCAAGATTTGTAGGATAAATATCTTCAAAACGAGCTTCTGCGATAGGATTGTTTTTGCTAGATAATATTGTAAGGGTTGCATCTGAGAACATTGACCTTACTGCTGTTGCTGATTGAACACTACCAATACCTGTACTTTTAGTACCTATAGTTTCTACAGGAGTATTTGAAGTCACACCTCTGAACGTAGAAAATTGTTCGTGATTTTCTGGAAATCCTATTGCAGTCATCCATTCGTGTAAAGACAAATAATTTTCTAGATATTCGTCTACTAGAAATGTTATTGTTAGAGGTTCATAATCCAGTTTATCACCCATCATTGGAATTTCTTTAAATCTTGTAGGCATAACTGTATCACCAAGAGTTATACTTGGAATACCTGCAGCCGTAGTAAAAAACTCAACCTTTGGAAGTTGGGTAATAATAAACCTAAACTGCGTTGGACTCGCATAGTCTAACTTTGTGGGTTGTCTTGCTAATGGCGATTGTGATGTTGTCATACTACTATTTATACAAAAAAAAGAGGGGTCATAAGACCCCTCTCTAGTTTTATAACTGCACTCTTATGATTACATAAGGTTAGTAACTTTAACACGTCTGTAGTATTTGTTAGTACTTGCAGAAATACTAATTGCACCATCAGCACCAGCCGCAACTGTACCAGTTGAGAATGGGTTAGCGGCAATACCGTAACGAGTTTTGAAACCAATCTTAGGTTGGAATGAACTTTCACCAACAGCACGAACCATTTGTAATGGAACATATGGGCAATAGAACATACCAGCGTCATAAGGTGATGTACCTTTATAACCACAAATGTAGTATTGTGAAGCAGCTACGTTAGCAGCATATGGGTCTACATACACTTTGTATCTACCGTTCATAACACCAGCAAAAGTTGTTGTAGTGTCATCTACATTTAGATTGTTATTTAAAGCAGGAGTGTAATCTAGAACACCAGCCATTTGTAATGCAGATGCAACATCAGCAGAACAAAGGATTATGTTACCTTTACCCCTACGAGTTTGTTGACCGATAGCGTTTGAATCTCTTTCAAGAGCAAACATAAGTCCTTTGAATTTTTCAACAGACCAACGACCATTTGAGTCAGTATCTAAGTCGAAGATACCAGCAGTAGTTGTGTTAACTTGAGCACCAGCAACAGCAGAAACATAAATGTTTCTTACAACTTCTCTGTTTATTTCTGAAAGTATTTCAGCAGATAAGATGTTTGCTAATTCAGTTTCAGCATCTAGACCGTGAATTGCTTTTAGGTCTTGTGCTAATTCCATTGTGTACTCAGCTTTCATTGCACGAGTTACAGCAGTAACAGTATGTTTTTCAATACTGAACGCCATTTCAGCAAAAGCGTTAGTTCCACTATCCCCTAATGCTTCACCTTGAACTGTAGTTTGACCAGTTGCAGATGTGTAAGTACCAGCAGATGGAGAGTCATTTAATACAGCAGGGTTAGTTTCTGTTGCACCAATGTCACCACCACCGATTGTACCAGCAGCATTTTGGTTAGATATATCAGGCATTGCTTCGTCAGCAAGTGCTTCTGCACCGTCCATTGATGCAAATCTTGCTCTCATTGCAAAGATAAGACCAGTTGGGCCAGTCATTGGTTGTACACCACATATATCGTATGCGATTAGGTTAGGCATTGCTCTTCTTACTAGAGATATCAAAATTGGATCCCATGTATCTAAAGAAGCATTACCACCAATAAAGTTAGTTGGTGCAGCTTCTTGTAAGAAGTTTTTATCTTCTCTTAAAGCTTTTTCTTGATTTTCAAGAATAACTGTAGTAACGGCACGCCTGTAAGAATCCTCGATTTTTGGTAATTCTGGATGCTCTAGGACTGGCTGCCACTTTTCTTGTAGATGTTCTGTCTGAAACATTTGTTTCTCCTTAATTTTTTCTACTATTATTTATAAATTTAATCATTTTTGCACTATTGACNNTTAGCAACTCTACCGATAGCAGACATATATGCTGTCATAGAATTACTTACATCAATGTCCTGTGCGTTGCCAGTTTCTACATTATCAACTGTTTCTGCCACAACTGTTTTTACTTTTGGGAAATAGTTTTCTTTTAAAGTTTCTAACTTTTCTTTGTAAGAATCTTCGTCTGTGAAATCTACGTCTTCAGTTAATGACTTAAACTTTTCAATTTCTGTTTCAGCTAAATCTGTACTCATTTCAGATATAACCTGTTCTCTAACTAGTTGAGCATTATTAGACTTCATAGAAACATTCTTTTCGATTGTTTCACTTAATTTTGCTTCTAATTGAGAAATCTTTTCAGATTGTGCTTCCAATACGTCATACTTCTCGTTTGGAATATCAATATAATGGTCTTCAAACAATTGTTTCAATCCAGAAATAAAGTCCTCAGCAATCTCACCTTTTAGTCCACGTTCAATTGCTAATTCGTTTTCTTTAGTCCATTCTTCACAAACATAGTTAAGATATGTGTCAACTTTTTCAGTTAACTCATCTTTGTTTGCGTTTATATTTTCATCTAAGTCTTTGCGATAATCGTCTTCTATTCTAGATACTTCATCACGGACTTTAGATTTTACTGCAGCTTCAAATACTGTTGCAGCTTTGCGTTTGAATTCTTCAGAAAGGTCACCCTCGCCGTTCATTAGAGCATCAACATGTTCTTTTACGTCTATGTCTTTAACTCTTTTTTCAACAGCTTCTGATTTAGATTTCTCTTCCTCAGTAGGTTCTTTCATCTCGTCTTTCTTCATCGCCATTTCCATAGCGTTGTAGGCAGCCATTAATTCAGGTTTTTTCATGGAATTCATTTTGCCCATCATTTCGGACATTTTATCCATCATTTCTGATTTAGTCATTTTTGCCATTTCTTTTTTCATCATCTCTTTTTTCTCGTCATCTTCCATTTCTGCAAGACTTTCTTCGCCTTCTGGAACGTGTCCAGCAGCAAGAGATTTTGATTGACCACCTGTACCGTCAGCTTTNGCTTTCAGACCAGGCATTTTATCTGGTTTACCTTCGCCTTTTTGTTGTGCATCACTTGAAACTTCTTTCGCAGCTGCAGCAACTTTTTTGGCAGGGGCATCTTTTTGGTCAGGCGAGACAACTGCTTTACCAGTATCTTGTACTTCGCCTTCTACTTTATCCATTGGGTCTGCTTTACCAGCAGACTTCTTAGGAGCATCTGCACCATTCGCTTCTTCAAGCTCATCAAGTACTTCNGCNTCTAATTCCTCAATGGTTTTATCTAATTCNTCAGCCATGGGGATTACTCCTTTTAATTACTTTAAGACTTTTATTTATTTATAAATTACAACATTTTAAGGAACTTTGCGAACTCTAACGCATCTTCCTTAGCATGTTTTACTCTAGTTCTGTTTTTAATTCTCTTTTTCATTCTGTCTAATTCTTCTTCAATAAGAGAACCATTATCCCAAACCCACTCTTTTCCTTCCATAATACCTTGTACAAAGGCATTTGGAGCAGAAGGGTCTGCAACAATGTCAGCGGCAGTTGCAAGGTAAAAATCACTCTTTACATAATTTGCACCACCTTTTTGGTCTAAACTACCCATACCTCTTGATGATACGCCTAGTTTTGCACCTTCACTCATAAGATTTTTTACAATCTCCCCCATTGGAGTACCAAGTATTTTGGCCTCACCGATAAAATTCTTTCCGTCTGCTTCTAGAGAGGTAATCATATGTGATGCTCTCTCAAGATTAACGGTTGGGCCATCTGGGTGTCCAAGTTCCCCAAAGGCACGATTTTCTTTGATATACTCTTTGTTATATCTAGAAACTTCTTTGTTTAAAACTTCCATAGGATATACACGACCATTACGATTTTTGATATCAGCTTGCATGAAGACACCCTTAATCTTAAAATTCTTCTTACCACCTTCTTTTTCTTCTGTGATATATTCTACTTCTTGTACTTCTTCTGATATTAGTTTCATGTTTCTATTCCTTATGCGTAATTTTCATCTTTTTTGAATTCAATTATAATAAATCCAGATGTACCGAAAGTAGTTATCTCATGGTCACCAGAAGTTGCTGTTGTGTTAGCAGCAGTTCCCTTAATCAATCCAGCAGAACCATCATAGTGTCCAGTTCCAGCAAGTCTAATCTGAACAATATCAGTTCCAGAAGATACTTCTTGAATTTCAACATGTCCAGTATCGTCATCAGCACTTCCTTGAGTCAATGCCCACCAAAGTCTACTAATGTGTAATTTAGCTCCGTTTGCATGTCCATCTAAAGCACTTGCATCTAGTATAGCACCATTTGCAGCAGCATCATCTTCGATATCAACCTTAACTGTTACTGTTCCACCAGCACCAGCAGCATTTACTACGGTGTCTCTTAATATTCTTGCAACAATAGCCATTACTAACTCCTCTTAAATTGCCAACATTTCTTTTTCAAAATAAGATATAAGTTCTTTTTCTCGAACTCTATACCTTTTTGAAATTGCTGTTATAGTTTTATCAAAAGTATTTAGGAAATCTGAAGGTTTAGAGTCCATTTTTTTAAAAATGTCGTCTACAGCATTCTTCATCTTAGGAGATAATTTCTTATACCCCTTAGATTTCTTATGCTCATCTTTCTCTATGACTGGTGAATAAAATTCATCAAACTTCTTAGTCATTACTTTCTTCCGTTGCAGGCACAGTTTGTGCATAAGCTTTTGATATTTCTTTTCTTTTATTTTCTAACGCATCACCAATTTTCTGTGACATTGCACTCTTAAAAGCATCTTCTGCTTCTAGATTGCTACCATTAGATAGTGCGTCTACAAATTCTTTACTACTCATTATCATCTCCATTTGCATTTGGGTCATAGTTTCCGTTATCACCATCTATTTCATCTGGTGGTATTGGAGAACCATCAACTTGTGGGTATCTTGTGATACCATCTGTGTTATCTGGAACTTCGACACCTCCGTCATCTGTGTCCATTCCAGCTTCTTTGTTAATTTGGTCTTGCATTTCGCCAATTTCCATATCAGTCATGTTCAATACATTTCTTTGTACCCATTGTTTACTAAAGAATGTACCGATATAACTTTCTATTCCTTGTAGTGCAGTCATTTGACTTTCCATCATCTCAGCTCTTTTTAGTTCTGCGAAATGACCATCTTGTAGGAAGTCATACTGAATAAGTTGCACCATATTTTCCCAGTCCTCTATGGTGATAACACCTTTTAGAACTAGGTTTGTTTTAAGTAAATCTGTAAATAGAGGTGTAAATCTTTTACGAAGTCTTTGTACAAACTTAGTAAACTTCAATTCATCTCTTGTAATCTCTGTAGACCTACCAAGACTGAAATTGTTTTCTGCTTCCATTCTTGAGATAGGAACATTCAAAGACCTATACAGTTTGTTTTGGAAATATTTAATATCTTCTATTTCACCAAGATTAGAACCGCCAGGCAATGTGGTAATCTCTGTTCCTCTACCACCTTCACGTCTTGGTAGCCAGAAATCTTCTAACATTGACATATGGTTACGGTCATCTCTGATTTCACCAGTAGATGCATCATACACTAATTTGTTACGATAACGATTCATAACATCTTTCAGATATTGTTCTGCTTTTATTTTTGGTAGATTACCAACGTCAATGTAGAATATTCTTCTTTCTGGAGCTCTCGATATACGATAGATAACAATAGAGTCCTCTATCATTCTTAACTGATTAACTGGTTTGATTGCTTTGTGTAGGTATGAAAGTACATGACCTTTATTTTGGTCAATCAATCCAGATGGACAATATACAATACTATCTGGAGCAATCTTGATGCCCTCTTGTGTACCAGGCCCACCAGCTTGCAAACCTTTGTCATTATACATGTAGTAGTCATTAACCTTTTTGATTAACTCAACACTACTTCCATCTTTATTTTCTTTTGAAATCTCTTTGACTTTTCGTATCTTTCTAGGGTCAATGTAACGTAATTCTACAACCCCCCTCTTTGGATTTTTTCTATCTATAACTTTGTGATAAAAAAGTCTTCCGTCAACATACCATCTACGAAATATATCGTGTCCTTTGGTATCAAAATCTAATAACCTTAATACGTTATCAAATTCCTCTACCATTCTTTTTTTGATTTTGTTTGGATAAGGTAATTGGTCTAATACAATTTCAACAGCTTGAGCTCGTTCATTTGAAACTATACCCTCATTGATGATATCTTCAATTGCACTATCTACTTCTGCTTGTTGTGCAATATCACGATATCTTCTGATTAGGTCTAGTTCAGTTCTTTCTCTACCGTCTGTATCTAAAATTTGACTAAAGAACCCACCACCAGCAACTTCTATACTGCCGTCATCCATAGGTGGGGGAGTGAATCTCTCACTCCCCTTATCGTTCTTTATTCGATTGAATCGAAATCCAAAAAGTTCTGCCATACTATAATATCTCCCTACTGTATGATTATATTTAGTAGGTTAAAAATTCACACCTGAAGCTTCAAAGTGTTGATATCTCCAAGTACATTCAAAAGTTTCAATTGCATTTACTGTTTCAGCATTTAAATCAATAGCTGAAATATCTCTTGGATACGCACTTTTAAAAATGTAACTTTTTAATACTGCACTATCTCTATCTAATTGTTCTACAAACAAATCAGTTTGATAATCAGCAGCATTAATTACACCAGTATTATCTGCGAGGTCATTAATACCATTGTTCCATCTTTCCATTGCATTACGAATCATAAAGTCTGAATCGTTAAGGAAAGTTGTAGTCCACTCTGCAAATTCTGGTCTATCACCTGCCACATAGATATTTCTTCCTCTAAATGGAACTGCAACTTCACCAAGTGTAAATGCTGGTAATTGAGCGGCAGTTGCAAGAAATGATGTACGTCTTACATCAAGTCCTATTGCAATGCCAGGTGGTGGAGTTATTGTTACTCTGAACTGATTGGCTCGAGCACCGCCACCAATCAGATTTGCTTTGAAGTCATCTATATTAGCCATATCTAACCTCCCACCTCACTAAATGCTACCCCAGTTCGTGTGGCAACAAAATTTAGTGATATAAAGTTAATTGAACGAGCAGGTTTCACAAAGATATCTGCAACAAATTCGTTTCTATCTATAACCTCTCCAGTATTGTTACTTGCGTCACATTTAACTGAGAAATCTGATATACCTCTACGACCTTGAACATCTCTTAGGAAAGGTTCTATTAGATTTCTAAATCCTGCCCTTGTAAACTCATCATTGAATTCAAAGAGTTGGAATTTAGCAGCAGTTGATATTGCTTTTTCTAGAACTAAGAATAATCTTCTTACGTTAATTCTATCAAATGCACTTGGTTTACTTAATGCAGTTTTATCTCCAAACAACACAACACCTTGGCCTGGGAAGTTAACAACTGGGTTAACTCTTGCACGATACAGAATATCTCTTTCTGCTTTTGTTGGGTTAAGGGAAAGTTTGATTGCACCTCTAACATTACCTCTGTTATATCCAGCAGGTGAGAACCATGTGTCTGCTACGTTATCTGTGAAAGCACAAAGACCAGCAGTATCACCATTTAATGGTACATAACGATATACATCATTATACTTATCGTACATATATTTGTAACCACTATCGAACACCATGTAAGATGATGATGGACATAAATCATATGCAACTTTAACATTTTCTGTTGCAGTAGATGATAATGCGATACCAACTGTTGCAGAACGATATGGTGAAACAAATCCTACGCAATCTTTACGACTTTCGACAAGAGAGTTAATCATTGTTACATATGTATCTTGACCAGCTGCACTATCGGTTGTAATACTTGATGAACCACCTAATACTAGGTTAATGTCTAATCCATCTACATCTGCAAACTTATCGTATGCAAGTTCCATTTCACCAGCAGTTACAGCATAATCATCTGTTCCACCACTTAATGTGTCTATTGTAACTGGAATAACGGAGGTATATGTAGTTGTTGTATCTGTACCCCAGTTAGAACCAGCAGAAATATGGTCTGTCCAGTAAATAAACTTTGATTGTCTGAATATTACGTCTGCATAATAGTTATTATTACCTTGAGGAGTTTTAGCAGCACTATTTTTAGATACATTAGCGTATATTTCTATAACACCTCTTGTTCTATTACCAGCAACGTCAGTATCATATCCTGTAATATCTCCTGTAGTATCGTAAACAACGATATGCATTTCATCACCAGAACCACGAGCATTATCTGTCGCATATTGTGATGTGCCTGGAGCAGCATCAAATAAGTCATAGAATTGCCAACGTCTTTTGATGTATGAATTATCTGGAATAATATTTTGTAGTCCAGCACCATTTGGGTCATCTTTTAAACGAATAGTTAAATCATTGTCTGAAGTATCAATCGCAGTTACTTCGTATTCGTTATAATCGTCAACTGGTGTGTCATGTCCTGAGTCTGAGAAGAAAGATATTAAATCTCCAACATTAAATGCGTTACCAGATGCATCAACGTCATCAACTTTAACTGTTGTTGCACCAACGGCATCTTCACCAACTGTTAGATAAGTTCCACTTAACTCTTGTTCGTATGTTGTTGCTGTTGCACAAATCTGTACACCGATTGAATTACCATGTGTTCCAGCAGTTCTTGCAGCCCACTCACCATGTGAACCTTGACCGTCTTGAAAACTAAGTTCATAATGGTCATCATCTCTGATTAATATACCAGAGTTTGCGCCAGCATTTAAATGACCTGAACCAGCACGTACTACTTTTAATGAGTCTGAATACTGCAAGAAATTTGCAGCTGTAAACCATGTTTCAAATTGATTACTTGAAGCTTGTGGTTTACCGAATATCTCTAACAATTCTTCCTCTGAAGATATGTTAGTAACAGATGATACTGGCCCTTTTTGGAAGGCACCTGCTATCGCACCTATTGAGGTTGCAACGGCAGGAACGACATTGGTTAAGTCGATTTCCCTTACATGAACGCCAGGAGAAACTAAAAATGCCATGTTATACTCCTTTTTTACTACATAATAGAGTTTTTAATTCTTTCTCTTATTTAGACTTTTACTGTTTTTAAAAACTCATTTTTATATGTGTGCAAACATATAAATAAAGACATGAATACACATTATGCTAAATACAAAGACACAATTAAAAAGGTGGCTCGAAAACATTATCGTAAAAGAGTTAAGTGGTTAAACGACCACCTAGCAAACGAAGTGTGTGTGCATTGTGGAGAGAGTGAAAATGCATGTCTAAAGTTTTATCCCCATGATGCTGAAATTAAGAAAAAAACAAAAAGGGTAGGTATCAACGAGGAAAGTCGTAAAGAGATACTAAAATTAATGAATAACTCAAAGGTTGTGTGTGCTAATTGTTGGATTAAGTTAGATAACGACTTGATTGAGTTTGATGATAACCTATTCTAATTACCAACTAGTATCTTTAGTACGCACCACAGGTGAGAACCTCGTACCATATTCATCAATCATTTCACCCACATTCTCATCTTCCAGTCCGTTCACAACAAACCCAAACGGAGCCATGTCCTGTTCTAACTGGTCTTGTTGGTCTTTATACATTCTTTCCCTGATATCGTTGTCTGTCAGTTCCTTAAAGTAGGTCTGGTCTGTTGCCCACCCAAATATGAACATACATGCAACTAAATCATCATTACAACCGTCATCTGCCTCAAATGATGAACCTTTAACAATAAATGTAGATAATTCATTGATGCAATCAAAATCCTCTACGATTAGTTTATTATCCTCTATCATTTGTTTTAGATTAGAACACCCTATCTTTTTTACAGCCTTAGTTGTTCTCACCCCTAATTGTGCTTTACCCCCTGAGAAACCGCCACCAAGAACCTGACCAGCACGTCCTCTCATAGAGGCCATAATCAGATTATCATACTCCAAATCAAACTGCATTGCATTTGCAACCTGTTCTCCTATGTCATTTACTTCTATCAATACAAACGCTTGATTGTATGCACGGGCAACATCATAGATTTTATTAGGAAATATGAGGGGTTTCACATCATTTGCTCTGTATTTCGCAACTATTGTATATGGTATAGTTGTTACATCAAACACAACATATGCAGAATAGTCGTTTGACGTACCCCTAGAAACGTCAGCAGCGAGTAGATAGGTATGGTCTTTCTGTGGGGGTACATGTATGTCCAACCCAGCATTAGATTGTATTGGTTTCTTATAGGTTAACATCTTTAGTTTAGATGATGTGATAAGTGTATCAATAGAACCAAGAAACTCACACTCAAACTCTGTTGCAAACTGAGATTCACTCGTATTTGCAATCGTTTGTTTCTTCCATTTATCATCACGGCCTGGTACTTCACTCCAATGTACCTCGATAGGAATGTATTCGTTTCTCTTTTCCTCTGCATCTACCCATAGTTTATAGAACATATTCATACCATGAGGAGTCGATACTATCATAACTTTTGTTGTTTTACCAGATGATATCGTA
>JGI20151J14362_10003284_pt1 | contig 11110 bp, 5 predicted proteins | sample COG_01_FD_14362 | JGI IMG/M metagenome (IMG submission 14362) | reverse complement strand
CGTCTTCCTCCTCCTCTTTCTCCTCCTCTTTCTCCTCCCGTTATTCCTGGTATCGTCGTTGACGATGATGATGTCTTCATCGCGACATTATTGGATTCACATGTAAGAAGAGTCTCTCTCTTTGCAAATTTTTTTTGAGAAAAGGTGTTTGTTGTGTGAGAAAAAGAACGGAGGATGACAAAAAACACACAAAACTGCAAAAAAAGTGTAACTCTTATATGCACAAACGAAGATGATGATGATGATGTTTTACCGTCGCCAACCCAGCCGCCGCGCGTTCGTGGAGTCTATCATCGCTACTACTACTATTACTACTTCTATAACTACCAGAGCGAGAGATGGTGTTGCGGGATTAGTATTGAACAACAACAACAACAACAACTACAACGACAACACGAAAAGCAGCACGAGCGGTATACTCCTCATCAACAGACGAGGCATAGCTGGACACAGCAACAACAACCGACAACAACAACAACAAAATCAACAACAAAATAATTCTCAGAATCAGATGGAAACGTACGTCGGAGGGAACCGAGCGAGAGTGATTCCATCGCACCAACTGACTTTGGCGCAAACCACGAACCCTCTGTTATACCGAAAGCTCATTCGAAAGCTCATGCCGGGGGTGCCGTTATCGAAACCAGGTGAAAGACAAACGGTGGCTTTGGAGGATTTCATGAAAGAGTTTCAAGTGTTGCACGTGAATAGAGGCGCGGCGGGAGGGATGTCTTCATCGTCGCCATCTTCCTCCGCGACGGCGAGAGGTGGAAGAGGAGGAGACGAACGAGATTTATTGGTGATGAGTAAAGGCGCGAAATTGGTAGGTGCGAGGAAAAGAACGGCGAGGTTTTTTTCACCAACGTTTGATGGTTCGTCGAATAGTACGAGCGTAGAAGGAGGTAATAGCGATGGTCGAGGAGGAGGAGGCGGTGGTGGCGGTGGAGGAGAAGGAGGCGATCGGCAGCATCATAGCAAATCTATGTGGCAAAAATACCGCTTCTACGCCTTTATGCTCGGGTGCGCGTTGAGCTTTTATGCCTACCGAGAGAGCGTCAAAGAGACAGAAAATCTAGAGAAGCAAAACTACACGACGGAAAAAGAGTACGAGATTGAAAATTGGTCCGGGACCAAAAAAGTAGTCGTAGACACGTTCACGCAACCGGAAACGACGGAAGCGTTAGAGGCGATTGTACGACATGCAAGTTTACGAGGGAAGAAAATACGACCGGTTGGCGCGGCGTTATCGCCAAACGGAGTGGCGTTTGAAAAAGAAGGCATGGTATCTTTAGCGTTGTTAGATAAGGTATTACACGTGGACGAAGAGAAGAAGCAAGTGACGGTACAACCCGGAGCGAGAGTATCTGATGTCACTGAAGCTTTGCGAAAATACAATTTGACGTTGCAAAACTACGCGAGCATTCGCGAACAGCAAATTGGCGGGTTCACGCAAGTCGGTGCGCACGGCACAGGGGCGAAAATTCCTCCCGTAGATGCAACCGTAGTTCGAATGAAATTGATAACACCGTCGAGAGGAGTGATCGAGCTTGGTGTGAAGGAAGGCGAAGAGGACAAAAAAGTCATCGATCCAACGTTTGAAGCCGCGAAAGTAGGTTTAGGTTCCTTAGGGGTCGCCTCGGAGATCACGTTACAGTGCGTCGACGCGTACCAATTAAAGGAAGATACGTTTACGACCACGCCCGAGCGAATAGAAAAGAATCACGAGACGTGGATACGATCGTATAAACACGTGCGGTACATGTGGATTCCGCATACAGATTGTGTTGTGGTGGTCGGATCGAATCCGATTGACTCGAAGAAAAAGAAAAGTTTGCCAGGCTTTGGCACAGTACTTTCCTATTTGACGACGCCAAACGAACACAAACAGAACAAATATCGCACCAAACCAATGATTGATTTGTTGAAAAAGTTAGACAAGGAGTCCGCGAAGAAAGCTGAACAAGAGAACGTCGGGTTCGGCGAACTTCGAGATTTGCTTTTGCGCATCGATCCGCTCAACGTGGACCACGTTAAAAAAGTAAATGCGGCAGAAGCGGAATTCTGGAAGCGTTCCCACGGCACTCGCGTGGATTGGAGCGATCAGATTCTCGGATTTGATTGTGGAGGACAGCAACACGTGTTAGAGGTTGCGTTTCCGTGTGGCACTTTAGAGGAAAAAGGTGAAAATTTGGTGTCGTCCGCGAACGCTGGTGTTTCTCATCCTTCTTCACTTCGAAAAGATTTACTTTTCATGCGCGATTTACGCAAAATGATCGCGGAGAACAACATTCCGGCGCACGCGCCGATCGAGCAACGTTGGACGAGTGGTAGTTCGAGTATAATGTCACCTTCCCACGGCGAAAAGGACTCTTTACACTCCTGGGTTGGGATTATCATGTACCTTCCGACGCAAGTCGAAGCCGAACGAGAGGAAATAACCGCGCGGTTCACTGAATACGGCGAACAAATGCGCGACGCTCTTGGCGACGAGTACTTACTCAAAACGCACTGGGCGAAAATTGAGCTGGAGAAGAATATGGTGCGTAGAAGTAAACAGGTCGAGCGCTTGAAAACCGCGTACGGTAAAGAAAACTTTCGAGCGTTTAGAGACCTTCGCAGAAAATTCGATCCGAAAGGCGTGTTAATGAACGAGCTCATAGAAGGGTTGTTTGAATCCAAATGATGATACGCGTTTGAGTAGTTTTAGCAGAGAATATATCATAGTATTAAGTTTGAATTAGATTGATGTAAATATTGTAAGGCAGCGTTGTCTAACTCCTTTATTTTGGATGTTTTTTTCGTGTTTTGCCTCATTTTTAACCTCCCCAATTGGTTTACAACAACAACTTCATTTGTGTAGCTACGAAAGAAGAAGAAGAAGACAAAAGAAGAGGAGCAACGCGATGGACGAAGAGGAGGACACGACAAACAAGATGCCGTCTCAAGATCTAGATTTATTCTTAAATGAGTACGTGGAACAATTATTCAGTCAAGAGCTCGACGTAAACGCGATCGGGTTACGAACCGAAGTGGAAGATGACGCTGCCGGCTCGTTCTTACGCGGTGGTGGTGGTGGTGGTGATGGTACGAATGTTACTAATACTACTAATACTACGAATGCGACGACCGCCACCACCACTGATGGAAGGAAACGAGAACGGAGTAACAACTCGACGAATGGAGACGAAAATAATAACGAAGAAGTGCAAAATGCAACAAAAAAGAAAGAAACGACGGTGTTGAAACAAAACGCGCACGCTCAACGACGATACCGAGAACGAATAAAACAGAAATCAGAAGAGATGGAAAATCAAGTGAAGGCTTTACAGGAGAAAGTACGAATGTTGGAAGCGGAGAAGGCGACGCAAGTGCCAATCAACCAACAGTTGTTGGAGCATAAAAACAACCTGTACGAGTCACAGTTGATGATGTTTAAAAGAGCTAGGAGAGCGGACATTGAAAGTTCGACGATGTCATCTGCAATGACGATGAACACGGCGCTGAATGGGGCGATGTCAAGTAAAAATAATCGCTATGAAGCTACAATGGGAGAGATGGTGATGTTGAACGGTATGCCGGAAGTTCCAAAACAGTTTACGCTTCCAGAAGGCATCGATTCTTTGGAAGAGTTCAAGAAACAATTTCCTGAGTTGAAGCATTCTATCAATGGCGTCGGCGATGTCACTGCGAAAACTGAAGACGGGGGATTAGAAGAAGAAGAAGTGATTGTTGATAACACTTTGGAAAGCTTGCATTACAAGTGGATGAACCAAATTTCCGTTTTGTCGCTCACGAATATTGAAGAGAAAACAAATAAGAAAGGCGGCAACGCTGACGATACCGCCGCTAAAAGTGAGGGAAATGATGAAGAACGCCCCCTCTCCGTGAAAGAAGCGAGCGTGGATTTGATTAATAAAATGGTCGATGAAACGTGCACTCTGTGCATGCACATTGGGAACGCTATCGGTAGAGATAACGCCAAAATAAGCTTCGATTATTACGATAACATGGGTTTTAGAAAAGATTTTGACGTGCTTGGAAAGGATGAAGATTCAAAAATGAAGTTTTATTCGAACGTTGTCGCAAATTTAGGTTTGAGCGAGCAACAGAAGCAGGCGCTGATCGCCGTGCACGATATCTCGAAGGCACAGTTCAGAAGACTGTTCGAAGCGAGGGCTCGAATCAACGATGGAATGAAGGAATTGTGCGCCAAAGGTAAGGAAAATACGAAGGACGGAGCTAAAGGGTTGATTCGTTGGCTCACTGGAAGTTCAGAATCTTCTCGAGTCTTGATTTTAGAGTTACGATCGAACTTAGTCGACGAGAGAGCACTGGCGATGGACATTTCAATGGACGTTGTGCATAAAATTCTCGAGCCGAAGCAAGCTGCGAGATACTTGACAGAAATGTACCCAATGCACCACCATTCGGGTTTGGTTTTATGTAACGCTATATATAGACTGTGTAAATGATAAGAAGGCGAGTAAATTTTACGTTCATTTTACAATTATTGTACTACCAAGCCAAGTGCCCGCGCGACGTCTTTCTTCGACCGATATGACGAGCCGTCAGAACGATGATACGTCTTGTAAGGTGTCGCACTTTTTTTTTTGCATATCCTTGTCCATTTCTTTATCACCCAATCTTTTGCTTGTATCAAGTTGCCGCTTCCACCAAGTTCTTTGATGTACTCTCTCAGCGCTTGAACTCCATCTGCCACTTCTTCCGACTCCCACGCAATAGTGTCCTGTTCCTCCGCATCTTTTGCCTTCGTCGCATTTGCGGCCTTCTGTTTTTGTTTATTTGCCACCGCTTTCGGGCGCTGTTGATTGTTTTTGTCTTCTTCTTTCGTTTTCACCTTCCAAAACGAGTCATCGATTCTTCCTATTCTTGCTGCTTCTAATCTACTCGCGTACGTCACGTTGTTCACTTTGCCTTTCTTCCTCTTTGCAATGTGCTCTTTCTCCCTCTCTTTCCTCCTCTTCTCCATCCACGCTCTCTTCTCTTCTGCGAACGTTTCTCTTTCTACTTTTCTGCGCACGCTTTGAAACGCCATCACGTTTTCGTTGACTACTTTTGCCATCATCCGTTCGTCCAAAACGTTCACCGTTTTTTGGTCGAACCAATCTCTCCTCGCGTCTTCCTCGTCCTCGTTTTCATCCTCCTCCTCGTCGCGTCCATTGATTTTTTTCTTCTCGTTTTTGGTGGTGTTTGACTTGGACTTGGAACGAACAAGAGATGTCGTCAATTCGCGCAAGAACTTCAACACAATCTCTGGTTTCTTCCCTTTGAACTTCTCCAACGACTCTTGCGTGTCCGATAACTCTTTCAAATTCTTCCTCGTGCGAGATTCCATCAGCACGATCGCCCGTTCGATGTCTTTTCGTTTCCTCTGTCTTCTGTTTCCTATAAAAGAGGCGTTCGGGGTAGCATTGGACTCGTAGAGTAACCACTGCTCGAAATCGAACGAGTCGTCGTTCACGCCGAGAAGAGGATTTCTTCTATTCGTATCGTTGTTGGTGTTATTGTTATTGTTATTATTATTATTATTATTATTCTCGTACTCGTCGTCGTTTCTTTCTTCTTCCTCCTCTTGTTCTTCTTCTTTCGACGATGATGAAAGCGGTGGTGGTTCTGGTGGTGACATCATCACATCATCCTCGTCTTCCTCCCTTCCCTTTTGTGATGAGCTGTGTGTCAGACTGTCAGACTGTGGCTTCTTTTCAAACTTTTGTTGTCCTCTAAAACACACATCACAAAAAAAATCAGAAGACACAAAAATAAAGAAGAGAACACCAAAAACGATGACTTCTTCTTCTTTGTCTTCTTCTTCTCTCCGGTTGAGTTTTAAAGTCTCCTCGAGGAGGAATCCTGGCCTTTGCTCATCTTTTGCTACGTCGTCGTCGTCGTCTTTATTGAAGACGAAAACGAGTCTCAAAGGAGCACGACGCGCGGCGGGGAAAAAAGTAATCTTCTTCTTGGCAGCAACGAAAGACGGCGATCGATGTTTGGATGATATCACTCTTAATAACATCAACAACAACAGACGACATTTCTTGACCTCCTCCGCGCTCGCTGCCCTCGCGGCTGGACTAAACTTGAACGCCGAGAACAACGCTGCGTTCGCTAAATTCAATCAGGACGACGACGAAGAAGAATGGATTGTTAACCCGAAACGGATTAAACTGGAAAACGAACCCGATGGATACAAGCCGAACGAAAACTGGACGGAGGCGAAGAAAGACGTGGAGATCGTGAGACCTCCTCCTGAACCGGTGAGAGATCCAAAAGACGTTTTTAAAAGCAACAGTAGTGCTAGTAGCAATAGTAGTAGTAGTTACGAACAACAAGAACCAGAAGAAGAAGAGAATGTGATTGAAATAGATATCGATTTGGTGGAGCCGGGATACGTCCCGGCCACGCAAAAAGAAGTGGACGAAAAGACGCTGAAACAAGCAGTTAATAACGCCAAAATTAAACAGTTCAATAACGCGCCGGATGATTTTCCAACGTTCATCAGAGAAGGATACGAGGTGAACGTGGTTACCCCGAGCGGCTTTAAAAAAACAGAGGACGGTTTAATGTATTATGATTTCGCTAAAGGAAGTGGGAAGTTGCCGGGGAAGGATCAAGAGGTTACATTTCATTACGTAGCGTATAACGAAAATGGTGGAGTTATCGATTCGACTTATAGAAAAAATGCGCCTGCAAAAGCCCGATTGGGCATTAAAGGAATGATTCCTGGCTTCGAGGAAGGGTTAAGCACGATGAAACCGGGCGGGAAAAGACGGATTGTCGTGCCTCCGGAATTGGGACCGCCGATTGGTCCTGCGACGTTTTTCTCCTCGAAACAGTGGGAGGTGTTTGACATCGAGTTGATCGATTCCAAGAGCTGTAGTCGAGAGGGAGGATTGCCGGGCGGGTTCGGTTCCTCCATCGTGTGCAATTAGATTTGAAGGATATATTGATTCGTTTGTAAAAAAATGCGAATTGTTTAGTTTCACGCATCGTCGTTCTTTGACTTGCTCTATGAGTAAAGGATTTTTATGTAAACGTTACTGTACGCTATTTATTGTGTTTTTTACTTCTTACCGCCGAAGAAACTTTTCTTCTTAGTAAGCTCTGGTGTGCCCTTATCCATCGATTCTTTCTTTAAGAAGCGCTCGCCGAATTTCAGACGCTCTTTGTAATCATGTTTCCAATGTTCGAAGCGAGATTGCAAAACCTTGAACTCTTTCTGCACGTCCATGCCGTCGACCCCGCTGATTTCACCCGCCGCAACTTCCCTGATGAATTCAACGTCATCGTCCAAGACGCGCGTCATTGAGTTAAACTCTCCTTTCATACCGTCCACAAATTGAATGACTCTCGAGGCTTGACCAGATGGGACTTTGTTCGCATGCGCGGAAGGCTTTTCCAAACGCGAAGGTTCTTGTTTGCCAGTCGGCGTCGAAGCGGACGGCGAACTCTGTTGATTTTGTTCATTTTGCATCATAGCAGCAACTAGCGCATCGTCCGCAGCGGTAATTTGCTCTCGTAACTCCTCTATTTGCCTCTCGAGCGCCATCTTTTCTTCCCTTTCGGCCTCCACAGATGCTCGCAACGCTTCGTTTTCGGCTTTAAGAGCCTTGACGAACGGATTGTTCAACGCGTCTACGTCCTCAGATAACGACGCCGCGGACGAATTTTCGCGATCTAGAGTGGATTCGGGAGAGTTATTGCGTTTGAGAGCGGCGGCAGCAGCATCGGTCTCTGCTTTTGCTTTTGCTTCTTCCTCTTCTCTCTTGCGCGCCGCCGCGGCAGCTTCTGCCTCCGCTTCCTTTCGAAGACGTTCTTTCTCCTCTTTTTCTCTCTTTTCTTCCTCCAGACGCATCTCGAGTTCGCGTCGCTCGCGCTCGGCGACACGCAATTGGACTCGCGCATTGAATGCTTTCTTTTTCGCTGCCATTTGAATCTTAAGCGCTGCTCTGTTCCGATCTCTTAAAGTGATGAACTCCTTTCGCTGTTTTGTGCCTTTCCAGCTCGCTTGCGCGATAATCGTCGCGGAACGGATGCGTTGGTACTCTTTGCGTTGCTTGAAACCTTTATACGAGGCCTGGATAATCTTTGAATAGTAAATCGCGTTCGATCGTGCATCTTCCAAGGCGCCTAAGACGCCTTGCTTGAAGAAAATTTTTGTGGTGCCAAACTTGACGTGCTCTTCGGCGTCAACGGAGAAATGCTCCAAAATCATCTTCGTGACAGTTTTACTGTCTACTCCGGAGGATTCAATAACATCTTTACCGACCAAGAAACCGAACCTGTGCGCAAAATCTTCGTAGAGCGAACGCGTCGGGTACCCAGCTTGAGCGATGCGAGTCGCCTCCAAAATACCAGCGCAAGCGCACTGGTGCAAAATGAGTTTTTGATCGGTTTCGGTTGGAACGAGGGAAGCGTTTGGCTTTACGCATCGAATGAAGTGCGGCTCGCACGAATTCAGCTTTTGAAGTAATCCACTCAACTGGTTGCGAAATTTTGTGCAAACGGTTGATTTCATTTTCGCTGATTTTGAGGCTTTCGTTACCATTGTTTCCATCGCGCGGTTGTGCAACGCTTCACCGATGTTTGTCTTCATAAACTCGAAAGTGTTATCTGTATACAAAGCCGTCGCCAAATCTAATGGTAACGCGTCTCTGTTCTTTTCGAGGAACCCTGCGCACTCGTACGTGACGCTCCCGGCGTAGTGAACGATATCAAACGAAGTCTCCGATGTTCCTTTCTTTCTCATGCACGAAAACTTTTCCATATTGGAGAGCTCGCTGACGATTTTCGCGTGGTACGTTTCATCCGTCGCGCCTGGGAAACTGGCCTGATCATCTAAAAGTGCAAACAAACCCATGGGTTTGTTTTCAATCACTTCGAGCGTAGAAGAGTTATCGACGAATTCGATTCTCGACCATTCGATGTTCTCTGTCTCGTAATCTTTCTGTTCCACTACGAATAAGTGATGGTTGAACATCTTCTGCATGGATTCGTTGGCATAGTTGATGCACAACTGTTCAAACGTGTTGTGTTGGAAGCTCTCAAAGCCGTAAATATCCAAAATATTCAAAGAAACCAAATCTTCGTCGTCTCTTTGCACGGCACCGTCGCGCGCGAAGGATTCGTTTATTTTGCTAACCAAATACTCGAACAACGCTTCGAACATGGCCTTCGCCAACGCGTCGCGCGCGTCATTCGCTTGCGTCAATGTCAAATCCGTTTCAATCTTCTCTCCACCAGCAGAAATAACACGCTTAATCAATGAACGCTCTAACGCCGCAGAATCCACCCCTAACAATTCACTCGTGTATTTCAAAGCGTCTTTTGTCTTTACAACAGCGGCGTCGTGACCAGATTCATTCAATGTGTCAAACTCGATGTTCCCGAGATGTAACACCGACGCGAGCGTTTGATAAATGTCGTCGATGGTTTTATCCGCGATACCAATCGCCTTCAACGCCTCCTTCGTCTCCTTGTGCTTGTTCTCGTCGTCGATTTCCACGCTCTTTTTGCTTTGAACGCCGAATCCGCCTAAATAGTTGAATCCCTCTTTCGCGTCGTCCAAGAACCACTTTTTCTTCTCTTCCTTAGACGCGCCGGCTAAGAGTTGGTAAAACACGTGGAACGATCGTTCTCTTTTCGAGTGGTGCACGACTCGAGACTTTTCCAAGAGATACGTCTCGATCATCGCCTGCGCTAACTTTCCGTTGGACTTTTTATCAAACTTGATGTCGATCAATTTACCAAATCGCGAAGAGTTCAAGTTTCTCGCCGTTTTTGCGTTCCCAAACGCCTCTAAAATCGGATTTGTCATTAACAAATCTCTCGAAACTGCGTTAAACATATCGATGTTGTGCTTCTCTTCGCCGTTGCTGCTACTATCGTGAGATGTCGTTGCGGCTAAAAACTTCATGATAAACTTGGTCGTTTCCGTTTTCCCAGACCCGGATTCTCCCGAAATCACAATCGCTTGATCCAATTGATTCTCCATCATCTGTTCGAACGCGTTCGAGGCGACTTGGAAACAATGTGGAGGTAGATCCTTTACAGATGAAGACGAAGTTACATCCCCTTCCGCGCCAGTCGTCGTCGAGGATGCCGTCGCTTTCACTCCGCTCGCCGCGTTCCTCGGCGAGTAAAAGTTCATCACTTCCCGGTCGTATTTACTCGGCAACGGCTCGCACGGATTCAACGCGATAAGAATAGGTCCAGCCTTAGAGTAGATTTCTCTCAACGACGAATTCTTACTTTTCTTGGTGTTTCTCATGAACCGGTCCTCTAAGAAATGAACGATCGATGGTGGATTCAAGTTGGTCAATCTCGCGACGTCCGAAAGCGACTCAATCAAGTTGGCTGGATTACCTGCGAAAATTCTCTTATACGACACGCCTTTTAGCAAAGTCGTTTCGCCGTCGGAAACGAACGCGTTTACATCCATGCACTCCCCTTGTTGATCGTTCTTTACAACCGTACCTCGCAAGAAAACCAATCCTTTTTCTCCACCACCTTCTTCGAATGAATCGTCGGCCCCGTTTTGTTGTTGCTGCGAAGATGTTTCATCGGTTTCTCCTCCTCCTCCTGTGGAACCATCATTATTATTCCTTTCTTTTAATAAAGCGCTCAAGACATCTTTCCCGATTGGTTTCTCCGGGCACACGGACGTTCGACAATCGATATAAATTGGTGCGTTGATTACCAACGAAGAGAGAATCGCCGGGTTATCGAAGCTCTCGATAGCCGCACTCATGGTGGTATAACACTACTCTTCCTTCCCGGCGGACGACTTTGATATACTCCTTTTGGGCACACGACCTTTACCTCTTCTCTGTCTTCTGTGGCGTTTCGAGGCGACGTTTGGCCTCGCCTCGTTTCTCCGCAAAGAAAGAGAAGAGGCCTTTTGGAAGGGAAGGAAAAAAGAGGAGGGAGAGGAGAGCTCTCCAAATTAGGGTATAGCATTTTGCAAATTTTTCAGAGAGTTTCCTTTTCCTCCAAAACAAAAAAAAAGGCAGCTTTCCTCCCTTCATTCATCAATAATAATAATAATGTCTTTCGGTCTGGACGACGCGTACGGCTCTTCCTCGGAAGACGA
>JGI20151J14362_10003272_pt1 | contig 11129 bp, 1 predicted proteins | sample COG_01_FD_14362 | JGI IMG/M metagenome (IMG submission 14362) | reverse complement strand
AGACGACCGCGCGCGCGATCAACGGTGCGGCGGATACGTTCGAGTCACTCGGCGGTGAGACGTACACGCGTTTGGAGCGAGTGTCGTGGAACGCGTGTGTACCGACGGGGGAGCCATACGTGACGTCGGCGATTTCACCGGATTCGCCGGATTCCGCGGCGAGGCCCGTTCTGAGCGAATGGACCACCCGGAAGCTTCCAGAAACGTCCCGAAGCATTTCACGGAGTAGCTCGACGGTCGGAACTGATGACATCGACGCGCGCATCACGACGTGGAGGGCGTCGGCGAAGGCATCGCGGGCGAGCGCCGCGGCGAAGGCTCGAGCCTCCGGCCAGTCGGCGTTACCGACCCTAAGCGACCGCCTCGGCGGTTTCACCACCGGAACGACACCCTCGGAAGGTGAACCGTCGCCCTCCGTTCGTGTCTCGAGGGGTTCATCCGGCGGTTCATCGATGTCCGAGTCGTCGTCGTCGTCGTGCTCGGTGACGCGTCGCTCGAACACCGCGTCTTTGACCGCGCGGATCCCCGCGCTGTGACACGCCGACGCCGGGACCAACTCGTGCGCCAGCCGAAGCTTCCGCCTGTCCAGCCTGATGCAGCAGCGATTGGGGCGCGCCCCACGCGTGCATCAGGCACGTGGACGACGCCAACACCCCGAAGGAGTCAGGGACCGGGATCGTGGACACGCGCGTGACCCCCCGGGACGATTTGAATCGTCGTTTAGGGTTGACTCGTCGTCGTCGCCCGTGGCGTGGCGCAACGCGGCCACCGCGGCTCTCAGTTCGTTCGGACCGAGCGGCGCACCGCGCGCGTTCCTGGCGGCGACACGAAGCACCGCGTCCGCATCCGCGGGCGTCAGCTCGTCCCGTAACCCGAGCCTCCGAAGGAACCCCGCGTGTTCCGTCAACGCGGAAGGCAGCTCGAACGCAAGCGGCGCGAGCCGGTTCGGCGCGCGGAGAAAGAGCCGGTTCGGCGCCTCCGTCGCCGCGCCGCCCGCAACCGGGACGAACGCCGCCTCGCTCAGCGCCGTCAGCTCCGCATCCTCGAGCGCATCGGCGCAGTCACCGAGGACGCCGAGCGCGGTGGACACGGCTGTGCACGGGTCACCCGCGGCGGGGGTCCAACGGGCGAGCGCCGCGACTCCACCGCCCTTACTCGGGGGCGATCCCAACGCGATTAAATGCGCCGCAATCGCGCTCGCGCCCGGTTCGCTCTTGACACGTAGCCTGGACCTGGCGAACTGCGGGGGTACGAACTCGGCGGGTAACACGGGCAGGTGCATGAACACGGAGGCCCAGTGCTCGGGGAGCATGGCGTGCGAGAAGGACGTTAGAACGTTACACCCGACGCAGCCCGGGCCGGGTGCACCGGGGACGCCGAGCGCGGCGGGAACGAAAGGAACGCCGAGGACGACTTCGCACATGTTGGCGGTGTAGAGGTGCGCGATGTTGTCCACGAGGTGGTCCGCGAGCATGGCCCCGGCGGCGATGACGAGCCCAGCCTCCTTGTCCAGCGCAGCCTCCTCGTCGTCGTCGTCCGCATCCGCGTCGCTTTCGTCGCCGGCGGCGGTCTCGGCGAGGGCGAGATCCGCCGACGTCGGCGCGGGCGGCACCGGTGGGTATTTTTTGCCGCCTTCCTCCGTGGGATACGCGATGCCCAGGCCGATCGCGCGCGCGGCGACGCGCGTGGCGCACAGCTGGAACAGCGTCGCGTCCACCGTGCTCCTCAGGCCAACCTCCCTGAGCAGGTCGAGCCAGTCGCCGTCGAGCCACGCGCCCGCCGGAAACGCCCCCGTCTGACCCCTGAACACGGCGTGAAGTAACTCAACCTCCGGGTCGTACAGGTTGCCCGGCGACATCAACGCGTCGGTGCCGTTAGCCTCCACGAACCTCGCGGACTTGAGCGCGTCGCACAGCGGTTCGCTGTCCTTGAGCCGTGGCCAGTGTCGCCTGAGGTACGTCAGCGCGGCTGTGCGGCCAGAGGCGTTCATCTGTTCGAGGCTCGGGACGATGAACCTCGCCAGCACGTCCGCGTCCGCGAGCTCGGGCACACCCAAGGCTTTGTAAAAGTCCCTGGCGTCATCCTTGAACTCGAGCAGGCCGCTGAAGCTGCGCAAAGTCTCGGCGAAGGCGACGCCGGGCGGGCAGGTGACGTACTCGCCGCTGGTGAGATCCGTCCATTCGCCCACCACCGTGGCGAAGACCGGGAAAGACCGGATGACTTCCAGGCCCTCCTCGGACGCCGCGAAACCGCTGACGATGTGCTGCGTGGCGAGCACGGTGAACAACCGGCCGCGCGTCTCCTCGTCGACGAGCGCGAAGGACGGGCGGCCCGCGCCGAGGCACGCGCGGATCTGCTGCGCCTTGAAAGCGATCACGTCGGCGGCGGTGCGCACCGTCGCGCCCCGAACGTTTTCCACAGACTGGTCCAGCATACGCGCGCACGCCTCGCCCGCGGCGTCCCAGTCCAGCACGGGCGCGCCGGCGACTCGAAGCATGGGCTCGAGCCAGTGCCACTCGTCCTCGACCGCCTTCTTGGCGGCGGTCACGTCGGTTCGTCGAGCCGGTGACCCGAGGCCCGCTCTCGACGGCGACCCGAAGAGCGCATCCCTGATGGACCCGCCACTGCGTCCCGGCGTCTGATTGGGGCTCATCGGCGCGAACGTGATGTCGTTAACGCCGTCCACGTCGCCGTCGCGTCCATCGAACGTCCCGTCGAGGGTCGTGTGGCTCATGACGGACGAGTCGAGCGGGTCCGGCGAGAGCGGGTGCGACTCTTGAACAGTCGGCGCCGGCGGCACCGTCACCGCCGCCCTGTGCCCGACCCTCACGAGCTCCCCGCCCCGGATGGGAACCAGCGGCCACGCCGCGAAGGCGTCCACCGCGACGGGGCCTTGCGGCGCGATCTCGTCCCAGAACGCCCGGAGCCATCGCGCGCTCGGCACGCGATCGTTGGATGAGTCGGAACCGTCTTCGGACCAAGGGACCACCGGAGTGGCGCCGCAGCCCGCGGGGGTGAGCCGCCTCGGCAGCACGTTCGGCAACTCCGCGGCGAGCTGCGCGGGGGTGAACACCGACACCCTCAGCTCCGACCTGAACTGCGCGTGGCGTATCAGCGCGCCGAGCGTCGGCGATGCGGTCAGGCTTGGGTGTAGGAACTTGCCCCGCAGCGTGGGCACCAGCGCGACCATGTTCTCAGATCCACTGTACATGCCCTGGTGTCCCAACGCCGCGGGCGCGCCGCTCGCGGTGGGCACCGGGACACCCGATAGGTCACGAACCGCGGCGATGTCCAGGGGCTGAACCCCGGCGCCGGGCGGCGCGATGCCCGCCTGACCGAACATTTCGTTCACCACCGACATGATCCCGTCGATCGCGTCGCCCCCCGGCTGAGTGTTCCTCTGCCCGAACATCGCGGGTATGGTACCCTGCCTCGACGGCGACGGCGGAGCGGAGACGCGCGCGGAGGACGCGACACCAACCCCGGGGTCGATGTCGGAACACGCGCACTCCACGAGCTCCACGTGCGTGCGCAGGTCCGACGGCGGCGGCTTGGACCGCAACAACTTCCGAAGCGCCGCCGCGGTGAGCTCCCTCGCGGCGGCCACCGCGCCCGCCGCCGCGAGCTCCGGCCTGAGCGACGCGGGCGCGTCGAGCACCGGGAAATGACGCGCGATGAACGCCGCGGCGAGCGGCCTGGCGACTGAATTGGAAGACCCGGCGAACCCGGCCCAACTCGCGCCGTTTGACCCCTCGTTTAACCCTTCGTTGACCGCGAAACCCGCGGGGAGGAAGTACCCATCGGCGGGCTTGACCAGCGCCCTCGAGCCCAGCGACCTGAACAGGGGCTGATCCACGAGTTCCTTGTACACCGGGTACAGCACCAGCTCCGCGACGGGGTGCCCGGGGAGACGCGCGGATGTCTGGACGACACGTGCGGATGTCTGGACGACAGCCGGAGCCCCTCCGGAAACAATCGGCCGGCCGTCGGGGTCGAGAGCGGGCGGCGCCGGCAAACCGGTTCGCTCCGCTCGCGGCCACATGGCGTAGAACGTATCGGCGGGCAGCTCGGGCGTGGGCGCGACGCGCGCGTGGCCCACCATGGCGCCGTACGCGGCGGCGAGGCACTGGCACAACGCGCGGTTCCACTCGCGTCGAGCCGCGCCGGGTCCGGAGACTTGGCCGGGGACTTGACCGGGGTCGTCGAGGAAGCCCGCGAGTCTTCGCTCGCCGCCTCGCTCGAGCGCGAAGTGAGCCATGACCACGGCCGGCATGCGCCCGAGCGTGTCCGCCACGGAGAGGATCCCGTCCTCGCCGTACACGCCGTCCGTGGTTTCATCGCCCGGCGTCGTCGTCGACCTCTGAGCGGGTGAAGATAAACCGAAGTCCCGAAACCCCCACACGCCTCTGCCGGGTTTGGGCACGTCGACTATGAAATCCTTCCCGGACGTGACGCTCATCACGGCGAAACCCTCGAGCCTCTTGAGCGCGGGCGAGGGCGGGGGCGACGCCGGGTCCACGTGCGCGCCGTCGCGCGCCACGTGGCTCGCGGCGGCCGCCAGCGGCAGCAGCATCTGGTTAGCGCTCTTCCTATCGAGCGCGATGTCCCGCGCCTTTCCCACGCCGATGGCGGCGCCGACGACCCACGTGTCCGTCACCGGGCCGCCGCCGTGTCCCGCGCTCTCGGTGAGTTGAACAACGTGCGCGGTGCGCGTCGAGTTTCCGCCGCCGAACAGCGTGGTGAGCGTCGCGCGTCTCCACTCCTTATCGTCGACGATGTTTCGCGGCGTCGGCTTTTCGGCGCCCGAGCTCGACGATTTCACCGGCGGCGGAGCCGCCAGGTGGACATCCACCAGGAGCTCAACGCCTCCGTCGTTATGCTCCCAGCCTAGCATCGGCGTCTCCCTTGGGACGTGGCGGCACACGGCTTTAATGTCCGTGAGTGACGACGCGAACAGGAGCATTTTATGCGCGTCGGCGGCGAAACGGGCGAGTTCGTTCCGCGTCGATTCCACCCCGCCGTCTCCCGCGAACGCCACCGGTGAGAGCGCCTTGGCGTTCGCAGCCTGGTCCTCGGTGCGCAGGGGAAACCGCAGTACGGTGCAGTTACCGGCGCCCGCGCGGTCGGCACCCGCGGCGATGAACGGCGCGTACTGGTCCACGAACCGCGACGCGAGTTCGCCCCCGTCCAACGCGTACGACTTCGCCGAGCCGTCGGAAGACGAACCGGCACCCTCCTTGAAAGATGAAGAGGCACCCTCCTTGCCACCGCCGCCCAGCGCCTGGCCGGTCGGGTCGAAGACGCACAGGCGCCCGGCGGACACCGCGAAGACGGCATCGGTGACGTGGCACGCGGTAACGAGCCCGTTACCGAACCTGACGACCCGTCGGCGAAGCTTGAACGGCGCCGCCGCGGAGAGGAGCTGCGCGATTTCCTCCGGTTGTAAACTCGCGCCGGTGATCTTGACCGTCACGGCGGGACCTTGGAAATCGGCGAGCTGCGGGAGGAGCAGCGACGTCGCGGGGTACGTCCGGGTGTCCAGCGCCACCTCGATCTCACGCGCGCCCACGGCGTCGGCGATCTCCACGACATCCGCGAGGAAAAACGCGGAATCGTTGTACATCGGCAAGAGCCTTCGAAGCGTCAGTTCGCTGGGACACGGGAGCCGATCGGTGGACCCTTTGTCCACCGCGAACATGTCCCGCAGCGACCTCGCGCCCAACACCTCCGCCGCGAGCTGCGAGACGGACGGGTGGACCAGGCGGCACGTACCGCGGGCACCCGCCGCGAGCCAATCCGCGTCGTTGTTGACGAGCGCGGCGGCCGGGGTCATGACGCCGCCGTGATCCGGCAGCATGAATTTTCCACACACGTCGTTCGCAACCTTCCGCGCGCGCACGGGCTCACCACCGGGAACGGATGGATACGCCGACGGTCCATCGACGTCGTCGTCGATTTGCGAAGGAGGAGGAGCGAGCGCGTCAGCGGCAGCCTCAGCGAGCGCCGCCGCGAGCTCAATCTTCTCATCCGTCAACGCCGATCCGCCCGAATCAATCGCCAACGAATTCGCCGCTCGAGCGAAATCTTCGGCGCCGAACCCGGCTCTCACTCCCAGCGCGGTGAGCAGCGCGGTGTGCGCCGCGAGCTCGGAAGGAACGCCGTGGAGGTACGGCCGTAGGTCCCCGGGGCAATCGACGGCGACGTCGGCGGACTTGACGAACCCGGAGCCGGTCCAGAGCCATCGAGCGTCGCGCAGGATCGTACCCGCGGCGTCGAGATCCGCGCTTTGTGACCCGTTCGAGCCGGCAGCTTCCGCGAGCTTAGCGTACGCCCTCGGTAGCTCCTTCCCGACGGTGCGTGCGAATTCGGAGTCGGGGTCGCAGGTAGGGTTGGACTTGCCGAGCTCGAGGAGTTGCGCGGCGACGACGGCGCTTCCCAGCTTGTTCCACCCGAGCCTGTCCACGAGTAAGGGCTCGAGGACCATCGGCTTGAGGGACTCGTGCGTACGCAGCGTCGTCTCCGTGGCCACCTCCGCGGCGTGCCTCTCCTCCTCGAGTACCACGTCCTCCTGGGTGATAACCGGGTCGGACAGCGTTTCGATCGACTCGGAAACGTGGGGAGTGTCCGTTTCGACCGTTTCGACAGTTTCGACAGTTTCGACAGTTTCGACAGTTTCGGTTTTTTCAGGCGCCGCCAGAGCCTCGGGCTGGGTGAGGTCCAAGACGCGCATACACGACGACGAAGCCCACGCGTCGCTCGGCGGCCTCGTCGCTCTCGGCGCCGCGAGCGGCGGGAGCGCCCTGCTCGATCCCTTGTTCGGCCAGGGCATGGCCGGGTGCGGCGGCTGGGTCAGCGCGGGGCACCAGGCGAGCGACGACAGCTCCCGCCACACCGACACAGTCGCCGGCTCGTCAGTTTCTTCATCGCGCCGGATGACGGCGCCCGGCGGGGGAAGCTCCGTGCCNCCCTTCGCCGTGGCGGCCGCGAGCGCGTTGAGGTGCGCGAGCAGCCCGCGTCCCCTGGCGACCGCCGCGGCGACGTCAAAGTTGGACGCCGACATCTTCTCCACGGATCGCGCCGACGCCACCAGTCCCTCCGCGCCGAGGCTCCTTCTCACGCCGAGCGACACGAGCGCCTCGACGCGGTCGCCGGCGTCGAACGGAGCGATCGGAAAGTGCTCGCGCGGGTCGAGCAGCTCCCTCAGGCTTTGTACCCTCGGGTCGAACAGCTCGTCCGGGCGTTTGAGTGCGCCCGACGGCGTGGGAACGCACGCGTTGGCGCGGACGGATTTCGACAGGTGTTCGACATCCCCCGCGCCGGTCCAGCTCGCCTTGGCGTTGACCAACGCGGCGAACACCGCATCGAGCGCCCTCGGCGCGCATGACGGCTGCAACCGACCTTCGGTAAGCGCGGGAAGGACGCCGTCGGATAACAGCTGGGCGGGGGTGACGCGAACGACCCCGGCGTGCGTTTCGAGTATCGAAGCCTCCGTTTCGCCGTCGAGTTTGAGAAACGGCGGGGGAAGGAGGTCCTCCTCGGCGCCGACGGGCGCGAGCAACGGCGGCGGCGTGGACGCGAGACACACGAACCCTTCCGTGGAGTCCGCATCCTTGTGACCTGGCAGTGACTGGTACGTCTCGAACACGGGGAGCGAGCGCACGAGGTCGAGCCTGGCGCCCTCCACCGTCCCGCCCGGCGCTCCTCGCTGGAACCAACGCTTCTGAATCAAAAACGACCGAAGCGCCCTTCGGTTCGGCGCGGCTCCCAGCGCGTGCGCGTTCGTGATGAGCGCCTCGGGAACCGCGCGAGCCGCCGCGCGCCACCGCTCCTCGGGAGACGCGTCCGCCGGGACGGACGCGGCGACCGCCGGGTCCAGCGCGGCGGCGGCGACGGCCGAATCCAACACGCCGGCCGCGGTAGCCGGCCTGACGTAATCCCCGACCCGGGGGTGAGACACGATCGCCTGCGACACCTCGTTCTCGTCGAGGGACTGCACGCGCATCGCGAGCAACGCGTCGCGCGTGTTCTCCGTCCACCCTTCCCCGCGAACGACGGGGCCGTGGGGAATCAGCGGCGCGAGCGAAGCGCCTCCGCCGATCGGCAGCAAGGGCCAGCCCTGAAACGCGGATAGGTCCTCGCCGCAGAGCGCGGCGAGGCGGCGCCAGAGAAGCGCGAGCGTCGCGGCGCTCGGGTGACCCTCCTTGGCGTCCGGGCGCCACTCGACGACCGCGCCGCATCCCACGTACCCGTGAGCTCTCTGCTGTGGGTGCGCCCCCCACTGGCGGGGCATGATTCGGGGCATCAACGACGCCAACGCGGCCCCGTCGAAAACTTTAACGTTCAGCTCGGCGCCCGCCGACCCCGCGCAGATCCTCTCGAGCCGCGCGAGGCACGTGAGCGAATCCCCACCCTCCCACGGCTCCCCACCGCACAGCAACTCGCGATCCACGAGCACGTCACCCGCGCATTCGCCCAGCAAGTCAACCTCCGACTCGTGCGGTACGAGGAACGTCGGTGCCTTGTCGCGAGGCCGCATCGCGTGAGACGGCGGTCGCTTCGGTCCCCCTTCTTCGACTTGACGCGTCTCGTCCATCACCTCGGCGCCGTCGGTTCGACCACCGCGGAACGCGAACGTACCCAGCGTACCGTTCGTGAGGGGTACCAGCGGGACGCCCGTCAGGTCCGCGGCGCCCATCGGGTCCGCGGGGTTGACGTCCGAGAGGACGTATTCCAACAGCGCGAGCGCCCTTTTTCGCGAGTCGAGCGCGGGGTGCGGAACATCCGTTCTTCGCAACATCGCTCGAACCGCGGCCGGGGAGAGCGTCCGGACGGCGTCGGAGTCTTCGCAGTGCCGTGCGAATGACTCGCACACGTCCTTCGGCGCGCCCTCGATGAGCCAGACGCCTTCGGCTCGCAGCGCGTCGGCGAGCGCGGGCGGCGCGGGCTCGCCCCCGTCGGGGAACATAGCCGTCGCGGGCGCTACCCACCGGCTCGATATCTCGGCACCCTGTAACGGGTCCGTCGCCCTGAGGCACGGAACCCGCGCGAGGTTTGAGTAGAGCGGCGGGAGGATCAGCGACCACGGCGCGTTGTGCGATTGCGCCGTGGGGAAGAGCCGGTAGAACGCGGCGGAGGGGCCCAGCGTTTGCGCCGCCGCCTCCAGGGTTTTGGCGTAGGCGGGAGCCACGGCGTCCGTTAACAGCGCCTGGTTCCACTCGCTCCTCGCCGCGCCGCCGCCCGCCATGTCGCCCCCGAACCAAATGTCCCTTCGGTTAGACGACAGCTCGAAGTACGCGTTGACGTGGACGGGCAGGCCGGTCTTGACGGGCAGCGGGAGGAAGCAAAAGGCTCGGCCGTCGTCGCGGAAAGATTCGATGAACTGTTCGGGGGATTCGTCGGGATGCGGCACCCTCGCGGCGACGCCCACCCACGGGACCAAACCCCGGCTCACGCCCGTGTCCGACAGCGCCAACGCCCGAGCCTTCCCACCCGCGAGCGAGCTGCACACCATCCATCGCTCGCGCGTGACCGACGTGCCCACGATGACCTTGTTTGTCGACCCTAACCCTAACCCTTCGTCGCCGATAAATTCATCCGCCGGCACCGACGATGAGACGCGCATCTGGAGGTCCATCCAGCCGACGGACGTGGGCAGCGATCTCTCCGGCATCGTTCGAAGCTTCTCGACGAACTGCTGCTTCTTGACGGCGTTAACCGGGGCGACGCCGGCGGAGAACGCGGAGTTACCGGCGACCCACTGAAGCGTCGCCGCCCGCGGGTCGCGTTCATCCTGAAAAGACGGGATGGAAACCTCGTACACCAACTTCGGGGTTCGAGAATCCCCACTTCGCTCGTACACGCCGATCTTTCGAACGTTCTTGAGGAACAGCAGCGTCTGCGTGGCGCGTTCCTTGAACTGCGTGAACAGTGACCTGACCTGGTTCGGGGTGTACGCCTCGGGCTTGATCTCGCTCGCCCTCGCAGCCTCCTCGGTGCGAAGCGGGAACCGAAACATCGTCGCGTCGTATGAAGACGTGAGGTCGCACCCGAACGTGTCGAGGTACCCACCGAACTGATCGGGAAACTGCGACAGTAAAGGACTGGCGCCGAACGCGATCTTCAGTCCGGGCCTCGCGGGAGTCGCGCCGGGCAAGTGCGTCGCGTGCGGGTCGAACATGACGAGGTAATCCCCGGACACGAACGACGGAAGGTCCGTGAAGTGGTACACCGCTGTAAACAAAACATGACGTCAGTCAAATTGCCCGTGCGAAAATAAAAAGAAACTCACCGTTGAAACCCAAGCCGAACCTCCCCGCGGCGGCGGGCGCGTCGATCTTGCTGTCCTGCCCGATCCTCGCGATGTTGTGAAAGTCATTGGGCGAGAACACCGCGTCGTTCCACGCCACCAGCGCCGGACCTTGCCACCGCGCCATCTTAGGACCGAGTAGGCTCTTATCCCCGCCCCCCGTTTGGTCTAGGAGGAGGCGGACCTCGGTGGCGCCGGCGTCGTCCGCGTTTTGGACCAGCTCCGAGATGACACCCGGGCCGTCCGCGTAGGCGTCCAGGATGTGCTTGAGCCTCGTCGTGAGCGCCTCGTGCTGCCCGAAGGCCTCCGCGCTGCCGTGTAGCTGCACGTCGATGTCCTCGGACGCCTCCGCGAGGAGCGCGAGACGCAACGAACGGACGCCGCACGCCTCGGCGGTTTGCGAAGGGAGCTTTGGGTGCGCCAGGCGGACACCCTCGGGGGCGGCGAGCCACGGCGCGTCGTTGAATCGTACGTCGGACGCCGGCACGAGCGTACCGGACGCGTCGGGGACCGGCAGACTCCCGTTTGACTCCCCCGCGTCATTCGAATCGTCACTCGAACTCTCGAGAGCGACGCGAAGGGTCGCCGGAGGGTAATCCGCGAGCGTCCCCAAAACCCAGAGCGCCAACTCCAACTGATTGGAGTCCAGCCGCCCGCCGCCCGTATCCTTCGTGAGCCCTCGGAGCAAACGCACGTAATCGCCCGCGCCGAACGCGTCCCTGACGCCAAGCGCGGTGAGCAACGGGCGGAAGCAGGTTAAATCCGCGGGTAACACGTGGAGGTACGGTTTCAGATCTAAAGCGCCAGAGAAGGCGACGGACCG
>JGI20151J14362_10003270_pt1 | contig 11136 bp, 11 predicted proteins | sample COG_01_FD_14362 | JGI IMG/M metagenome (IMG submission 14362) | reverse complement strand
AAGCATCCACAGCGCTAAGGTTCATATTGAATGTCACGTCATCCTCCACCTGGAGTTTTCCAGAAATGTCCACGTTGCTTGAAAAGGACGCATCCACCGCGCTAAGGTTATTATTGAAGGTGACATCATCGTTCACAACCAGCGCACCGCTAATGTGTACATTGCTATGGAAGGACGCATCATCCATAATTTCAATAGGTGAGTTTCCGAATATTTGGGAAACGCTGATAGAATCAAAAGACGCATCTCCCGCAGCGATATGTTGGTTGAATGAAACATCATTCATAAAGGATATGCTGTTTCCATTTAGCGCGCCTATGTTATCAAGCGAAACATCTGGTACTTTCAAAAACGTGTTTATTGTTGTCGTATCAAAAGTCCCAGATGATGATTGTAAAGTTCCAAAAGATGCGTCGCCTGTCACTTCAAGCATGGCGGATGGCGTCTTCGTTCCGATACCAACCCTCGTATTATCACCTGGTTTATCGGTATTTCTCGGGTATAAGAATCCGGTTGTCTCGTCGTATATCCACTCTTTCAATAAACTCCCGTCATACCAGACGGAATGACTTCCGTCGTGAACACATCCATTGGTCTGCGAGATCCATAAGTTGTTCTCCGAAATGTCGATGTAGGCATCCCCAATATTACCATCAGGGGGCAAATTTGCTGAACCATCCACTGTGCCTTTGATGAGGAGACCATCTCCGGCAGGACCAGTCGCGCCGGCTTCGCCCGAAGGACCCTGAGTCCCTGCGATTCCTTGCAGTCCTTGTGGTCCTTGTGGTCCTAACTGAAAAGCGCCAAATCGCGACGACTGCGACATTATATACTATAAAATAATATATAATGTTTCGTTTGACGTCAAAATTAAAATGCGCCGTCTAAATCAAAGGTGGTCTCATCTTTGTCTTTGTTTGCCAGCGCGTATTCGCCAACCCGCTTTTCGAAGAAGTTGGTTTTTCCCTCAATCGATATCTGCTCCATAAAGTCGAAAGGGCAGGTCGCGCCGTAAATTTTGTCGTATCCGAGTTGTACGGATAACCTATCGGCACAATACTCAATGTACTGGCTCATAAGAGTGGAGTTCATCGAAATCAACCGGCACGGAAGCGCTTCGCAAATGAATTCGCGCTCAATCTCGACAGCCTCCTTGATCATATCATGCACCTTCTTCTTCGGGAGTTGCTTGGCCAACTTCTTGTAAAGCAACACGGCAAACTCAGTGTGCAATGCTTCGTCGCGCGATATGAGCTCATTCGAAAAGGTGAGCCCAGGCATCTTCCCGCGCTTCTTGAGCCAGTAAATGGAACAAAACGCGCCCGAGAAAAAGATGCCCTCCACACAGGCAAACGCAACAAGACGGGTCGCAAATGACGAGCGATTATCGTTGATCCATTTGATTGCCCATTCTCCCTTCTTCTTGATGCACGGAAAGTTCTCCAATGCGTTAAACAATTGTGTCTTCTCTGCCGGTTCCTTCACGTATGTGTCGATAAGAAGCGAATACACTTCCGAGTGAATATTTTCCATCGCGATTTGAAACCCGTAAAAAGCGCGAGCCTCCGACAATTGAACCTCCGACATGAACCGAACCCCCAAGTTTTCCAGGACAATACCGTCAGACGCAGCAAAAAAAGCAAGCACCATCTTGATGAAGTATTTCTCGTCATCAGACAGCGTCTTCCAACTAGCCGCATCTTTCGATAAGTCTATTTCCTCCGCTCGCCAAAAACAATCTACTTGTTTTTTGTACATTTGCCATATAGATTGGTCTTGAATTGGAAACATAACATAACGACTTTCGTCTTCCGTGAGCAGAGGTTCAACTTGGGTTCTGGACATCCTAAATATTAATAGCATAGATATTTTATATGGTTTATACAATAAGATATTCAATATAATGACTGCTTAATGAATAGTTTTTAATAAAAACGAACCAAATATGAGACGGGTTTACATTATATAAAAATAAAATTCACGTATATTTCCGTATATTTTTGTATATTTCTTAATTTTTTGCCACATAAATGAAAAATTATCTATAAATAAGAGTCTCTCTATTATACAGTATAAAATCGTATATATATACATTACAGATGAAGATTGCCAAAGATGACAACGAGAAAATAATGATAGACACAAAAATTTACAATATTAAGAAAATGTTACGCAAAAACTACGATGATATCAAGCGCGCGTCAGGTGGAAACGAACATCTACATGATGTCTTACAAGAATACAGAGCGCATCACGAAGCTGTAAGCAAGCAAAAAGAAGAAGAATGCGAAGCACTATGGATGTTGACGAATTACATACAAGAGACTGCAAAGGAGCAAACGAATTCCAAAGAGTTATTACGAGAACTTAAAAAAGACCAAAGCATCATTATTAAGGAAATCAAGAACGTCCAGAAGGAAATGTCAAAAATGAAATAAGAAGTTGTCATTTCATTTTCGAAGTCATTTCATTTTCGAAGTCATTTCATTTTCGAAGTCATTTCATTTTCGAAGTCATTTCATTTTCGAAGTCATTTAGACCATCTTCCATTTATTTGTCTCTCTCGCAACGATGATAACGAAGCGCGTTCTCTCAATAATGCCATATTTCTTTGATATTTTTTCTTCCATTTACGTTGAAGAGTGTTCAATAGATGTGTATGGATAATGCCCACCAGTTCGCCACCATCTTCCAGTTCGTCCATCATAATAATGTCTAATTGAACATTTCGACCGTCCTGACGATGTTGTAAGCATAGCGCTTCAACATCTTCTTTGTAGGTCCCGTCGTAAAATTCTTCTATTGGTATGCACATGTGAACCAACCATTGTCCATCGATGTTTCGCGAACTCCTTTCAGTTTTGCCGTGTATTGTTGGAGAGAATAGTTCGCATATAGCCAAAGTAAATCGTCCACTCATTTTCATATATAATCAGTGACTCTGTAAATCATTCTAATCAATTTTTTCTGTTATAACTATATAATGAAGATGAACCTGCCCAAAATGCCCAAAATGCCGAAACTGAACGTCAGTCGTAGTATGAAAAACATGTTGAAGAACAAAACAGTTCTTTATATTGTCCTCTTCATTGCGGTTACAAATGTCATGGGATATTTAATGGTCAACAACATTGATGCCGTGATTTTGCTATTTCTTGTAGGTTTGCTTACGAGCTACTTTAGTAAAAATATGATTGTGGTAATGCTTGCCGCCATTGTATTTACGAACCTCCTTGTTGGAAGCAAGAAGGCATCTAGAACCCCGCTGTTAGAAGGTCTTGAGAATGAGGGAGACGATGATGAGGACGGTGATGAGGACGGCGATGAGGACGATGATGGCAAACGCAAAAAGAAGGATAAGGATGCTCTTACGAATTTACGCCCGGCTTCGTTGGGTGATAATAACGACGATGATGCGGATGAGCTCGATTTCCCTGGTTCGCTTGAATCTGCTTACGACAATCTCGACAAACTTTTGTCGTCGGACGCAATCAATAAAATGAGCGCGGACACACAGAAACTTGCCGATAAGCAGCACAAGTTGATGGGTAACATTGAGAAGTTAGAGCCATTGATGCAGAACGCGCAAAAGATGATGAATGGTTTGAACACTGGTAAGATAGACAAATTGGTAGGGCAATATATGAATATGGGCCCAATGAAAAAAAAAGTAGGTGCTTAATGTAATATGGGAAAGCGTTGTCCGCCAGGAGTTATATGCATCGAAAATGTCACAATTATATTTGCGTTGATTGTGGTTGGGTTTGTCGTGTTGTTTTTGAAGTTGCAACATCAAAAACAGGGTGGTCTACGAGAACGCGCGGTCATTAAGGAACAGGGGGTCGCGCACAGTCCGATTCAGTTTCCCACGAATGGACACAGCGACGTGCTGATGGATCCTTATCAGGCTCCATTGAAGGACGACCGCGCGCACGTGCATCCGCGCGATAGTTCCGACCCGCGAGGCATCCCCATAAACACCCCTACACAGTCGGTTGATTCCGCGTATCGTCAAGTGGGAATACTCACTCGGTCGAATGGAGACGGAGAGAATATATTGCCTCTTATGGGTCGCCCGTTGTTCACGAACCGTGACAAATGGAACTTTTACACGATGACGGATAAGAACAATATGATTAAGTTGCCGATTACACATAAAGGTCGTAGTTGCACGAATGAGTATGGATGCGATAATATGTACAATGGTGATACGGTATATGTGGAGGGCTATAATGATGCGTTCAATGTGACGATGTATGATAATAACACGATGCGTTATATCCCTTACCTTTAATAATGTAGGTTTCAATAAAAATGATATTAGTAGCAAATATCATTTTTTTCATTTTTTTCATTTTTTCATTTTTCATTTAGTATATCTGGGTAACACTAATTAATTGCGCGGCTACTGAAAGAAGTTCCGCAGCCGCATTTGGATTGAGCCATCGGATTCTCGAAATGAAATCCTTGTCCCATTATATCCTGCTTCCAATCGATATGTGTTCCCAATACGTGTATCATGCTGCGATTACAAATATGTATTTCAATATCATTAATGTGGACGACCTCATCCATTTTACCAGGTGCGTCATTTGTGGGTTTCAGATTATAACTAAATCCGTTACAACCACCACCTTTAACATAAAATAAAATGGCGTTCTTGTTGCTATCTTGAAGGACACTCTGTAACTTATCAATTGCAATCTTGCTTGCGGTGATGATTTGCCGCGAGTTCATGATATATTAAAAGGCCGTTTTATTTGCGCTGATTACGGCGTTTTGTTTTGCGAACCTTTTTCGATGCTTTCTTTTGCTTTTTATGTTTGCGGGATTTTTTCTTCTTTCCACCATTTTGTCCTTGTGTAACAGTCAATAGTTCTTCCAAACTCGGTCCTTGCCCATCTACACTTGGTACGACCTTTCCACCTTTAATATGAAATGTAACTGTTATCTTTGCGCCATCTTTGAGTGATATAGCAGAAGATTCTTCATCCTTTGTTTCTTCAGCACTATTATCTTCATCATTAGCACCAGTATCACTAGTAGCACCAGTATTACCAGTAGCATCAGCAGCACTGGCACCAGTATTACCAGTAGCAGGCGTGGCATCAGCAGGCGTGGCATCAGCAGGCGTGGCATCAGCAGTATCAGCAGCACCATCAGCACCATCAGCACCATCAGCACCAGCACCATCAGCACCAGCAGCAGCATGAGCCTCCTCGTTATTTTGAATCTTGTTAATATCACCTTTTAATTTTTTTATGGCATTAACAGCAAAACTGTCAAAGTTGTTTTCATCAACATTAGTACCACTCGGATATTCTTTGATTAAATAATCCATTGCTACACCAGGTTGAACACCCATTTTTTTTGTATACAATAAATACGCGTTAAACATGTGTTGAAGTTTCTTTACATTATTATTCGGTTCTTCTGGCATTTCTGGCATTTCTACTTCTTCATTTTTGCTTTTGTATATTGAGTCTTGTAAATTATTTTCAGTTATGAATGTTTGAATATTTTCTTCAGTTATTTCCGTATTTATTTTTACAACGTTTTCATTTGAAAACTCATATTCTATATCAGTATCAAAAATATTTTTCATGTATTTTATTACACGGTCTTCCGTATCAGGAGGAGCAGGAAGAGCAGGAGCAGCAGGAGCAGCAGGAGCAGCAGGAGCAGCAGGAGCAGCAGGAGCAGCAGGAGAAGGAGGAGCAGGAAGAGCAGGTTTAGTATTTTTTTTTTCCTCGGCAGCAGGTTTTGCTTCAGGTTTGGCAGCAGGAGCAGCAGTATTAGCAGTATTGGCAGGAGCAGGAGCAGTCTTAATGATTTCCAAGAATTCATTGTAAGTGATCTTCTTGTGTTTGTACTCATCAAACTCCATATCTGGGAACAACACTTCGAACAGTGCACGAATACTCATCCAAACCGACAGGTTGAGGTCATGGGGAAGTTCAAACAGTTCGATTGATTTCATCAATTCCTGCTTAATCTCTTTATCTTGAGATTTATCTTCGATTGCCGTTTTGGTCAATTTGATAAATTTGGCGATTTCATGGCGCGTGATCATTTTATCTTTATCACTGTCGATAATATTGAATGTGCGAGATGATATGACATTATCAGAAGCAGGAGGAGCAGGATTGGGAGCACCAGTAGCACCAGAAGCACCAGTGGCAGCAGCAGTATTAGCAGCAGCAGTATTAGCAGCAGCAGTACTGGCAGGAGCAGCATTTTTGAAATTATTTTTATTGTTGTTGGGTTTGGCATTGTTGTTGGGCTTGGCATTGTTGTTGGGCTTCACATTGTTGTTGGGCTTCACGTTGTTGTTGGGCTTAGCGTTGTTGTTGGGCTTCACATCGTTGTTGGGCTTGGCATTGTTGTTAGGCTTCACATTGTTGTTGGGCTTCACGTTGTTGTTGGGCTTAGCGTTGTTGTTAGGCTTCACGTTGTTGTTGGGCTTAGCGTTGTTGTTGGGCTTAGCGTTGTTGTTAGGCTTCACATCGTTGTTGGGCTTAGCATTATTATTTACCACGTCATTAACTACGTTATTGACTACGTTATTGACTACGTTATTTACCACATTGTTGTTGGGCTTAGCGTTGTTGTTTGGTTTGACATTGTTGTTAGGCTTCACATTGTTGTTGGGCTTAGCGTTGTTGTTGGGCTTCACGTTGTTGTTGGGCTTAGCGTTGTTGTTTGGTTTGACATTGTTGTTAGGCTTCACATTGTTGTTGGGCTTCACGTTGTTGTTGGGCTTAGCGTTGTTGTTAGGCTTCACGTTGTTAGGAGCAGTGGCTCGTGTGTTTTGGATGAGGGCACCTTCGTTTTCTTTATTTGTTGCTGCCCCTATCGCTATTGTAGTAGGAGCAGTAGGAGCAGCAGGAGCAGGACCAGATTTTTTGCTTTGATTGTCGTTACGCTTGGCACGAGCTTCTTTGACACGAGCTTCTTTGGCACGAGCTTCTTTGGTACGAGCTTCTTGAGTTTCAATAGCTTCCACCTGGGCAAGAACTTTATTTTCGGCATTTAGTTTATTTTCGGCATTTAGTTTATTTTCGGCATTTAGTTTATTTTCGGCCATTCGTTTCTTTTGCTCCCGATCTTTTATATTCTTTTTACGTTCTTTTGTCGCTGCTTTTCTTTGTTTTTGTTTAAATTCATTTCTCTCCGCTTTTTTGGGGTCTCTGGATTTTTTACCTCCACCATACATCCTCTTCATTGTCTTGGCACGCTGATTTTTCTTACGACCATTGCGAGCGGTGCGATGACGTTTTCTCACCGATTTTCTCTTTTTCTTTACTGGTTTCTTCTTCCTTAATTTCAGTGTTTTATTTTTACCCTTTAGCAATTTCAAAATTTTATTTTTGCTAAGTTTCATTGCTTATATAAAGAGGGGTATATATTTTTGTATCACGATATATTATTATACAATGAACATCAATAAGAATGTTTCGGGTAATTGTAAAAAGAAATGCGAGTATTCATTCGATTATCCATTGACGAATCTGGTGGCGCGGAATAAGGGCGACCACATTACATTTCGTCCAGATACCCAACGCGTATCTCCGGTTCGGTATAATCAAGAGAAATACGATGTTAAAGTGATGAAATTGTATCGGTCGTCGGTGCACTCCTTTGGCGGTTCTAGCGCGGACGCCGAACTCATGATTGAGCATGTTGGCGTCACCACAGGAGGACGTCTTATGGTTTGTATTCCAGTGATGGCAACTTCCAGTAGCGATACAACGCTGGATAAAATGATTCAAGGTGTTTCTAAATTTGCACCGACCGCAGGAGGCAATGCTGGAGAGATATCCATTCCTGGATTTTCTCTCTCGTCCCTGGTTCCAAAAAAACCATATTATTCATACACAGGTGCTTTACCCAGTTCGGGAATGGGAAGTTATAAATATGATATTATTGTATTTAGTAAAGAACACGCGCTGCCAATTTCGACAAGCGGTCGCAAAGTATTAAAGAATATGATCAGCGCACATAAGCATAGTGTTATTCGCAAAAATACTGGTGTCGAATCATTTTTTGGTGGACGTGTGATCGAAGGTTTCGATCACGAAGAACCGCCAGATGTATTCTTCAATCAAAATGGTCCAAACACGGATGGGAACGGGAAAGACGAAATCTACATTGATTGTCAACCAACTGGTGCTAGCGAAGAGAAAACCCTTGTCGATGCTCCTATGGAAAATAGTGATTATAGCGAGTATAGTGAAACTACAAATAAAATGATACAAGTGCTTATCGGTTTCGCATACTTTTTTATCGGAATATTTGTGGTATATATAGTTTACAGATTTGTAGATCGGTTTCGCAAGAACAATTCCAGTTCATCGACGGCATCGACGGCATCGACGGCATCGACGCCAACAACCGCATCGACAAACTGATAATAGTTGAACACAGGTTGATTGAATGTTTATCTTACATCCAATCAACAATCATTGACAATCTCAATACATAAATAATATTTACATATCATCGCTGGTGGCAGATGCAGCCTCGTGCAAATCGCTGAGAATCGGTTTGTAGTTCGCATTTGCCGCAGGCGCATGCTTGACAAGGGGTGCCAACTTGGCAACCATTTCCTCCTCGAGCGTCATCGGGAACTCGTTATACTTCGCGAAATCGGCCAACTTCTTGTGCTCGGATGGAACAAAGTTGCGCAGTGCGTGCGAACCGGTATTCATGCTCGAACGCTTTATCAATTCGTACGCGGCAACAAGCGATAATACGCCCGCCACCGACTTGGTCTTCATGAAGAATGCGATTGCCAATAAGGTAACCGCAACATTTCCGTATACATTGTCGACGACCTTTGCCAACGGACCGGGTGTCTGTACGTTTGTCAGTATGTAAACGACCAGAACTACTAAAAGCAGTGCCTCGCGACCTTTCTTGGGCTTTAGAACCTTATTGAATGCTTTCATAGGGTTCATTGCCTTCATGACTTTTAAGGGTTTCAATGAATTCATGTATATCATATTCATAGATAATTATTAAAGATAATTATTAAAGATAATTATTAAAGATAATTATTAAAGAAAATTATTAAAGATAATTATTAAAGATAATTAAGAATAAAATTGATAGTTATATTTATCAATCGAAGCAATGGAAGAGATGACGGACGAAAATGACGTCGCCACGTATTTGGGTCAAAAAGGATATTCGATTTACAAGAAAAATATGAGTGTAAAAGAGCAGCATTCATTGCGAGATGACCTCATTGCCCGTCCATATGTTCCTAAAGCGCCGGTACAACCCGAGGGCTTCGCCATCTATCGCGAATCCAACCAAAAGATTTACATTCCGAGATTCTTCGGGATAAACGCGTATGGCGAACCCGACGAAGTCCGCATACCTAAGGGAGACCCAATCGACGTTGCTTTCAATGGCGGTCTCCGTGATTATCAGACCAACATTGTGAATATTTACAAAAAATCACTTGGTGTAAACGGTGGTGGTGGATTGCTGGAAATCCCCTGTGGTCGAGGTAAAACAGTGATTGCTCTAAATATTATCAGCCAGTTGAAGGTGAAAACCCTGGTCATTGTCCACAAGGGATTTCTATTGAATCAGTGGGTCGAGCGTATCGAGCAGTTTCTTCCCGGTGCGCGCGTGGGAAAAATTCAGGGGCAGGTGATTGACATCGAAGATAAGGATATCGTGGTTGGGATGCTTCAGTCGCTTTCTATGAAGGAGTATCCCAGCGATATGTTTGCGAGTTTCGGACTGACCATCGTCGACGAGTGCCACCATATTAGCTCGGAAGTTTTTAGTCGCTCTTTGCAGCGCATCGTGACCCGATGTATGCTAGGGTTGAGCGCCACAATGCAAAGAAAGGACGGATTAACCCGCGTGTTCAAAATGTTTCTAGGAGAGATTATCTACAAAGAAAAGCGCGAGGCAGATGATGATGTCTTGGTGAAGACGATACAATATGTGACTAACGACGATGAATTTAATGAGACAGTATACGACTATCGTGGAAGTCCTGCTTATAGCACAATGATATCTAAACTGTGTAACTACAACCGACGCACCGAGTTCATCTTGGAAGTGATTGTTAGAGAGATGGAGGAAAAATCCGGGCAACAAATAATGATACTCGCACAAAATAAGAGCGTGCTTGTTTACCTGCACGATGCGATTGAACACCGAAACATCGCCACAGTGGGTTATTACGTAGGGGGGATGAAGGAACCCGACCTCAAAAAGAGCGAGACAAAGACGGTGATCATCGCGACATATGCGATGGCTGCGGAAGCGCTCGATATTAAAACGCTCACCACGCTGTTCTTGGTGACACCGCGCACCGATGTTACACAGGCAGTTGGACGCATTCTTCGTGTCAAACACGAGCGACCTTTGGTGGTAGATATCATGGATTCGCAAGATATGTTTGAGAGACAATACCAGAAACGGAAAAAGTTTTACATGCAGAACAAATACAAGATTCTGCGAACCACAAGCGACAATTATCATCTAGGGAATTGGAAGATTGAATACGACCCTCTTGACACGTCCCATAAAAATAAGAAGAAAAAGGGTTGTGGAAAGACGACCGACCTGGAAGACGAGCCAAGTGATCGGTTTACACCTAAACCTGATATTCCGAAGGGAAAATGTATGATTCAGTTGTAATATAAATAATACCAAAATCAGATTATTATTTATACTAATAAGTTACTAAAAACATTAAGATATGGAGCAAATACTATTAAATGTGTCCTTCGCTATAGCATTGAAAGTTAGACACGTGGGACAGCGATAATTACTAGCAGTCCCTTTTTTTGCATCCGAAGAAGGGGTAAATTCTTCGTAACATCTCGCACACACCATAGTAGGTTGTGTTTGAATAAGTGGGGTTGCTACTGGTATTTGTGCGTATTCATTCATGTATACGTTAAATAGTATGCTCTATTATTTTTCTTCTATTCTTCTATTCTTCTATTCTTCTATTCTTCTATTCTTCTCAAATTAAACTACGCATGCGTTTGATCTAGCGAATGGCATAGGTGTGGCCAAAGCACCACCTTCGGTGTTGATTGTTGGGTCAATACCGTAAACTGCTGAATCGATAATATTGTTGCTGCCGCCGCTGCCCCCTTT
>JGI20151J14362_10003268_pt1 | contig 11137 bp, 9 predicted proteins | sample COG_01_FD_14362 | JGI IMG/M metagenome (IMG submission 14362) | reverse complement strand
GACCTCTCTTTGAAAGGTTCAAGTAAATGCGATTGGGGCCGTCCAACTTTACTTGTTTGCACTTCTGAACTATGCGCAGTTCAACAGAACATTAGAATCAGTAACAGCTTGATTGGTGCTGTGGAGATGTCAATTAACATGGTGAATATAGCCTCTGCACCTCCTATGATATTGACAGGAGCAAAGATCAGAGGAGAAATAGCGAACATTGACATGTGGTCCAATAATCATTTTATCGTTCAAAGAATTGCGTTAAACTCGCGTCCTATCTAATGCAGTGGATGCAAAACTTGTGCAATAGACTTGCGCCGAGAATGAACCAGTACCTAATTCGACGGAATAAAAATCAGTGAACGCCCGAGGAATCAATCTAGTAAAACAAAGCTCTACAGCGGATCGTGTCGCAATTATCTTGCGCGAACGAATCCTGATTGCGGATGAAAATACCTATATTGGGTCGGAAGGCGACGTAGCGAAAGAGGTAGGTGTTAGTTTGCCCACCTTGCGACAGGCGGCTCGCATGCTGGAATATGAGGAGCTGCTGACGGTCAAGCCAGGCAAAGGTGGAGGCTATTTCACGCGTCGGCCTACTATAGAAACTGCCATTCAGTCAGCTACCCAGTTTTTGTCTTCCAAAGATCTGAATCAGGGTGAAATTTTCATGGATGCCGCCGATGCGATCTTAAACCCGATTCTAGTAGCCGCGGTAAAATGCAAAGACAAGACCATGATAAATAGACTAAAACTTTTTGTTGAATCTCAGAATAAGTACGACGAGCATTCCTATCATTCTCCGGATTACTCGTTCAAGGTTTCGACGGAATTAATGACGCTGCTTGCCCAGATGTCGCAGAATATCCTTCTAGAGTTATTTGTTCGGACCCTCTGGAGCGAAATCAGCGTCAGTCACACAGGCGGCACTTCCGAGGAGAATAGGCAGATTATGCTAGCCAATCACACTTCGAGGCTATCCTTGGCTAAGGCCGTGCTAGCCAAAGACAAAGATAAAGCTTTAAGGGCCTGGAGGAAGCGATCAAAATTTCTTCGGACATCTCCGAGGGCAGGATTCGACCTCAGCCAACAACCAAAATAGTTGCGCCTCATAGCTAAAGATTGTCCGGTATTCAACTGGATTCATGGTCGGCCATGGCGCAATGCTTGCGAATAAAGTCCTCATGGGGGGGCATGGCTGTCGCGCATTGCGCGATGACTCCGCGAGTTTCACGCAATATGCTTTCGAGCTTATCCGTGGGCAACGTATCGACAAGAGGGCTATAGCTCTCGGCTTGAACGTGCTGACCATCAAGCACTGACAACCAACTATCCACGCCGAATAGCTCTTGATTGTCTCGCTCAAGCCAGGAGCCTGATCGATAGAGCTCCAGTTTCTCCTGCAGGGAATCTGGAATAGCCATGTTGCGACAATAGTTCCAGAGTTCAGAGTCATTCCGCTCGGTAGCTTTGTAATGAAGAATAAGAAAGTCGCGCACCGTTCTCAATTCGCGATCCATGGCATTATTGAAGCGATTCATTTCGGCGTCAAAATTGTCGCGACGTGGAAATAGGGAGAGAAATCTCATTATTGTTGATTGGATGAGATGAATGCTGGTCGATTCAAGCGGTTCCATAAAGCCGCTGGAAAGGCCAATCGCCAAGCAGTTCTTGTTCCAACTCTGCTTGCGCTTGCCGGTAACAAAACGCAGCGGCCTGGGATCGGTAAGGGCAGCGCTGGGAAGGTTTGACAGCAGCGTCTCCTGCGCCTGCTCGTCGCTCGCAAACTCGGTGCTGTAGACAATGCCGTTGCCTGTTCTGTGCTGTAGCGGAATTCGCCATTGCCAGCCGATGGAGTGCGCTATGGACTTGGTATAAGGGTGCTTCTCACTTATCGCTTCAGTTGGCACGGCCTGGGCACTGTTGCAGGGCAGATAGTGAGTCCAGTCTTCATAGCCGGTTCCAAGGCACTGTTCTATTAGTAAACCGCGAAAACCCGTGCAATCCAGGAAAAAGTCTCCATTTATGAGCTTGCTATCCTGAAGTTTGATCCCGGTGATAAAACCGGACTCCGGATCCTGAAACACTTGCTCTAGAAGTCCTTCAATGCGATTAACGCCAAGTTCAGTGCTGAACTTGCGGAGGAAACGCGCATAGAGACCGGCGTCAAAATGGTAGGCGTGAGGCACTTTGGACAGTGGCGAATTGGGGACATTGCCAGCACGCAAAAATCGATTCTGCTTTGCCGCTAGCCAATTCAGTGAGTAAGCATCCAGTCCAGGCGACAAACCAAGATCACGGGCCTTCTTCCAATAGTGCCAGAAGCTAACGTTCAAGATGGTACGCCCAAAAACCCCGAAAGGGTGCATGTAGCTGTCACCGATTCTGCCCCAGTTGATAAATTCGATACCGAGTTTGAACGTGCCCTGTGTCGCACGTAACATCTCATCGGCATCGATACCGAGTAGATTATTGAATTCTACGATGGGGGGAATCGACGCCTCACCGACGCCTACCGTGCCAATCTGTTCGGATTCGATTAAGGTGATCTTGCAATTTTGCGTGCCGATAATGCGGCTCAAAGCCGCCGCTGACATCCAACCCGCTGTGCCGCCTCCAACGATTACGATGTGTCTGATATTGTTATTTTCCACGGCGGCCCTTTTCTACTCTAATGGCTGTGCGTTGGCATCCCAGCGATGCGGAAGTGTAATCGCCTGGTGAATTTAAAGATTGATCAACCGTTTCCGCAATGTTCCGTCACCACTCAAGCCTGCAACGGTATCTCTCGGTTGACATTTCACAACGCACAATATTCAATCCTTAGGGAGAGCTCTCCCAATCTTGCCGCTGTAATTCTAAGAGCAAACAATAATAAGGCCTCGCCAATTATGCTAGAGTTTATACAGAATCAGGCGATGAACGTCGAGAAAATTCCGAATCGCGACCCTGAAATCTCGGTTTATGTCGTCGATGACTTTCTCGCGAATCCAGAGCTACTAGCCGAGTATGCGAAGAACAAAGCCTACTTCGGTAAAGTGGGTGATGACAGAACGGCCTACCCAGGTATTCGCGATCGTATGCCCAGTTCTTATGAACACACCATGGAGAAAGCCGTGGAACTGGTATACGGAATTCGGAATCCCCAAATACATCGCTGCATGATTTCATTGACAACTCTTCAACCTACACAGCTAAGTGCAGCCCAAAAAATGCCGCACGTCGATGCTTTCGGCGACGATCAATATGCCTCAGTGCACTATCTCTGTGGTGAGCCCCATGGGGGCACTGCAATTTATCGCTATCGCCCACGCAATTTAGTAAGGATAAGACACGATGATCGCAGTGTCATGGACGAAATGATTGAAAACGTGCGCAACCACCCAGAAGAACACTCAGGCTACCTGAACGAGAGCACCAGTCTGTTCAAGCAGGAACTGGTGATCAAGGCCAGATGGAATCGGCTAATACTCTACCCTGCAAATTTGTTGCATTGCGCCCTGCTCTCGTCGCCACGGAGCCTTGATAGTGACGTCTCTAACGGTCGTCTTTCAGTTGCCTCTTTTTTCAGGCTTGAACAAAAACCCCATCAGTAACTGCGCTAGTAACGAGGTTCAAGATGGATCATAAATCACTCAAAAAAGGCTGATTATTACCATGTCCCAACCGGTTCTTCTTAACTTCGAGAAACACGGCACCCTGCGGTTACGCGAGCCAAGAGAATTCACGAAGCATAAAGCAGAAAATTTTGTGCCAATAGTGTTCCAGGAATTCTACAGCCTGGCTACAGAGTTCCCGCTAATTTTTGTCAGAAATAAGAAGACCGGTGATTTCGTGCCGGGTGCTATGATGGGCTTGAAGAAGGGCATGAATCTCTATTGCCAGACTAGCGAGTGGCAGCCGAATTTTGTGCCAAATAGCTTTACGCTTACACCCCTATCTGTGAGTCGACTTGACCCGCAAAACAACGAGGCAAACGTAGCCATCGATGAACAAAGCTCACTGCTGAGTGAATCTGAGGGCGAACCTCTCTATCAGAGTGACGGCCAAGCTACGAACTATCTGAAAATACGCATGGATCATGTGATAAGGGTAACTCAGCAGTCTGTGCAAGCTGTTGCGCTTTGTCGCCATTTGGCGGAACAAAACCTCTTCACAACACGCATCCTGAAACTGCAGCAAAATGAGATTTCCCCAAAATATGAAGTGGAGGGCGTGTTTGTGATCGATGAAGAGGTGCTGGAGAATCTCAGTGATAAAGAATTTCAGGGGCTTCGCCAACAGGGTTTACTACCCCCGATTTACGCACACTTGACGTCGTTGCAGCAGATCGGCCGATTGACGCGCCTGCAACACGAGGCTGACCTCAGGCAAGAAAGCAGCTAGGCGACCATGCGCAAGGACAGAAAAAAAGCGACGGCCCAGCTCGCATCTCGCCCTAGAACGATCGTTTGTTTGCGCACGAAAAAGCTGTTGGACAAATAGCCATGAAGGCATTAACATTGACAACCATTTAAACCTTATAGCGATTTACTGCATATCGCCAATTGTGAACTGCCCGATCCTAGGCGTTTCTCAGTTTCTTGCAGTGTTCTAACTTATCAGAGTAATTGGGAGCGGCTAATGAATATTTTGCAGAAATGGAATAAAGTGCCAAATTTTGGGATTGCTGCAATCACTGTATTGGGATGTTCGGCTCAAGCTGTGGTTGCTGCTGACGTGGCGAATACGGGGGAAGCCGTGACTTATTCAAGCCACGTGGCCAGCATTATTAATGAAAATTGCGTGGTCTGTCACCGTGAAGGCGGCATTGGACCCATGGAGCTCAGCAGCTATGAACAAGTACGCCCTTGGGCACCGTTAATTCAGCTGAAGGTCGCAAATCGNGAAATGCCCCCCTATGCCTATGACCACGATATCGGNAACCAAAACCTGCAAGCAGATTGGCGCCTTTCCGAAGAAGATATCGACACCGTAGTTGCTTGGGTTAATCAGGGCTCTCCCTTGGGAAATCTCGAGGAACTACCTCCCCCGCCGGTGCTGCGAGGTATAGACGATTGGAATTTCGCTGGTCAGCTGGGTCAGCCGGATCTCGTGATCGCATCTAATCCGATCGATGTGCCAGCCAACGGTAACGACTTATGGGACAAACATTTCGTTGATAGCGGTATCACAGAGGACCGATGTATCAAGGCCCTGCAGGTCAAGCCTCGCGGCAACGCGAAGACAGTAGTCCATCATGCCAATACCTACTTCGCCGAGATAAATGAGGACGGCGGTGTAGATCGCAAGCCAGTTACTGAATATGCCATGGGTAAGTGGGGCGAAGTCGTGCCAGAGGGCGTTTGTCGCACAGCTTTTGAAGAGAGCATGATTCAGTGGGATATTCACATGTATCCCGGCGGCTTAGGTGGGACTGCACCAAACGCTGTGGTTAAAGACAACGTAGTAGAGCTAGGTATCTGGCTGCATCCCGCAGGTTATCAGGCGAAGATTACCCAAGACCTCGGTTCATACCAGTTAGATCAGGGTGATCTGTTTATCCCACCTCATGGCACGGCTATGACTCAGGGATTCCACTCTTTTGATCATCCGGTTCGAATCGACAGCTTTCAGCCCCATGGGCATCTGCGCATGAATGCTGCCTCATTGGAAATTTTCTATCCTGAAACCGGTAAAACCGAATTGGTAAGCATGATATCCAACTGGAGTGCCACGTGGCATCACAGTCACCTCTATGAGCCAGATTCCGCTCCTCTGGTGCCTGCTGGGGCCGTTTTGGTAACCAAGCAATGGTACGACAATACGTCGGATAATCCGAACAACCCTGATCCGAGACAATGGGTAGGCTGGGGTCAACGTACAGCGGATGAGATGTCACATTCCTGGATTGCTATAAGCCATCTTGATGATGAAACTTATCAGGAGCTTGCTCAGCAGCGAGCAAGTAAAAAACAGTCTCAACTGCCATCAGGGGATTAGCGAATTACGCAATACAACTCCTGTTGAAAATAAAAAATAAGATTGGAGAATGATTTTGACGAGACGTGCTAGAACAATTGCGGCCAGTATAGCTCTGGCGTTATTCGCAAATATTGTAATTCTGGCTACCGCTGCAGCACAGCAACCAGCAAGGCCTCTCCGTCCGCCTCCCCCCGGAGGCCTGCCAGTGATCCCCTTCATGGAAGGCTGGTATGCCAATGAGGATGGCTCGGTCACTGTCTCGTTTGGATACCACAACAGAAATACTGAAGACGTAGTCGTTCCCATCGGTGAATACAATCGCATCGAACCCGGTCATCTGGACGGAATGCAGCCCGAAGTCTATTTCACAGGCCGCCACCCCGGTGTATTTGGCGTCACTATTCCAGCCTCTATGCAGGATGAAACTATATGGTGGTATATCAAAACCGGAAACCTGGAAGAACTCAGAGTCCCGGGCGAGCGTGGTTCGAATGCGTATGAACTCGATAGAAATCCCCGACCACAGGGGAGTGTGCAGCCCCTAATCTGGTTCGAAAACGGTAGCAAGGGATCTGGGCCCGAAGGAGTCGTGGCAGATGATACTAAAACGATCGCCGTCGGTACGCCGCTCACTTTGCAGGTAGAGACTGAAGACCCTTCTGTACGCGACCCTTCAAATCCTCTATTTGCCAAGCCGCTCGACACTCGCGTTATATGGTACAAACATCAGGGGCCCGGAGAGGTGCACTTTACTGAACACGCGTCCACGCCTTTTATCACAACGCCAGCTCGAACAACTCGGGGAATGATTCCCGCAGCTCCTTCTAGAGTTGCGGTCCCTGCTGGAAAGGGCCCAGCCAGAGTTCTAGCCACTTTCTCAGAACCTGGTGAGTATATGATTCGCGCCCGACTGGATAATTGGAACTCTTCTGATAGCGATGGTCTGGATCAGTGCTGCTGGAGTAATGCTTATCAGCGTGTGCGTGTCACCCGATGAAATAATTGCGATATTTAACTGTATTGGCTTTTCCCGAGAAGTAGCGCACTCAGGCGGAATTCTCGACCGTTTAAAGCCATCGAATTCCCTATATTTTTGACCCTTGGTGATATTGGTCCCTCGGGCGGGCGCCATATTTTCCGGATTCACACTCTCCGTCAAATCACCTAAAATTATATATGTTATAAAACTTTAAAAACTTCTTTTCTGGCCCAAAATCTTGTGATAAGTTGGAAAACTCGCGGGCTAATTTGGAGCCGCTTAATCTTGCTTAGATAGTCTGGAATGCTCATTGAAATAATATAATTTAAAAATATCAAGCCGACCCCGGAATTGGTCTGAATTTAGACCATCCGGCTGGCTGACAAGGAGATGCCGTTATGCCCCACAAGTTTCGTCGCAAAAAACTCGCATATCTCATCCACACCGCTCTAGTTACCTCACTAGCGGCGCCCGGAATCGCCCAAGCTCAGGATGACACGGTTGAAGAAATTACCGTTACGGGCTCCTACATTAGAAACAGTGCGTTCGCCGCCGATACAGCTGCTGATACTGTCACCGGCGAGGATCTTCTGGCATCAGGTGCACCGAATCTATCGGAATACATCCGCGACCTGACCTATGTGCAGAACGTCGATATTGTCAACGTTGTGCTTGGTGGCCAGGACGGTAACCAGACTTCAAGAGGTGCAAGCTTCAACTTGCGTGGTCTGGGCGAAAATTCCACCCTGACCTTGGTAGATGGGGTACGTACACTGAATTCGCGATTGAATACCGCGTTCCCAGAAATCGCCATGGAACGGATGGAAATGGTGTTGGACGGTGGTTCAGCGCTGTATGGGTCCGATGCGGTGGCCGGGGTGGTCAACCTAATTCCCATCAAGGAATACGATGGAGCCCGATTCCGCACTTTCTATCAGACTCCGGAGGATGGTAAGTTTGAAGAAATGCGCCTTTCCTCGCTTTGGGGTAAATCTTGGGACAACGGTCTCAGTTATGTCGGATCCTTTGAGACCTATTTGCGCACGCCCCTTATGTGGTACGAGCGCGGTCGTGAACACAATGTATCTCGGGGTACTTCCAGTTCCGGTAATCCAGGAACATTCAAAGAAATTACAGGACTTCCCGATGACCTTTCCACGCTCCCCTTAAAAGAAAAAAGTGGCGGCACACTGGTCGGTCCCCGCCTATTAGACCCGTCATGTGGGACGTTTAACGAAGGCACCCCAACACATGGCTATGGCCCGTCCCCCCTCCCTTCTGGTACTAAAAGTGGTAGTTTCTGTACTTTCGAGTACAGCGCTCAGAATGAGGTTGTGAACCACATGCAGAACTACAACCTTTATAATAATCTTAACTGGGAGGCAACCGACTGGCTGCGTCTCGGCTTTATGATGAATAACCACATTCAGCACACAGACGAACGAACTACCTACGCCTCGCCTAATCCGGCCAATAACCGAGCAATGCTGGTGATCCCGGAGGAGCACCCTGCCAATCCTTATGGTGTGGATGTGGCTCCCGATTTGTGGCGTATTTATACCCACCCACAGGCAGAGCAGTTGGGCTCGATCGCTAATGACGATACCACCCGGGGGTACAGAAGTATTTTTGCGCTAAATCGCATCAAGCTTTCTGCAGATTACGATTTAGGCGACACCGGTTGGTCTGGGAATACCTACTACACTAAGCAGGAAAACAAGACGATGGCGGATGCCACGGGGGTACGTGCATCCCGCCTGCAGTTGGCGCTGCGTGGAGAAGGCGGTGTCACAGGAGATCAGTGGTTCAATCCCTTCGGCTCCGCAGACACTCGCTCGCCTTTTTATGAGCCAGGTTTCGAGAATACCAGGGAGCTGAATGATTGGATGGGCTATGTCAACCCTAACCATACCTCCTCCCGTAACTTTTTGGATGTTTTTGAGACTGTGCTAACAGGTCCAGTATTTGAGGTTCCTGCCGGTACTGTGCAGGCGGCTTTTGGTTACCAATGGCGTAATCTGGAAGAGCGCACATTTCAGGAGCCTTGGGAGGCGGCAGGAGAAAACTTCATCTGGGGGCAGGTGGGCGAACCAGTAGCGGGTGATCGACAGTTTTTCTCTGAAGTCCGTTCCCTGTTTGCCGAGGTGGAAGTGCCTATCCTTGATAATCTAGCCATCAAGGGTGCGGTGCGGCATGAGGAATTCACCGATCAAGGTCTGCAGAACACTTCACCCAAGCTTTCCGCTCGTTATGAGGTGATCCCCGAACTGGCCTTGAGGGCGTCCTGGGGCGAAAGCTTCGTGGCACCGACCTCATTCCAGACGCGACCAGCCCTTAAGAACGAAAACTGCGGTGACATGTACAGCGGCAGTGACGACCTCAGTGGCACCTTGCTGCTTGGTGGCCTGCGCTGCGCCTCAGGCAACCCTAATCTGGGCCCAGAAAAAGCGGAGATTACTAATTTTGGATTTACCTGGCAGCCAACGGGCAGACTGGATGGACTCGAGTTATCCCTAGACTATCAGCAAGTCCAATACACTGACCGCATTCGGACTTTGAGCGAGGACGACGTGACGCGCAATCAGTTCCTTGCCATGCTCAGTGCAACCGGTCAATCGGAGTCGGCCTATGATCCGACTCCAGGTTCAGCGAGCCGAGCGAAGGCCGATGCCTGGCTAGGGGGACAGCCTGTAGGCGGTGCCGGCGGAAACATCTTCCGTAACTCTGTGACCGGTAAGGTTGATCTCGTGTTAACCCAATCTGGCAACGTGGCTAAATTTGATGTTGACCTGGTCGACTTTAAAATAGGCTATAACTTTAGTACGGAAAACCTAGGCACTTTCAACACACGCTTAAATGCCTCTATCTTTGATGAGTATGTCTTCACGGATAAAAACGGCAATCCTGTTGATGTTCTCGGCGAACAGAACGCGCGGACTAATATCGCCCCGCCAATTCCGCAAACGAAGCTGGCTTGGAATACCAACTGGTTCCGAAACAATCACAGTGCGTCAATGTCTGTGAGTTGGTTCAGTGCCATTAACCATGATGCCCAGATAGTGGACTTGTACTCTTTTGATGGTCAGTTTGTACCCCCAAGTGAAATTGAAGAGGACCCAATCGTTGATGTGCGCTACACGTATCTATTTGACGATTTCTTTAACCAGCAGGTTACTTTGACTGCTGGTGTGAACAATCTCTTCGATTACAAACCTACGTTGACTGGACAGATAGGAGGTTTTGAGTCTAGGTTGATCAATAACTTCTATCGTCAATTCTACGTGTCCATCGATTGGACTCCAGGTGGCTAACTCTCCCCCTAGGTAGGCTGTTTAGGTTCAGTGCTGCCGGAGAAAAAGCCAGGCCTCTCTCCATGGCCTGGCTTTTTCTTTTTTATTGAAGAAAAATTCAATACTGGCTATAACTGCTGTGTTGTTCGCGTTTTGAATTACCGGCGCCAACCCTTATTTTCAACTTAGTCATTATTGCTATTTCATGCCAGCAAACCTGCAATTCAGTCCGCAAGAACTCTTCGATATCGGAGTCGCCGGATATCTACAAGACTTACTCGCGCTAGTCCGAATTATTAAATCTGACTCATTTACAGACCTTCTACCTCTTTTTACTAACTACGCAGATTTTTTGCGCTGCGATTTGGAGCAGCATTTTCCTCAAGATCTCATTGGGAAACTGACGAACGCGGAAAACACCATCTATGCAGATCGGATACCGGAAATTGGCGAGCGGCTGTTTAACTGTGCCAATCTAGCGGCTACCTGCGAGACATTTAATGGCTGGACCATCGATGCAGGCACCCTTAGCGAGGAAAACTGTGCTGAGTTATTGCGGGACAACATACATAGCAGTGGTACTGAACCGCACAGGCTTGCTCAAATTATGGGGGTTCGGCTTAATCGCTCCGATGGGGTTCGTGTAGCTCAGATTATTAAACTCCTGGGTCTCACTAGCGATTCCAATCAGTATGACCAATTGGCCTTGGGGGCTTCCATGGCCAGACGCGACCGAGAAGGGTTCCACCGCATTCCTGGTATCGGCCCCCAAATGCCAGGAGGCGCTTTCTCAAGCTCGTCTAAACTCAACTTTGCTGTCAAGTCCTGTGACCCAAAATCCCTCGTTATCATCGATAATGACAGGAATCTGAGCCAGGATTTTGAGCAGATGAATCGCTCAGAAAATTCGCGA
>JGI20151J14362_10003264_pt1 | contig 11147 bp, 7 predicted proteins | sample COG_01_FD_14362 | JGI IMG/M metagenome (IMG submission 14362) | reverse complement strand
TATATATTGTTGACAATAATGGCGCATTCAGCGGAAATAGCTACAGAAACATTGATTGAGCTAGAAACCTTAACCCATGCCGATCGCGCCTTCCAAACCCTGCAGAGCGATATAACGAAGGGCGATATTAAGCCCGGCAGCAAGATTAGTGAGGCGGAGCTGGCGAGCCAATATGGCATAAGCCGCGGCCCACTGCGTGAAGCGCTGCAGAGGCTCGAAAGTCGCGGCCTTATAGAGCGCATTGCCCATGTCGGAGCGCGGGTTGTTTCTCTCAATCTGAATGAGCTTTTAGAAATCTACCAGGTTCGCGAGGCTCTGGAGGGGCTTGCCTGTCGTCTTGCCGCAGCAAATATGACTGACGAAGAGATCGCTCTATTGGGCCAGCTCCTGGATAAACACGCCTCAGACACCCAGCTGCAATCTGGTCATGCCTATTTCCAAAAAGAGGGCGATCTGGATTTTCATTATCAGATCGTCAAAGGCGCAAAGAATGACCATCTGGCGAAACAGATCTTAGGTGATATGTATCACCTGTTAAGAATGTACCGCTATCAATGCAGCTTGTCCGAAGGGCGTCCTCAGCTAGCCCTGAAGGAGCACCGGTCGATTCTCGATGCGATAGCCGATCGAGATGGCGATCTGGCCGAGTTGCTTATGCGCAAGCACATTAGAAAGGCCCGAGAAAATATCTCAGCACAATATAATCAGCAAGACTTCGATTTAATCAATGAGGCGACGAAGAAGCCTCAAAGAAGTAAGACCTAATTAAACAACTAGTAATATTGGCCCTTAGATTGGACCTTAGAATAGAAACGGTGACTTATGAGTGAAACAAGATTATCCCCAGGCGCAAAATTTAGAGCCGCAATTGAGGCAGGCAACCCACTGCAGGTAGTGGGCACAGTAAATGCCTTTACCGCCATGATGGCTGAGCAGATCGGTCATCAGGCGATCTATCTCTCCGGTGGTGGTGTAGCGAATATTTCTTATGGCCTGCCGGATCTGGGCATGACCTCGCTCAACGATGTGATTGTAGATGTGCAGCGAATTACGGCTGCGACCTCAGTGCCTCTATTGGTAGATATCGATACCGGCTGGGGTGGTGCGTTCAACATAGCCAAGACCATTCGTGACATGGAGAAGGCGGGCGCGGCGGCTGTGCACATGGAAGATCAGGTAGCGCAGAAGCGTTGCGGCCATCGCCCCAATAAAGAAATCGTTTCGACCGATGAGATGGTGGATCGAATTATTGCGGCTGTAGATGCGCGCAGCGACCCCGATTTCTTCATCATGGCGCGTACCGATTCGTTTGCGCAGGAAGGATTAGAGGCTGCGATAGAGCGAGCCAAGGCTTACGCCGCTGCCGGCGCCGATGGAATATTCGCTGAAGCTATAAAAACCGAAGAGCACTATCGCGCATTCTCCGCAGCCTTGGACGTGCCGGTTCTAGCCAATATTACAGAATTTGGTCAGACCGAGCTCTGGAACAAGCAGCAGCTGGGAGAGTGGGGAGCGGCTATGGTGCTATATCCCCTTTCTGCCTCTCGTGCCATGAATAAGGCAGCAGAAACAGTTTACCGCTCACTGTTNGAAGAGGGGGATCAGAAGAAAGTCATCGATATAATGCAGACGCGCATGGAGTTGTATGACTATCTTGGTTATCACGACTACGAAGAAAAACTGGATTCGCTTTTCGCTCAAGGCAAGAACAAATAAAAAATTTATTGCGCTTTTAGACTGGCTCGATAAGGCGCGGTTTAGGGCACATAAGAATACTAATACAAAATTTTAAACGGAGAAGTAAAGTGGCTGATAAAAAATTAAGTGGTGCGGGTCTACGCGGTCAATCCGCCGGTGAAACAACGCTATGTACAGTGGGAAAGACCGGTAGTGGTCTGACCTACTGTGGTTACGATATTGCCGAGCTTGCCGAGAACGCGAAATTCGAAGAGGTAGCCTATCTGCTCTACAACGGCGAACTACCTACGCAGTCTCAGTTGGATCAATACACCACCAAGCTTAAAGGCTTGCGTTCACTCCCAGACGCTTTGAAGATGGTGCTTGAGCATATTCCGGCGACTGCACATCCAATGGATGTGATGCGCACCGGCGCGTCTATGCTAGGCAATCTCGAAACAGAGATGAGCTTCGCGCAGCAGCAAGATGCGGCTGATCGTCTGCTGGCCCTGCTGCCATCGATCGTTTGCTATTGGTACAAGTTCAGCCATGACGGTGAGCGTATTGAAACTGCAACCGATGACGACTCTATCGCAGGCCATTTTCTGCATATGCTACGCGGCCAGAAACCGAATGCCATGCACCAGCGAGTGATGGATGTTTCCCTTATTCTCTATGCAGAGCACGAATTCAATGCGTCGACATTCGCCGCTAGAGTCTGTGCGTCGACTTTGTCTGATATGCATTCCTGCGTAACCGGAGCAATCGGAACACTGCGCGGTCCTCTACACGGTGGCGCCAATGAGGCGGCGATGGACATGATCGAAGACTGGAAGTCTCCGCTCGAGGCCCGTGAAAATATTCTGGCTATGCTGGAGCGTAAAGACAAGATCATGGGCTTTGGTCACGCCATCTATCGCGAGAGCGATCCGCGTAATGCGATCATCAAGCAATGGTCGGAGAAACTTGCGCAGGAAGTGGGCGACACTACACTGTATCCGGTTTCTGTAGAGGTGGAAAAGGTGATGTGGGAAGAGAAGAAGCTTTTCTGTAACGCCGACTTCTTTCATGCGTCGGCCTATAACTTTATGGGAATCCCTACCAAGCTGTTTACGCCGATCTTTGTTTGCTCGCGCGTTAGCGGTTGGACTGCCCACGTTATGGAGCAGCGTTCCAACAATCGCATTATCCGTCCTAGCGCGGACTATACGGGTCCTGATGCGCGTTCTTGGGTGGACATCGGCGAACGCTAGTCCGTCTATCTGCGAAAGTAGTTATTAGTGTAGTTTCTAGTGTAGGTAAATCACAGTCAGTCAATCGCTCGAAGAGTTAATTTATGAATAGCGTAAATCGCAAACCACTGCCGGGTACTGGCCTGGATTTTTTTGATACGCGGGAGGCGGTCGAAGCGATCTCGCCCGGGTCTTATGCAAAGCTGCCCTATACCTCAAGAGTATTGGCAGAGCAGCTAGTTAGGCGCTGCGATCCCGAGGCGCTTAGCGATTCCCTGAGACAGATAATAGAGCGCCGACAGGATCTGGATTTTCCCTGGTATCCGGCGAGGGTGGTTTGTCATGACATCCTGGGTCAGACGGCGCTGGTCGATCTGGCAGGTCTGCGCGATGCTATCGCCGAGCAGGGTGGTGATCCTTCCAAAGTAAACCCGGTTGTTCCAACACAATTGATTGTAGATCACTCGCTGGCAGTGGAGCACAGTGGTGTCGAGGCTGATGCATTCGATAAGAATCGTGCGATCGAAGATCGCCGCAACGAACAGCGTTTTCATTTTATTGAATGGACAAAGACTGCTTTCGAAAATGTTGACGTGATTCCCGCCGGTAACGGCATCATGCATCAGATTAATTTGGAGAAGATGTCGCCCGTTGTGCAATCGCGAGATGGCGTTGCCTTCCCCGATACCTGTGTGGGCACCGACAGTCACACGCCGCATATCGATTCCCTGGGTGTTATCGCTATCGGCGTTGGCGGTCTGGAGGCTGAAACTGTCATGCTGGGCCGGCCATCGATGATGCGCCTACCCGACATTATCGGTGTCGAATTAACCGGCAAGCGTCAGCCAGGGATTACGGCCACGGATATCGTGCTGGCGATCACCGAGTTTCTGCGTAACGAGAAGGTCGTGTCTGCCTATTTAGAGTTCTTCGGTGAGGGTGCCTCCAAGCTGACGATAGGCGATCGTGCAACTATCTCCAATATGACACCAGAGTTTGGTGCTACCGCCGCCATGTTCTATATCGATGAGCAGACCATCGATTACCTAAAACTTACCGGCCGTGAGCCAGAGCAGGTAGCGCTCGTCGAGCAGTACGCGAAGCAAACCGGGCTATGGGCTGATACCCTGACAGAGGCCGAATACGAGCGAGTGCTTAGCTTCGATCTGTCCAGTGTCGGCCGTAACATGGCTGGCCCGTCTAACCCGCACAGGCGCCTGCCAACGTCCGACTTGAGCAAGTGCGGCATAGCAGTCGATCTGGATAAGGCCTTGGCAGAGGAAGAAGCCGGCCTGATGCCAGACGGTGCTGTAATTATTGCGGCGATTACCTCGTGCACGAATACCAGCAATCCACGGAATGTGGTTGCAGCGGGTCTCATAGCGAAGAAGGCGAATGCGCTCGGCCTGGTTCGTAAACCCTGGGTAAAAACTTCTTTCGCGCCGGGATCGAAGGTTGCGCAGCTCTATCTCGAAGAAGCAGGGCTGCTTCGAGAGTTGGAAAAACTGGGTTTCGGTATCGTTGGCTTTGCCTGTACTACCTGCAACGGCATGAGCGGTGCTCTGGACCCGGTGATACAGAAGGAAATCATCGATAGAGATCTCTATGCCACCGCCGTGCTCTCAGGCAACCGAAACTTCGACGGCCGTATCCATCCCTATGCGAAGCAGGCGTTTCTGGCATCACCTCCGTTAGTTGTAGCTTACGCGATTGCCGGCACTATGCGTTTCGATATAGAGCAGGATGCCCTCGGTACCGACAAAGACGGCAAGTCAATCACACTGAAAGACATCTGGCCAAGCGATGAAGAGATCGATACGATCGTAGCGGCATCGGTTAAACCGGAGCAGTTTAAGCAGATCTATATTCCCATGTTCGACCTGGGAGCCATCGAGCGTTCCGAAAGTCCGCTGTACGATTGGAATCCAACTAGCACCTATATTCGTCGACCTCCATATTGGGAGGGAGCACTTGCAGGTGAGCGCACAATGAAAGACATGCGCCCCCTTGCAATCTTGGACGACAATATCACAACCGACCATCTGTCACCCTCGAATGCTATTCAACTTAATAGTGCTGCCGGTGCCTATCTGGCGAAGATGGGTTTGCCCGAGGCAGATTTCAATTCCTATGCGACACACCGTGGCGATCATCTGACGGCGCAGCGCGCTACTTTTGCGAATCCGAAGTTGCTCAACGAGATGGTACGGGAGAATGGCGAGGTAGTGCAGGGTTCATTGGCACGAGTTGAACCGGAAGGTGAGGTGATGCGCATGTGGGAGGCTATCGAGATTTACATGCAGCGAAGTCAGCCACTGATTATTGTTGCAGGGGCAGACTATGGTCAGGGGTCTTCCCGCGACTGGGCAGCCAAGGGGGTTCGACTGGCGGGTGTAGAAGTCATTGCCGCGGAAGGCTTCGAGCGTATCCACAGGCAGAATTTGATAGGTATGGGAGTATTGCCGGTGCAGTTCGAATCGGGTACGAATCGAATCAGCCTTGGGCTAGATGGCACAGAAACCTATGACATTCAGGGAAGCGTTTCTCCGGGTGCCATTTTGGTTCTGATAATTAGACGCGCCGATGGTGANTCGATAGAAGTGCCGATGAAATGCCGCTTGGATACCGCCGAGGAAGTTACTGTGTATGCGGCCGGAGGCGTGCTGCAGCGTTTCGCACAAGAATTTCTCGAACAAAATGTCGCGTAGTGTTTACAGCTTAACTCTTCTAGAAAATAAATGGGTATGACTATGTCTCAAGTTCCTCAGATCAGAATCCCGGCTACCTATATGCGTGGAGGAACGAGCAAAGGCGTCTTCTTTAGATTGACCGATCTGCCAGAAGTGGCGCAGCTTGCCGGTGAGGCGCGAGATAAGTTGCTGTTGCGTGTCATCGGCAGCCCAGATCCGTACGGCAAACAAACCGATGGCATGGGCGGCGCAACCTCCAGTACCAGTAAAACAGTAATCGTCTCCAAGAGTGAGCTGCCCGACCACGATGTAGACTATTTGTTCGGGCAGGTAGCGATCGACAAGGCCTTCGTCGACTGGAGTGGTAACTGCGGCAATCTAACGGCGGCAGTCGGTGCCTTCGCAATCAGCAATGAGCTGGTCGAGGCGGCTAGGGTGCCTGAGAATGGTAGCGTAGCGGTGCGAATATGGCAGGCGAATATTCGCAAGAGCATTATCGTTAATGTGCCCATGCGTGATGGCGTGGTTCAGGAGACGGGGGACTTCGAATTAGATGGAGTGACCTTTCCCGCCGCCGAAATGCAGGTGGAGTTTATGGATCCGGCAGATGGCGAGGGTTCGATGTTTCCAACGGGCAATCTGGTAGACGATCTCGATGTGCCAGGCCTTGGCACGCTCAAGGCGACGCTGATTAACGCGGGTATCCCCACTATTTTTATCAATGCCGAAGATGTTTCCTATACCGGATGCGAGCTTCAGGATGCGATCAATGGCGATGACAGCGCACTGGCTATGTTTGAAACAATTCGTGCACACGGCGCAGTTAAGATGGGCTTGATCGCAGACTTCAAGGAAGCGGCAGGGCGACAACATACCCCCAAGGTAGCTTTTGTAGCAAAGCCTAGCGCCTATACCTCCTCTAGTGGAAAAAGCTTTGCGGCAAGCGATATCGACCTTTCGGTGCGCGCTCTATCTATGGGTAAGTTACACCATGCGATGATGGGCACTGCTGCGGTTGCCATCGGCACCGCGGCCGCTATTCCCGGCACTCTGGTTAATCTGGCGGCCGGTGGTGGCTGTCCCAGTTCGGTGGTCTTCGGACACCCCTCCGGCACCTTAAAGGTAGGCGCCGAGGTAGTTGAAGTCGATGGCCAATGGCAGGCCAGGAAAGCGCTAATGAGTCGCAGTGCTAGAGTGTTGATGGAAGGCTGGGTGCGCATTCCGGGAGATTCGTTTTAGATTCGGCGCAACTCGCATTCCAACTTCAATCTCAATCTCTGTGATCAAAATGCGCACGCGTTCGATTAGCGAAGGCAACTAGAGAAAGCATNACTGGTACTTCGACCAGTACGCCAACGACGGTGGCTAGCGCGGCCCCCGAATTCAATCCGAACAGACTAATCGCCACCGCAACCGCCAATTCGAAGAAATTCGACGTGCCAATCATGGCTGCAGGTGCGGCCGTACTGAATGGCACTCGCCACAAGTATCCCCAGCCATAGGCGATGGCAAAGATCCCATAGCTCTGAATGAGCAGAGGGATCGCAATAAGGACTATCACCAAGGGTTTGTCGAGAATAGTCTGTGCCTGAAAACCAAAGAGAAGCACGACAGTCGCAAGCAGGCCCATGATGGAGAATGGTTTTAGCCTTGCAGTGAAGTTTGCTATGCCTTCATCACTACCGGATCTATCCAGTAGCTTTCTGGTTACATAGCCAGCTGCCAGTGGAATGACAACATAAAGAATCACGGAAAGAATCAGTGTTTCCCAGGGCACAACTATATCCGTGATGCCAAGCAACAAAGCGGTTAGTGGGGCGAAGGCAAACACCATGATGATGTCATTGATGGAAACTTGCACCAGTGTGTAATTGGCATCGCCACGCACCAGTTGGCTCCAGACAAAAACCATGGCGGTGCAGGGTGCAACGCCTAGCAGGATCATGCCGGCGATATATTCTTTAGCGGACTGCGGGTCTACAAGCCCGGCGAACAGGTACTCGAAGAAGAGGATGCCTAGCGCCGCCATCGTAAATGGCTTTATCAACCAGTTAACGACAAGCGTGATGCAGATTCCCTTCGGCTTCTTGCCAACATCTTTCAGCGATGCGAAATCAACGTTTACCATCATCGGGTAAATCATTACCCAGATAAAAACAGCGACTACCAGATTAACGCTGGCATATTCTAAAGAGGCTATTAGCCCGACGAAATCCGGTATGCTCGCGCCGAATGCAACTCCCATTGCAATGCATAGCGCAACCCATAGGGAGAGATATCGCTCGAATAGCCCCATCGGGGAAGTAGATTGAGCACTCATAATAGTTCTTTCTCTAGTCTCTGTTTGATCATCTGGTAGGCAGCCTCGAATGCGGTGTCAATTTCGGTGTCGCTGCCTTCTGTCTTCGCCGGGTCTGGCGTGCTCCAGTGCAGTCTCTCTACATCCTGCAGATAGGCCGGGCAGGTCTCGCCCGCAGCCTCGTCACATACGCTAATCAACAGGTCGAAATTCTGATGCTCCAGCTCGTTCCAGGATTTACTGCGGGGCTTGTCCACAACAATGCCATGACGTTCCAGTATAGCGAGGGATTTAGGATGCACATAGCCCGTGGGAAAACTTCCCGCACTACTGGCGCAGTAACGGCCTTTGCCGAAGTGATTAATTAGGCCTTCGGCCATGATGGAGCGGCAGGAGTTGCCGGTGCAAAGCACGAGAACGTTTTTCATTTGACGGCTATGGTCTCGACTACTAATTCCTGGAAGATACAAATTTTCTGTTGTGGCAATTCGACTAACATTAGAACCCTGCACGTTTGAAGCTAGATGCTATGTGCTTAACCACTTTAGCTGTGATGCTAATTTACCGTCAAAGCGGGTATTTCCGCCAGTAAAAGATAAGTTACTCTGAAGAAATGTTAACGGCTGAACTAGAGATCTCCTTGTAATCTTTCTCGTCTTTGATACCGTGAGTTACTCTATTTGTCGTTCACCTGTTTAATCAAAACAGAAGGTACCAATGATTTCCCGTTCTCTACTTTTCGTCGGCACACTCAGGCCAGTCTCTATTTCTAAATCTCTTGTCATTGCCGTGTTAGGGTTTTCTAGTTTGGCGATGGTCTCTTTTTGCCCGAACGCTATTGCTGCAGAAATTGAGTTTACGCCGGTGCAGACCGATACCTTTTCTGATCCTCTAGGCCAGTCGAATGCCTGGGGTGACTACGATAACGACGGAGACCTGGATCTAGTGGTGGTTTTTCTGAATGAACCAATACGACTGTATGAAAATCGCGGCGCTGAAGGTTTTATCGATGTTGGGCCGGATGTGAATTTGATTACTAACCCAGGCAATGCACGCGCAGTAGCCTGGGGTGACTATGATGGTGATGGCGATATCGATCTTTACATAGCCTACGCCGATGGCGTGAACCCTAACGTACTTATGGAGAATCAAATCAGTAATCACTCGAAGCCCGGTCAGAAGGCTTTTGTCGATGTGGGAGTTGAGAGAGGGGTGAGCTTCGTTGGAGCGACCCGACAACTCAACTTCGTGGATTATGATGCCGACGGCGATCTGGATCTGCATGTAGCTCTGCGTAACGCTACGAATCGCTTATACCAGAACAACGAGGGCAACTTTAGCAACGTGGCCAGGCAGATCGGTTTCTATGAACCGCGCAGGACCGTTGGCGCCTGCTGGTTCGACATGGACAGCGATGGCGATCTGGACGCATTTACAACGAATCAGAGCGGTGATCGCGATGGCATGTACAGGTATGAAGACGGGCGCTTTAGCGATGTGGCGATGGCGCTCAACATCGATCAGGCGCGCCGGCCACTAATCGATGGCGGCGTTGGCTGCGCGATTACAGACTTTGATAGCGATGGTGATCTCGATCTTTACGTTGCCGAATACGGTGATGATTCCCTGTTTAGAAATAATGGCGATGGCACGTTCACCGACGTCGCCGTAGCAATGGGTGTGGCAACACACGATCATATTGTCACCGGGGTGTGGGGCGACGTAAACAATGACGGCCTGCCTGATTTGTATGTCGTCGGCTATGTGAATGGAAGGCCGGGCATGCCCGACTATCTCTATATCAACAAGGGCGATCACTTCGAGAATCAGTTACCAGATAATGTCATGGCAAATGATACTGATCACGGAGTGCAGTTTGCCGATTTCGATCAGGACGGCGATCTGGACTTGTCCCTGGCGGCCAATGATCCAAGTGGTTCGCACTATTTATTTCGCAATGATCTCGCTGAGAGCGCAGGACAATCTATTCAGGTTATGGTGTTAAACGAAGACGGTCATCAGGTCATGGCGGGCTCTGAGGTGCGAGTATTCGTGGCGGGAAGCGACAAGCTGCTCGGGTCTCGATTAGTAGACACGGGTAGCGGCTATAACTCTCAGAACTCGAAACCGGTGCATGTGGCGACCCCGGGTATCCAGACCGTGGACGTTGAGGTTACGACCATGTCCGCTAATGGTCGCAGGCAGACCTACTTCCGAGGTATACACATTCGAAGTCTTTCCAACAAACCATTTCAGGCTCGGGTACCGCGGTGATTCGGGCTCTGTCAATCTATCGATTGAGTCCTCAAGCGAATCCTGATTTTATCTCCCCTGCACTGCAAAATTCTCTGGCCCTGGCAAAAAAACGGGTTACTCTGTTGCGCTAATCTATAATTTCTCACTAATAGAGCGCGTACTAATTAGTAAAATTCATCTGTAGATATCGATACATCACTAAAATTTATCTGATCCTTTTTAGAAAGATGATCGGGAATTTCATTCTTACTTATTCATCTCTTTTGCAACAAATTCTCTCGCCTTCTAAAGGTCTAGTAATAACAAGATTAAATCTAAATATGTCTAGAATGTGTGATTGGCCGAAATGGCTTTTCTGGCCGCTTAGTTCTTAATAGCAACTTTTAGGCAGATACTGCAGGTCTATTATTATGACCCGGGTCAGTATGACGCTTACATGGATCAACTTGGCATCGAGCGCCCCGTGGTAAGAGCAGACTAATTCGTCTGTAACCGCTCCAAAGCAGTCGCGGCATTTCGATTGCCGCGGCTTGCGGATTCTCGGTACCACCGTAGTGCCAACGCGGGATTCTGCTGCACGCCCTTGCCCTGTTCGTACATCTGCGCGAGTCGAAACTGCGGGATAGCATCGCCTTTCTGGGCGGCAAGCAGCCACCATCGCACCGCCTCAGAGTCGCTCTGCTCAACACCGGTGCCTGCCGCATGCACGTTGCCTAAATTGTGTTGGGCTAGCGTAATATTTTCAGCTGCCGCTTTGCGATACCAGGCTACTGCTGCTATTGGATCAACTGGAACAGCCAGGCCTTCGGCATAAGCTGTGCCCATCAGAAAACTGGCCTCGCCTACACCAGCGAAGGCCAATCCTTCGACCTCGATGATGACACCGCTTGCTATCTCGACAGCCTTGGCCTTATCGGCCGGATAGGTCATTCGTCCGGTGGAGTAGACCCGTGCTAGCCACATCAACGAAAGTGCATCGCCATCGGCTGCTGC
>JGI20151J14362_10003262_pt1 | contig 11156 bp, 7 predicted proteins | sample COG_01_FD_14362 | JGI IMG/M metagenome (IMG submission 14362) | reverse complement strand
CAGACTGCACAAAAAAATGAGACGACGACGATGATTCTTCTGTTGACTTCTCGAGGAAGAACGAGATGATGAACAAAGAGCGAGCGTATAAAATATTAAACCTAGAGGACAAATCGAGAAACGATGGAAGCGTCATCACGTCCAGAGACGTGGAGAAGTCGTACAGAGAGCTGCTCCATTCCAAACATCCCGATAAAGGAGGGACGCAAGAAGAGTTTTTACAACTGCAAAGCGCGAGACGAACCGCGTTGGGTGAACGAGAACATTTAGGACCATCATCTCGGGGCAGAAGTGGTGAGAATCATCATCATCATCGACACTTTGTCTCTTCAAAGACGTTCCCGAAGCACTTGAAACTCATGCTCGGGAGTTTAGTCGTGGTCGTTTGCGGATTGAACGCGGCGAAGCTCAGCGCGAAAGAGAGGAAGAAGAAGCGGTCTCCCGGAGTGCGAGCGGCGTTAGGATTAGATGCGAATAAAGAGGAGAGCAAATGATATTAGTAATAGTAAGACATTGTATTATATTAGTTAAACTTCTGGGTGCTTCAACACGAGCAACTCCAACGCGCACTTTAACGCCTCCACTTCACTCTCGTCTTCGGAAGAATTCTTGGTGTTCAATTCAGTTTGAAGACGTACTTTTCGACTCTGCGCGCAGACTTTTTCAGCCTCGCGGAACTTTTCTCTGCACAATCCGACTTTGGTTTCGGATTCCGAGAATTGGAGTTGCAAGCTTTCGACCGTTCTTTTCTTTTGCACGAGCAAGGTGTTCAACTGTTCCAATTCGGGTAATATTTTAGCGTTGAGCTCGTTGACGCATTCCGAGGCTTCTTTGAAGCTTTTCGCAGCCGCGTGCGACTGTTTCAGAGCGAGGAGTTCGTTTTTACGACGCTCTAAAATGGTCAAGCGAGTTTGACAGTCGCGTTCTTGTGAAAGTGCGTTGGCGAGGTCGGCATTGATTCGCGCGTTGTCGCTTTCTTCTCGTTTCAATTCGCTTTGTGCCTCGCTGGAGAGTATCGTGTTCGTCGTTTCGTGAATGACCAACTGTTGCAACTCGTCACTGATGCTGGATTCTTCGGTCGTTTGTAAACGCTCAGAACCAGCGCGGCGATAGAGCTCCGATCGTTCTTTCATCTTACCAATGAGCTCCTCAGTTTCGGAAGATGTGCCGCCTTGCATTTGCTGCTTGTGTGCTTCTTTGCGCTCTTCTTCTCGAACTTTTTCATTGTACGACTCCAACGCGGCTTTGCTCGTTTCGTGCGTTTCTCTACACGAACTTACTAATCGATTCGCTTTTTCAGCGTTCGCGGATTCCAAAGCGGCTTTGTTTGCGAGATGTTCCAGCTCATTTTCTGCAATTTGCAACGCTTCTTTAAGTTCATTCACTTTTGTTTCCATTGCTTTCCTCTCGTCCTCGATTTCACTCGTCTTTGCTTCATTCTCACGGCTTTTCTCGACTGCGAGTTTCAGCGCGTCTTCAGTTTCAGTCGCGCGTAGAACGAGACGTTCGTGCTCCGACGAAGTGTTGTTTGAAGACGCTGCTGCTGCAGCTTCCGCAGCTGCGACTTTTTTTCTCGCTTCTTCTTCTTCTTCTTTCTCTCGAGCCCACTTCTCTTCTTTATCCGAAACGAATTTATCTATGTTGTTGGACGCTTCAATCTCGGCGTGTGCCCATTCGTTCAGCGCGCTTAAAGAGGCGCGCACGCGCTCGGCGTGCTGTAACTCTGCCGCATTCAGCGCGTCTTCTGTATCTTTAATCTGCTTTGAAAGTGAATTCAACTTCTCCTCGACATCTGCTGCAAGCTCGAAATCATCGTTTCGTATGGCGTCGTCTTGTTGTTTTTGCAATTCGGATTTGCGCTTGAGATGTTGGGTAGCATTCGTCGCCGAAGACAATCTTTTGTTGCTCGCTTCCATTTTCAATCGCTGCGCATTTTCCCACGACAGGCGACGCATGCGCACGTACGATTCTGCCGCTTCTACAACTTTGTCGACCTCATTCGCGACTTCCAAATCTAAAGCGACTCTTTGTATCCCAAAGTTTTGCAAAATAAAATCTTGGTCTTGCGAATTGAAGATCATCGGCGACCCAGGACTTATTGGTATCATCGCGTCTGGGGAAAGTTCTAAGGTTGGAGTCGTGACGCGCGAATACACCGGCGTAAACGGTTCGGACGTAGATTCTCTTGTTTGCAAAGAGCCACTGTCGCCACCACTACCACCACCACCACCGCCACCGTAGCTATGTGCGGGTGAAAGCACTGGAGTGCTCACTTTGGGACTTTCGTCCAGACTCCTACTCCCAGGAAAATGACCCTTTTCAACGATATCACTCACGACTCGTTCTGATTCCACCGCGTTTGCTATTGCTTCTACGCTATTAACTTTTGTCTTTTCTTCTCCTTCTTCTTCTCCTTTCGCTAGTGCTTCTGCTGATACTTTAGTTTCTCGTGCAAACTTCGTCTTCTGTTGAAATCTTTTAGCGCCGGGCGAGTTCCCGATCGGCACATCCTCGTTTGTAAACGAAGGGATGCGTAACATTGTAGTATTCGCCGAAGCCGATGCTTTGTTTATCGGCGGATTTATCGGATGAGTTTCTACTACGGCGGGTGGAGAAATAACAGCTTCGTGCATCAGCGTGGCGCTCGCGTAATCTTCTAGAAAATCGTCGCTTTCATCTAATGCGTCGTCTAATCCACTCGTCAATCCTCCCTGTTGTTGAAGTTCCTCCATAGATGGTATTTCTACCGCTTCCTCTTCTCTCGGAAAAAATCCATCTTCATCCTCATCATCTAGCGGTTGAACAGATGGCTCTACAACCGCAGAAGTCGGCAACGGAGGCACGTCCGCAGCAGACGACGCATCTCGGAAATCACCGAAAGCATCTTCGTCCAAAGGTAAAGCTTCTTGTTGTAATCCAAATCCAATAGAAGAGCTAGTTTTGTTTCTATCATCATCATCATCATGAGCTATCTTATTTCTATCGCTGTCTTCTACTGTTGTTTTTATGTTTGTTGTTGTCGTTGTCACCTCCATCGCTGAAGTTTGAACTGATGGCATCATTCCTTCAAAATCAATCTCTCGTTTCTCTTCTGCCACTTTTTCTTCTTCTTTTTCGGGATGAGGAGCAGGTGGTAGAGGAGAAGCCTCGGCGGCGGCAGGCGTTGGCGTCACGTTCAACCCGGCGAACAAATCCACCATCACCGGCGGAGCCGTCGTAGCTACCGGTGGTGGCGTTCTCAAGTCGTTCACCGGCGGTGAAAAAGCAAACTCCTCTGGCGCGTTGGACGCCACTACGTTCATCCCGGCAAACATCGGCGACGCGTTCGGCATCGTCGCACCACCACTCACTCTCATCGCCACTTCCACCGCGCTCTCTAAATCCTCCTCAAAGTATTTCACCTGTTGTTCCCACGCCATTTTTTCGTTCACATCTTCAAACATTGTGTTGCCTTGAGTCGTATGAACGCTCGTTTTCATCGCATTCGTTAGCCTTCGAATTTCATTCAGACGCGCAAATTGCCTCTTCTCGATATCCGGGTTATTCTCCTCGAACCCGAGTTGGTTTCTCTGTCTGGTTTTCTCCAGTAAATCTTTCGCTCGGTCGTAGACTTTCCCCAGATCTTGAATCGACGACGGGACGACGTTGTTATTGTTCGCAATCGGCGTTGTCGAAGATGAGTTGCGTTGTTGTTGTCTCGAATTTGCGTTCGAAGAATTCTGTTGTTGTTGTTGTTGTCTCGAATTTGCGTTCGAAGAATTCTGTTGTTGTTGTTGTTGTTGTTGTTGTTGTTGTCCTTGTTGCTGCTTGATCCCGAACAGCTCCCCGAGGCTCGATCCTTTCTTGAACATCTTTAATAAACGCTCTCTTCCTCTCTCTCTTCCTCTCTCTCTGATGAGGTCGACGATCAGATATATATATAGAATACTCTAATTGTGTGTTGTTAAACTTTATGACGAAAAGAATAATTAAATATCGCGGACTGGACTCTTTTCTGTGGACGATGTGAAACCTCCCCTCACATCTCTTCAACGCACTCTTCTGTTTGTCGTTAAAGAAGAGATAAAGAGATGAAAAGAATGACGACGACGAGCAAAACTTTTCTGTGCCATTCCTGCCGAGCAGCGTACCGAAGCTCTTCTTTTTCTTCGTCGTCGTCGAGCCTTCTTTTGCAACTCAGAAGAAGAGGACAACGACGGCGTAAAGATGATTTCATCACCCGCGCACACAACAACGGAGCTTCTTTCATCACCGCTGAACGACGACGACGACGAGAGGACGAGAAACTCTCATCTCCTCCTCGGTTTTTCATCCTCCGTTCTCCTCAAACTTCTTCTCGGACGAGAAAGATGACGAGTGGTGCGAGTGATGCTGCCACGTCGTCGTCGTCTGAAACCGCTCAAAACATCGGGGACGAGATGCCGTCCTACGAAGATTCTCCAAACGTACTCAGGAAAAGATTCCAGAGCCTGCGCAAACGCGCGGATTCCGCCATGGATATTTTGAACAAAACCAAGCTGGAAAAATCGAGAGAACTTTTAGAGACGAAACAGAACGACGCGGAGTTTTGGAGCAATCAAACCGAAGCGAAAAGAGTGACGAAAGAGTTGAGTTTTGTGCAGTCGCAGCTGCGAAGAGCAGAGTTGGTGGAAGCGACGAGAGACGACGTCGAGTTATCGCTGGAGATGTTGGAGGAGGAACAACAACAACAAGNCGCGGACAATGGCGGCAACGATGAAAATAAANGTGGAAACGAGGATTATGAACTCTTACGAACGGAAGCGATTCGATCGTCGATTAAGTTGAACGAGATGCTCTCGGAGTTTGAGACGGAGAAAATGCTCGGCGGGAAGTACGATAAATTAGGGAGCGAGTTGTTTATTTACGCAGGGGCTGGAGGAACGGACGCGCAGGATTGGGCGGAGATGTTAGAAAGAGCCTACTTGAATTGGGCGCAAAAAAGAGGGTTTAAAGCAACGATTACGAGCAGAAACAAAGGCGAAGAAGCGGGAATTAAATCTGTCACGATCGAAATTGAAGGCACGTACGCGTTTGGTTTCTTACGGTCGGAGAAAGGCACGCATCGGCTCGTTCGATTGTCGCCGTTTAAGAAGGGTGATTCGAGTCGCCAGACTTCGTTCGCAGCCGTAGATGTGTGCCCTTTGTTTGAAGACGAAAGCGAAGAGGCTGGGGAGATGAACATTCCGGAAAAGGATTTAGAGATTACGACGATGAGATCGGGCGGCGCTGGAGGACAAAACGTGAACAAAGTAGAAACGGCGGTGAGAATAAGACACATCCCAACAGATATTACCGTGCGATGCGACGAAGACCGTTCGCAAATGATGAATAAAGCGAAAGCGATGGTTAGATTAAAAGCAAAATTAGCGGCTGTTTTGGAGCAACAACGTTTGCAAGACGTGAAAGAGATACGAGGTGATGTGGTCAAAGCAGAGTTTGGCGAGCAAATTAGGAATTACGTGTTGCACCCATATAAAGTAGTAAAAGATGTTCGCTCGGGTTGGGAAACCGCTGACACGGAAGGCGTGTTGAATGGTAATTTTGACCCGTTCATGAAAGAATATTTACGGTTTAGAGCGACGGAAGAAGCAGCGCAATGATTATTTATAACTATAATTTACAACAGTGGAAGTTCGTTACCCCCAAAAAGGATCGACTTCTACTTTTTGCTTCTGTCCGCGCACGCCTCTTCTCCCACTCTTATCTTTTGTAAAGTTTCGCGTTTGCACGTGATTAGCACCTTTGAACGTCTTCTTAGCTTTTTCCGCTTTTAATTTGGCCCGAATAAGTTCCGGGTTATTCCCTAAATCTGCTCGACTTCGAATCGAGGACGCTGTCATCGCCGAAGGCGCCGGCTGCACCGGACGTCCATCTTTCGCAAGTTTATCTCTCTTTTTTCCAGCTTCACGAATTAAAGGACCAACTTCGTCGTCGTACTTCGGCACGACTGCGTTGGGATCGTTCAACATAGCTTCAACTTGCGAAGCTAACGCGCTAACTTCATCAGGATTCAGATTTAGTTCCTCGTCGTGGAATTCGTCTTCTTCTTCCTCCTCGTCCTCTTCTTCGAGTTCATCTGGTTCGGATACTATGTTTTCTTCGCCACCACTACTTTCTTCGTCTTCATCTGATTCATATTCATCATCCTCATCATCGAAACCTTCTTCGCTGCTGTATTCTCCGTCGCTATTTCTATGAAGCGCCCTCTCCTTCGCTCTTTCCTCTCTCTCTGCCATCACCTCGTCGATCATCTTTTGGTGTTCCGAAGTGAAACCACTGGCTTTGAGAAGCGAATCGACTGACTTCTCTCCATTCTTCTCCTTCTCCGCGACTTCCTTCAAAATTTCATCAAAATCAGGATCAGGTTCACCCATAACGTCCAATTCCGCGTCGTACCCGTATCGTCTCAAGAAAAACTTATGCAAACACTCCACGTCTCTGTCAAAAAGCATCCTGGCGTTTCGGTGATGAATCGATACCATCTGCGGAAAATCAATCACGGTCACTTTCAACGTTTCCAAATGCATCATTATATTAAACTCGTTGTAATCGCAATGAATCAATCCACATAATGCCAACTTTTTCAACTCTTGCATGCAACTGTTGTACACCTTCCCAGGGGACATCATCTTCTTCACTTGCGTGAGCGGAAACCCGTCCACCATCTCCATCAGCACGCAGTGTCGATTCAAATCAATCGCCTCGGGGACGTTGAAACCTCTCTCGTGCAACGCTTGCATGAACGCGTGCTCTTTCAACGCCGACAGCCTGCTTAAATATAACCAGTTAAAGCTCGTCCGTCTGTGTAAATAATCTCTCTTATTCTTCACCGCTTTAAAACTCGTTCTCCCGAGCCGGTGCAATTTCATCGCCATGTGCCTCCCCTCGTCGTTCACAACCTCGTACACGTCTGATTCTTTCCCGACACCGATTCTCCTCCCGACGCCACTTATCCGGTTTCTCATCGTGAACGCTTTTATGGCTAAGAAATCGTACCCTAAAGGCGTCAGTCTGTACCCGTCGTATTTCGAGTTATCGTGGTGGACTAATTTGTGTTTCAACAGTTCGCGAATGTGTTTGTAGCCACCGCCTTTTTTCAGACCCGCGATGGCGTTTATCAGTTGCACCGGGACAATCTCGTGGTTTTTCATGCCCATCTCCACCGCGACTAACGTTCGAAACGTGTCCTTCTCTATGTACCGAAGGATGTTCACGTCGAACTTCATCGTAAAAGTAGTGTGTGTGAAAAGGGGTGGCGGCTCCTCTCGAGTAAAAGATTGATTTTTTTTGTGAAGCAGCACCAAAAAAAAAAGGTGAAAATAAATGCAATGGGAAGTTGTTTTTCTCTGTATTACAGACGCGCTCTACTTTTGCTCGTTTTCACGAGCGTTGTTCGGATGCGTTTTCAAGCCTCCTTTGGGTGGACAACAAAATAAATACACATCTCTTCTTTCTCTCTTTCTCTCTTTTTTCTAACGTCTGGCGGCGATTTGTCGTCGACTGACGGCTTCGGCAAAAGTGGCGATGCGCTTCAAGTCTTCGCTGGCGCTGTTTCTATCGTTGCTTCTTTTTCGCAGCCCACTTTCGTCCAAGAGAAGAAAGAGAAGAAGCGTCTGCGCTTCGCCGTACGAATCCGTGGCCAAGTTGAAGTTACCGACGAGTTCTTCTACCGCGCCCGCGCGAGTGAGCTGTAAAGCACGATCGTGCGCGAGTTCTAAACCGTCGGGCAAAGACGATTTCGCGTCGATGCCGTAGTTGACTATACCTTTTGCCGCTTTGTCGCATCGAGCGTGCGTTTTCATGATTGCAGCTTCGATGCGTTTCTTGATCGCAGTCGCCTCGGCGTATTTCGCTTTGTTTGTATTATTTTTCGAAGGAGTATTCGTCATCATGACGCTACTATCCGCACTCTCAGCTGAGTTTGCCAATGAAATTTGCGAAAGATGCTCGTCTAAACTCGAGGGACTCATGGATATCGGAGCGCCTCCTTCGCTCACATCTGAAGACGTCGCGGAGTCTGAAGAAGCCTTCATCGAGAACTCTTCACAAGCCGCATTTATGAGACCGTGTGCCGCATCCAACGCGTTTAAGGAGATTAAACCAACACTCAAAGCATGTAATCTACTCCCTGCGTTCCAGTGCTCTGCACTCGCGTCTCTTAAACATGCCGCCGCGCGCTCTAAAAGTTTCGCTTTATCCATATTGCTCGTGATCCTCGCGAACGGTTCGGTACCGCGAGATGAAAACGATTGCGTGGAAGACGACGACATCGTTCCCGCCCCACTCGATAGTTTCCTCATCATTTGCTGATTCGTGGTTGATTTGCTGAGTAACTGTGAAGGCGACAGAACTGGTGAAGATGCTAACGGCGACGAGGCTAACATCGACGACGTTTTGAACGACGACGATTCGCTGTTCGGTGACGCGACGACAGTGTCGGCGTCTTTCTCCTTTTGTTGTTCGCGGTGAATTATTCCCGTCGGTGGAAATTCTTTTGGGCTCGTGCCTCTCGATAATGGCGACGCCCCGAGTCTTGGTGGCGTTTGGTGACGAGCGGATACGTTTCTTGAGGGGCTTCTTGGAACAAATCCAGTTCCTGGAGATGTCACCATGACGTAATCGTCGTCGTCAATTTCTTGAGAATCTGGAGCGCCTCCAAAGGCCATCGACGGCGGCGAACCAGGAGTAAATCTAGTGAATATATTTTGCTGCTGCTGAGGCGAAGAAGAATACCGCTTTATTGCTGTCGCTGCTGCTGTTGCCGCATTCTTACGACTTCCTCCGCGCAAATCTCTCGCTGCGAGCGCGATCTCATTCCTCACCACCTCCGAAGGAGAGGTTCCGAAGCACTTGTACGAAGACGACGCGGAATTTTCTCGCTGAAGAAAATTATTATTATTCAGTTGGATGGGAACGCTCCTGGTCGGCGCAATTTCTTCCTCTATAATCGTCTGTCTCATCGAAGTGTTGCTGTTGTTGTTGTTGTTGTTGTTGTTGTTGTTACTATTGCTGCTCAGTTGCGCTTCGTTCATCGAGTCCATTTGAAATTGCATGCCTTCCCCATCTTCATTGCTGCTTCGTCCAGACGAAATTTTCTTATTATTATTGTTAGCATTGCTGCTGCTATTATTAATGTTAGTATCTACGCTCATTGCTGCCGCTAACTCTGCCGCTGTTGTCGCCGCTGCCGCTGAATCCGTCTTCACAGCAATACTCGCACTACCACTGCTACTGCTTATAAAAAATGGATGATTAAAAAACGCGTCAAAACCGAGGCGTTCTCTCGGATCTCTACGTAAAAGCGACCGCAACAAAGCGACGCACTCCGGCGAAAGCGTCTCGGCAATCCTCGTTGGAATTCTCGCATCCGACCGTTCGATGTTGTGCAACAACTGCACTTGGTTTTGTCCCGTGAAAGGTACTTTTCCAACAACCATCTCGAACAAAATCGCTCCAACGCTCCACAAATCCGCCTTCGCGTCGTACTTTCGATATTTCAATATTTCCGGCGCCATGTATAACGGGCTCCCGCACACGGTGTCAGCCATCCCTCCGTGCGGTTGAATGTACCTCGCGAACCCAAAATCGGCAATTTTCAACGTCGCCTTTGCGGTTCTCTCGCTCAACAACAAATTATCCGGCTTTAAGTCTCTGTGCACTAACGATTGTAAACGCATAGCCGATAAACCGTTCGCCAACTGCGTCATGAAATGTTTCGCCACGGCTTCACTCACGCGTCCTCGTTTCCGTATAAACTCGGACAAATTCCCACCAGCGCAATACTCTAATATTAAATACACCCTCTCCGTTCGCAAATCGTCCACCACGTCTACCAACTTCATTATGTTCCTATGCTTCGCGTTCCTCAACACGGTAATCTCCAACTCCAACGCCTCTCTCAGTTTCGGTTGTAAACCCCGCGTGGACATTTCTTTAATCGCCACGGTTTCTTTCGATTGCTCGTCGAACCCTTTCCAAACCGTGGCAAAAGAGCCTCTTCCGATGGGTTGGTTCTCCTCCGAGGAGAAAATCGCGTATTCGTTCCCGGATTTCATGTTTCTGATTATTTTTTTACCACTGTTATTCGATGAAGTTGAAGTCGGTTGCTTTCTCAAACCGTCTCCTTTTGAGGAGGGGGCAGACATTATTCCTATAAAATTATTTATCTCTCTTTTACTCTCTCTGTCCTCTGTCCTCCTCCTCGCTTTTGTCTGTTTTCGTCGCGCGTCTCGTTTTATTATTATTACTACGCAGATGGACTTTGAGACCACGCCAAAAGCGACTCTCTTCTTCTTCTTTTCTTCTTCTTTTCTTCTTCTTCTTTTTGCCGCGCTTTGATGATGGGGAGAGCACGAGGAAATCTCTTTTCGAACGTTTTATTTAAAGCGGATAAATCTCGTCTCACCAAACAAACAAAATGCTTTCTCTCTCCTTCTCTTCGACGACGGACGCGAAAGAGGTGGTGAGACTGTTGCTCGAGAGCGAGAAGACTCTCTCTCACTCTTTGTTCTCGCCGCACCCTTCCTTACCCGCGCGCGCGTTTCGTCGGTGTCTCGTTTTAAGTGAAACGACGACAGAGACAGCAGAGATGCGCGAGAGCGCCTTTTGAACAAAAAATTTCTGTCGACGCGACAATCGATAAATCCCAACTGTTTTATTTAAAACGGAAATTTAGCCCCCTTGTCTTTTTCTGTTCGAAAAAGAAAGTTGGAGGAAAGCAGAGAAAAGAGAGGAAGTATTTGGAGGAACGCACTCTCTGTCTGCGAGAGAAAACTTACTTCGTCTTTTTGTGCTCTTTTCTGTCCTTTTTCTCTCTTTCGCTTCCTCATCATATTCTTTTTTCCCTTCAGATTAACAGATACATATACATATAGATGATGATGAAGACGACGACGACGACGATTTCGCAAAAGTCGATTTTGTCCCCGTCTCGTCGTTCTCGTTCTTCTTTCAAAGGAAGGAGAAGCGCTTTTGGTGAGCAAAGGAGGGGGAGGATTTTTTGTTCCCGCCAAGATGATGATGACTTTGGTCATCATCATCATCATCGGATGACGACGACGAAAAGGAAAAGGGAGAAAAAGAAGAAAGGTGGAGTGGTGTGCTTTTCGTGCGCAGACGAGGAGGAGGAGGCTTTA
>JGI20151J14362_10003261_pt1 | contig 11159 bp, 9 predicted proteins | sample COG_01_FD_14362 | JGI IMG/M metagenome (IMG submission 14362) | reverse complement strand
TCATCTTTCATCGTTTCATTAAACACAACGCAAAAGAGAAACATCAGAGAGAGATTTATTCCCCTCTGAGCGCTTTTGATTCCCCTAATAAGGAAAGAAAGAAAGAGATAACATGTTCTTCGGTGGTGGACGGTCGAACGAGAATGAGTATGAGTATTACTCTTCAGAATTAGACGATTCAGACGAAGAGTTCGAAGATGCGCTGGAAATTGCGCGGAGAACGCGACGAGAGATGATGCACAATCGAGCGCAATTTGAGCAGCGGATGCATCCTCAGCGAGAGGAGGAAAAGGAGTTTAATAGTAACGACGGACGACGACTGGGAGATGAAGAAGAAGAAAGAGAAGCGATGACGATGGAAAAGAGAGAAGCAAAGTTAAAATCCTGGGCCGGGGCGTTTAGCGCGTTCGACGACGACGAGGACGAAGGCGTTCGAAAACATCCGAAACCGCCGCCGTTTCCGTTACCGCGGGAGTTTGCGAGGCCGGAGTTTTTGAGAGAAGAGAGACGGGTGGATTTTGGCGCGGATGAATTGGAGTACGATGATAAAGGCCACGACGATTCAGACGACGACGAGAGGGTGAGGAGTCACGGGAAGGCGGCGACGCGTTCTGGTGGTCGTTTTCAGGCGGCGACGACGCCGATGTCGTCGATGCTCTCGATGCGAGCGAGTCCCTCGTCTTCGTCGAAGAAGAATGCGTCTTCTTCGTTATTGGTAGAATCTCTCGCGTCGCAATTGCGAGCGTGCGAGTTGAGAGCCGCGGACGCTTTGGAGGATGCCGAGAGAGAGTCCGAACAGGCGGCGAGATGTGAACGAGAGAATGAAAAGTTACGAGAGAAACTGAAACGGATGGAAGAGTCCGTGAAGGAGTTGCAAAAAGTGTGCGCGTTGGACCGACGGAAACGCGCGGAAGGCGAGGAGCGAGCGGCAGAGGCGAAAGCGAAGGAAGAGAGGATGAAATTAGACGTGCGCGAGGCGATTACTTTGTTGAGAGAACGGGAGAGAGAGATTGAGGAATTTGCAAAGATGGCGAAAGAGGCGGAGAGGAAGAAGAACGAGGCGAGGGAGCACGCGTTGACGATGCGGGCGAATTCGAGGAAGTTGGAGAGAGAAAACGCTCGATTACGAACAGCCGCGGCTGAGATGGAAGGAAGAATGGAACAGATTGTATCGATGAACGAACAGTCTGGAAGGTCGATTTCGGAAATTGTTAGGAGTAGTCCGATGAAAAGGCATCCTCAGCTCGCCGCTGATCGACGAGAAGAAGAAGACAAAGAAGAAGAAGAAGAAACGAAAAGAGCTACTACTGAGACGCATGCAACAGCAAAAACAACGCCAAACATTGCCGCCGGTACGAGAACCGACGCCGTCCGACTCCAATCTCCATCCTGGTCCTGGTTCCGCGACGCCACCGAAGACGCCTTGACGGTCTCGAAAACTCCCGTCGTCTCTCGACGAAACGGATCCGCCAAAAACGAAAACAAAACCGACGCCACCAAAGCCCCTCCATACGCGACCTCCGCCGACCTCCGCGCCAATAACCTCCTCCTCATCTCGCAAAACGAAAAAAACATCACCCTCCTCTCCTCCGAACGCGACCATCTCCTCCAACTCTTGGCCACGAAATTCTCAAACGGCGCGGGCAAATCCATGAAAGAACGAGAGCGGAAACTCGCCGTCGAAGACCGATTAAACCAAGTGGAGATGAGTTTGAAACAGGCGAAATTGAAAACGAAAACGCTCCGAGAAGAATGAATATATATATATATATATGTAGTACTCTGATTGACTCGTACTAAAAGATTGTATACTGTTGTAAAGTTCTCGTCGGTGATACGAGTGTGTGCATTTTGTTCATCAATTAAATTCCTCCCAAAAAGAAGCCTCGAGAAGCAATTTTCGTCATTAATTGGTTTTTGTGCGATCTCCTACAAATAACACTTTGAACAATACGAATAACAATGCGTCGTCTCTTCGGCCTCTCGCGATCGTTTTCCTACGTCACAACCTCGGTTTTGATCGCCTCTTTGATCGTCGCGCACGCTTTACTCACTCGCGAGCAATATTTCAGCGCGATGTTGTATCTCTCGACGTCGAAAATTTCCGTCGTGTCCTTGGCGAACGTCGCGTTCGCGTTGGCGTTTACCTTGGCGAAAGTTGTGAAAACCGTATTCCTGGGCGCGTTGCGAGAGAGCGAAGTCGAGCGGTTACACGAACGGACCAGAGAAGCCGTCATGGAGACGTGTTTGGCGATGACTATATTCAGAGAGGAATTCAACTTGAGATTTGTCTCCTTGTTCGCCTCTTTGTTGTTCTTGAAGGCGTTTCACGGTTTGTGCAAAGACCGAGCGGAACACATGGAAACGGCACCGCGAGTGCGAGCGATCGACAGATTTAGAATCACGAGCTTTATGGTGTGTTTGTTACTCGTGGACGTGGCGTTCGTGAAGTTTGCGATTGAACGCGTCGTCGCGAAAGGACCTTCGGTGGTGCTTTTGTTCGGGTTCGAGCACGTTATTTTGGCGAGTAAAATGTGCGTCGGGTTTGCGAAGTATTTCGTGACGATAGTGGATCGCGCGATGGATGGAAATTGGCAAGGGAAAGGCGCGTTCGTGTTTTATTTAGAGCTGTGCGCGGATTTGGTGCATTTGTGCGTGTACGTGGCGTTTTTTTCCATCATCTTCGCCTATTACGGGTTGCCGATACATTTGTTGAGGGACGTGTACGTGACGTTTAGACAGTTTAAAGATCGAGTGGCGGCATTTTTGAGGTACAGAAGAGTGACGGCGAATTTAGATTCGAGGTTTCCAGATGCGACTGGGGAGGATTTAGACTTAGCGCGAGGCGGCGAAGATACGTGCGTCGTGTGCAGAGAGAAGATGAAAACGTGCCAGACGCACGCGGACGGGAGTCAAACGCCGATACCGAAACAAATGCGCGCGAAGAAATTGCCGTGTTCTCACGCGTTTCATTTGCACTGCTTGAGATCGTGGTTAGAGAGACAACAGGCGTGTCCAACGTGTCGCGCGTCGGTGTTGCCGGAGGAAGAGAGAGAGTTGGAGAGAAGACAGAGAGAGAGGGAGGAAGGGCGGTGGCAAAGGTTACCGCCGGAATTGCAGCCGGGGTACATTGCGCCGGAAGTGCAGGCGAGATTAGACGCGCAGACAGCAGAGGCGAGAAGGGAAAGAGAGGAGAGAGCGAGAAGGGAGAGAGGAGAGAATGGAGGCGTCGGGGTGACGGCGACCGAAGGAGGAGTACCGGGAGGAGGAACGGATGCGCCTTCTTCTTCGACGACAACGGCGGCAGTAGGTGCAGAAGCAGACGGAGAAGCGCAACGCGTTCGGGAGCAGCGATTAGAGCACCTCGAGCGTCGTTTAGGAGGCGAGCAACAACAACAACAACAAACGCCTTCAACGACTACTTCTTCTTCGAGGGAACCGGCGGGGGCGGCTACTGCCGTCGCTGCGTCGACGACGCGTACGCCCGCGCGCACACCACCATCGCCGAGATTTTTACAACAACAACATCAACAACAAACGAGAGCGACGCCGCCGCCGAACATGACGACACCAATCGCGCCTTCTCCTTTGGCAAATCTCAACCCGGGCGGCGAGTGGTGGACTCCCGGTACCGCCGCAATCAACGCGTCCTACCAAGCCGGCATCTCAGCCGCGGCGACGAACATGGCAAACGACGAATCGTCGCTGTCTGAAGAAGACATATCGGCGCGTCGCATGGCGCACGCCGCCGCCGCCGCCGTCGCTGCTGCCGCGCAACAAGCGCAAATGGCGTTCATGAGCGTCGCGCCGCTCGGTTTACTTCCTCCGGGATCAAACATCAACGGCGGTAGTAGCTACTTCCCGTTTCCGATCGATTCACAACACCAACAACAACCAATGCCGCTCACGCCGGAGCAATACGAGAAGGAGTACAACCGTCGTCAAGCGCAAATGGAGAAAAACGATCAAAACGCGAACGCGAAAATCTCCGCGTTGGAACAAAAAGTGAACGAGTTGATGCAAAAACTCGAAGACCAGCAGCAGCAGCAGCAGCAGCAGCAGCGCCCGAACAAACCTTCACCTCCTTTGGAAGCGAAATTCGACCGAACCGCTGAAACGACGACGACGAATTCTCCTCCTCCGCCTTCTTCCTTATCTTCGCAACATCAACACGGGGAAGACACCAAAAAAATTGCCTTCCGACACTCTCGCTCGGCTTCGCCGTCCATCATAACCGCCGCGATGACCGCCAACGCCAACGCCGCCAACCCTACGGAGATCGAAGAAGAACAAGAAGAAGAAGAACGAAAAGAAGAACAAGAACAAGAGCAAGAGGACGAAGTTTCCCTCGCGCTTCGTTTGAGAAGAGAAAAGTGGTTGGCGCAGCAGCAATCGAAAGAAGAAGACGAAGAGCGATAAAGAGTAAAAATGTAATCAAAACACCCGTGTAATCTGCACTCAAAAGTCCCCACAAAAAACGTTGTTTCATTCACTTACCCTCACACACTTTTGTTGCGAGAGAGAAAGAGAGATTGAACGACTGATCCCCGCGAAAAAGCGCGCAGCAGAGAAGACTTACTAATAACAACATGTTTTTGTCTCTTTCTCTCTCCACGTGTTGTCCTCCTTCTTCGTCTTCTTCTCGTCATCCATTCGGAGGAGAATCGGCGGCGCAAATATGATTTCCATTTGAGACGTTCCTTTCTTCTTCTCTGCAAAGAAGATGTCCTCGAAAGATGTCCTCGAAAGAAAAAGGATAGAATCACTCGTTAAAGAAGGGTTCTTACCGATTCGAGCGCAGTTTTTGCGAGGCCCGTCCTCCCCGGAAGAAGAGAACGTCGACGGACCGAAGAAACCGTTAGAAGGAGGAAAAGAAGGAGGAAAGGCGACGGTGTTACAGAGCAACAAAAACGGCTTGCGACAAGGCACAAAGTCGCAAAAGCAACGAAAGAGAGAGAAATACCTTTCGATGAGGAATGATTTGTGTCATTTTGTGGCGGTTGGGAAGGAGTGCACGTTTCAATCGACCGGGTCGTGCGAACGCGCGCACGACGCGGAGAAGTATTTAGAGGCGAGAAAAGACTCTTGGTTCGGCGGCGGGAACCTCCCGGATGGGCGATGCTTTCTCGGCGGCGACGAAGACGAGGAAGACGTGAAGTGTCCGTACGAGAAGAAGATAAAAGATGTGAGATGTCCGTTTGGAGTTCGGTGTTATTTTTCCGATCGACACGAAAATAACGCGAAAGAGTCGAAAACGTTGCTCGAGTGGCGACGGAGCGAAGGCAGCGAAGAGTTCAACGCCATGGAGGACTGGTTGCAGAAAAAATTACGCGAGTCCACGTATCTTTTGCCAAGATCGACAAAGTATTTAGAGATGGTCGGGAATGATTTGCTGTGCGTGTCGAAAGCGAAGAAGAGGAAGATTACGGCGATAAATCGAAATAACAAAGACGACGACGCGAACGCGAACGAGAACGAGGAGAAAACGGTAAAGAAGAACGCGATCGATTTCAATAAAAAGTTAGTCTTGGCACCGTTAACGACGGTTGGACACGCGCCGTTTCGACGCATGTGCGTGAAGTTTGGGGCAGACGTTACGATATCGGAGATGGCGATGGCTTCAAACTTGTTAGCCGGCGATCGACGCGAGTGGGCGCTGGTGCGAAGACACGCGTGCGAATCGAGTGCGACGAATAAGTTTGGGGTCCAAATATGCGGCGGGTACCCCGATTTAGTCAGCCGATGCGTGGTGCGTTTGTTTTGTTTTGTTTTTCATGTTGTTTGTTTGTTTGCGCGTGTACTACAATTAAGCGATATAACGAGCGGGGTGATGATTAAACCTTGGGACTTCTTTGGCAGCCGCAGCCCTAGTAGGCGCAAAGGAGGAAGCGCCGGGGAGTGTTCGCATTCTCTGGCTATTTTACAGCTCGTGAGTTCCCAGTGCTGTCTGACCGCTCGATCGATGCAGAGTAATATTGTACACCACCATCATCGTTGTCTTCAACAAACTTTGTTTACCATTTTTATTCTTCTTCTTCCAACAACAACAACAGGAACTGATTGAAAACGAAGTCCAATGCGACTTCATCGACATCAACATGGGATGTCCAATCGATGGCGTTTGCGCCAAAGGCGCCGGCTCAACTTTGCTCACGCAACTTAAAACCGGTAAGTTGGAGAAAATCATCGACGCGGCGAGCTCCTCGTTGCGTAAGATTCCGTTGACGATCAAAATTCGAATGGGTTACCACGATCGCAAGCAACAGTGGAACGCGCACGATATCGTCAATCGATGTTGCTCGCCGCCGTCTTCGACATCTCGAGATTCCCTCAACGCCGGTTGGCTCGGTAAAGTCGCTGCGGTGACGTTACACGGACGAACGCGCGCGCAACGCTATTCGCGCTTGGCGGACTGGGAATACATCGACGAGTGTGGGAAAATCGCTCAAACTGTTTCAAACGGCGTCGTCCCGCTCATCGGCAACGGCGACGTGTATACCTACGAAGATTACAACGCACACGTGGACTCTGGAAACGTCGCCACGTGCATGATTGGTCGAGGTGCAATTATCAAACCGTGGTTGTTCCAAGAGATTAAAGAGCAAAGGCACATCGACGTCTCTTCCTCGGAGCGTTTAGAGTACTTTGCGGAATTTTGTAACTACGGGTTCGAACATTGGGGTTCGGATTCCATCGGCGTCGAAAAGACGAGAACATTTCTATGCGAATGGATGAGTTACACGCACAGATACGTCCCGGTTGGTCTTTTGGAGCACGCGAGCGTACAAAAGATGCATTTGCGTCCGCAACGATATTTCGGTCGAAACGATATGGAAACTTTGTTGGCCTCGGATAAAGTCGAAGATTGGATTAAAGTCAGCGAAATGTTCCTCGGCAAACCGAAAGACGATTGGACGTTCGTTCCGAAACACAAATCAAACTCGTACGCAGCCATGAACAGTCACAGTATCACGTCTTGGGAAGAAGTCGACGCGCAAGGGTGAATAAAATAGGTACGTTCTTTGTCGTCTCGAATCTTTTCGTCTTCTCTCGCAAACGAAGATGCGCAAATGCGCGCTCGCGAGCACACGCTTACACACACACATCAACACACATACATTCTTGGTGATGATACACTTTTTTTGGAATTACCGTCCGACGTTGAGAAATGTTTTGCCTTTTGGAACGGCGGCCCTTCACAAAAACGATGAGCAGAAAAAATGGCTTCTGAAAGAATGCGATGGTGATGGTGATGTGTTGTTTGTGTATATGAAAATTCCCGCAAACGCGGGGCAAAGTGGTACTACGAGCGCGTTAAGCGTCGTCCTCAAATCGGATCGTCTCTCTCGAAAAATCGTCCTGATTCTCCTCCTTCTCCTTTCCTTACTCACGCTCTCTCGTTCTCGTTCCTTCTTCACAGATTAACAGATTAGAATAGAGACGCTCGCATACGCTTCGTGTTGTATTATTACGAATAGAAAGAAAGAAAACAGTTGAAACATCCTCACAAAAACATTAAATGAACGCGCGTAAAAATCATCACCTCTTTCCCCGCTGGTTGTTCTCCTCCGTCGTTTCCGTCGCGGAGTGTTCCTCCTCCTCCTTTGCTTCTGCCTTAAACGACGAGGAATCTTCTTCCAAACACCTTGAACCGTCGTCATCGAAGAACAACATCGACACAAAAACGAAGAAAAATCTCCCCGCGAAAGTGGACGAGTTGAACGCAATCCACGCCAAGCAAGCGTTGCGAGAACTCTCCCTTCGACAAATCTCGCAAAACTACCAACCTACTCACGAGGAGAACAAAACGGTGCGCGATTTCGTGTATTCGTCCGTCTCGCGAGTTCTGTTCGCGTTCTCGATAACCGGAGTTTTTGGGTTCGCGAGCGTGGACGTGAAAAGCTTAAAAATGGGGACGAGTGGGAAGAGTACGTTTAAGAACGCGAGGAACGTATTTCGGGCGAGAGTGATGATTGGCCTCGCGACGGGGGTGTTAGGAGGCATGTTCGAACACAGGAGCGTGCAGTTTTATAAGAATTTATGCGTGAAGATTTTAGACGTGAAGGAAGGTGAGTCGAAGATGCCCGGAGAGTTGGCGCAGATATTGCGAGATTTGGATCCGCTCGGCGAGTTCGTGAAAGACCAGGAGAGGAAGAGAAATCGAGAGCGATTGAGCGGGTTTCGAGACGGGAGGGAACGGATGACGAAGACGACGAGGACGACAACGACAGCAGCGACGGTGGCGGCAAGAGGAGCGCCCTCGTTCAAACGAGACGAAGAAGAAAACAAAGAAGAAGAAAAACAACATCATCATCATCAACGACGAGAACGAGAACACTTCGTCTCTCAAAAACAAACCTCTCCGTTCTTCTTCTCCGACGTTTTCGGAAGAGCCACCAAAGACGACGACGACGACGACGACGACAACGACGACGACCCATCGTTTTCGTCGTCCTCGTCGAAGCTTTTCCGATTCCTCGAATTCGGCGAATCCGCGGGAGACAAAGAAGAAGAAGAAGAAGAGCGAAGAAAACGGAACCAACACCGGCGCGAAGAAAACGAAGAAAACGAGAAGAGAAGAAGAATCAAAAGAATACACAGACGAAGAAGAGACAAACTCCGCCTGAAAGAATCTGAACGCAAGACAAGAATTAGAGAGATTGGCGCCGAGCGGAGACGGCAAACGCCCGGATTGGAATTGTTTACGTAAACCGCCGAAACGCTCGCCTTTGCTCCATCGAAGAGCGCTCTGCTCCATAAAAAAATGTACTCCACGACACACTTTCACGCGCAACACGCGCACCAACGCATCGTCGCGGCCACATCTAATCGGCGGCAACGGTGTCCTCCCACGCGTGGGTTTTCCCCTTCTTCTTCTTCTTCTTCTTCTTCGAGAGGAAGAGAAAACGAGTGCAACAGGACGACGACGAGAAAGAATTCCAATCGAAGCCGCTTCGGGAAACGATCGTCGAGCTTTGCCTCTTCTTCTTCTCAAAGGAGCGACGACGCGTTACGCGCGTTTCTTTGTCGCAGCAGCACTTCTGACGACGACGACGTAAACAATAGTAAGAATACTTTTAACGACGATGCCATTTCTGCATCGTTACCTCTGAACGAGTTGAAACCCGGGGAGAAACAAAGCAGAGCGAGCACTATTCACAGGAGGAGCGAATTCGTCCAGATTTCATCGAACAAAGCGAAGACGATAAATCCGCCGGAGAATTTGTCCAAACTCCAACTTTTCGGCCGGAAATATTGGCCGTTGCTGGCGACTTTGGAGCTCTTAGCGCTCATCGGTGCCTCTCTGAACGGCGTGCTCAGTCGCAAACGCAGACAAGAGATTGAACGATTGAACGTTCAGATGCGCGCGATCATGCAACGCGTCGAGGACGAACGGTTCGAGAGGCACAATAAGAAGACTTCTTCGACGACTTCGAGCAGCCCGGCGATGGTATTGATTGGAAAAGCGAAATCGGCGTACGCGAACGGAGAATACGAATCGGCGATCGGTTTGTTCAACGACGCCGTCGAGGCGGCGGATGGCGGCGCGTTTAGTAGCGCGGACGAGGAAGATAAAATCGAAGAGTCGCTCTCCGCGCGAAAAGGTTTGGCGACGGCGTACCAGGCGTCGGGTGATTTAACCAAAGCCGCGGCGACGCTCGAGAACGCGCTACTCGTCGCCAGAGATAGCACCGTTTTCGGCATGCTCGGAGACGTGTACACCGACATGGGCGAATTAGCCAAAGCTGGAGAGATGTACGATAAGTGCTTGGAAGCCATGGATTGACGATTCGTAAAAGTTAAGATGGATACTATGTTAAGAGTATAGTCTTTTAAAATGAATAAATATGGCATGTCCTTAATAATACCGTTTTCTCGGACGATGATGCTCACTTGCCCTTTTCTGGCTTCTGATTCTTTCCTCTCTTCTTCGGGCAGTCATAATAGTCTTTTTCTCTACATCACCGCAGCGAAGGCGCCAACAAAAGCGAAGAGCGCGACGGCGTGACCAAAAATGGTGGCGCCCGAACTCGCCGGAGGCGTTACAACGGTGTGCGCAGTACCATCCGGGGCGATGTACGATTGTGTCGTCATTTCCGCTTTTGCCGGCGCGGTGAGAGTTTTCACGATTATCCGCATCGAGATTGGAGTGATGATCGTTCATGGAGAGAATCGTGAGTTTGAGCGCGCCGGCGTCGGCTTTGAGCACAGCCGCGGTGCTGACCAAAATCGTCGCGAGGGCAGATTTCATCATCATTTTCTGTGATAGAGAGAGCGCGTCAGTCATCATAGCAGCGTGAGTGACGTTGTGGTTCGTCACTTTTCATACTGTTGTTCGAAAGGTCTCGTCGTCCAAAAACAAAGGCATCAAAAAGAAGAACAAAAAGGAGAATATTCCCGGCACCGACAATGAGAAACCGCATCCGGCACTCTCGTCGACGAGCGTGGTAGTAAAAACAACGATATCATTCGCGTCGCCGCCTGATAAAGCTTTCATCTGACACATCCTCCTCGTCATCGTCGCGCTCTCCTTCGTTTTCAAAGCGTTCGCCCTCGACTCGAGAATATTCCCGGCACCGAGAACAACTTCTGAGCACCCTCTTTTTCTTTTATATTCTCCTCTTCTACTTCTCGAACAGACGCGCGCGTTTGTCCTCCGTTTTGAGGAAGGCTTTTGGTGTCAAAGCGAGACGACGAAAAAGCGCGATATCGCGGCGTTGCGGTCTTCGTCTGGAATGCTTAGCATTCGAAGAAGGACGCGCTGCGCGCGGCATCATCGCGCGCGCTCTTGGCTCGGGAATAACCATCAGAATAAAAAAGTTCCTCCCCTTTGAGAGAGAGATATAAAAAGAAGAAGCACAACAAACCATCAAAGAGAGCGCGCGACGAGAGAAGAGAAAAGCGACCACGAAGAAAGGGAACGACGACAGAAGACGCACCGAGTGAGAGAATCGAGCGTTTGTCGAGAGATCTTAAACTGGTTCTCGTCCGCAACGGTGTCGTCGGTGTGGAATAACGTTTTTTATTCTTTTCTGTCAAATAGTGCAAAAAGTGCAAAAAGTGTTGGAAAGAATAAAACGAGAGCACTGCTTTTCGACGTCGACGCTTTGGCGATCGCAGCGTCGATATTGGAAAAGCGAATAATAAATCGACCAAGT
>JGI20151J14362_10003248_pt1 | contig 11185 bp, 10 predicted proteins | sample COG_01_FD_14362 | JGI IMG/M metagenome (IMG submission 14362) | reverse complement strand
TTAAATACCACATTTGAAAAAATGGGTAGAGAGCTTTTGCTAGATCCTGCTATAGCCATTTGGTTACCCTCTCTAATTCTTGCTCCTATCGCGCTTTGGCTCACGAAAAGTGCTTCGAGCGACACTTCCCTTGTCTCGGGCGAATGGTTCAGTAAAATCATGGCCCGATTAAACTCTAAAAAATCCTAGTGAAGAAGCTTCTTATACTTTCTAATAAGGTGCCCTATCCGTCTCAAGACGGTAGCTCTATTGCGATGGCAAGACTTCTCGAAAATATATTAGCGTTACAGACTTTTGAAATCACTTATGGTGCATTGAATACTAAAAAACATTTTAAAGACCCGAAGGATATTCCTATTGACATCGCGAGAGCCATCGACTTTAAAATTTTTAATGTGAATACCTCTCCCACGATTTATTCGGCATTAAACAATCTTTTCTTCTCACGTGCACCCTACCATTCTATCCGATTCTTCGTAAAGCCCATGATTGATTGGTTGCGTGGTTTTGAAAAGAATCAATTCGACTTTGTTCTTTTAGAAGGTGCTTTTATGGGCGATTACTTAAACGAAGCAAAAAGAATAGGAAATCATTGCACATTACGGGCGCACAACTTAGAACATAGAATCTGGGAAAGAACCAGTGAAGCCGGTGTAAATCCCGTCAAAAATTGGTATTTGACGCTTCAAAGTAAGCGGTTAAAAAAATTTGAAATTGGATTGGTTGAAAATGTAAATTCTGTCTGGAGCATTAGCGAGGAAGACAAAAAGTGGTTTGAGAAGTTTAACCGAAAAACTACTGCCATAACCGTTTCCATACAGCAACAAGAACCAGTATCAAATTTAACCCCTTTGGCTTGCTTTCACCTCGGCGCATTAGACTGGGAACCCAATCTGCAAGGTTTAAATTGGTTTTTAACTTCGGTATGGCCTACTGTTCTCGAAAAAATTCCGAATGCTACATTTCACATTGCAGGCAACAATCCACCGCAACACCTCCAAAGCGAAGAAAGAAAGAACTACATTGTGCACGGCCGGGTGCCCGATGCAGAAGAATTTGCTAAAACTCACGGCGTTGCAATTGTACCGCTATTAGCAGGTTCTGGGATTCGAATCAAAATGATAATGAATGCTTCATGGGCCATTCCGATGGTGAGCACAAGAATTGGCGCTGAAGGACTCTTCAATGAAAACAATCAGGGGGTTTTACTCGCAGATTCAGCGGAAGAATTTGCTTCTGCTCTTATCGAACTCTTGACATCTCCAGAGATTGCAACAACACTTGGCATGCAAGCTAATCGTCATATACTTAGTAGTTTTGGCCCAAAATCTATCCAGGAAAATATAGCATCAGCATGGTCAGTTTAGCAGTTATAATTTCCCTAGCAGCACTGAGCTTGATTGCGTTGACCTATGTTGTTTATCCGGTATGGCAATTAATCTTTCCAGGAAAGCCCATGGACTTCACCGGAGAATTCACCCTCCTTTAGTAAGTGTTGTTTTTGCTGCATACAATGAATCATCAATTATTGAGGCTAAGATTCGGAGTATCTATAACACCAACTACCCTATTGATAAACTTTCAGTTTGGATTGGCAGTGACTTAAGTAATGACGGAACTGATGAAATCATACGTAATCTACAAAGCGAGTTCCCGCAACTCAATCTTCATGTTAACGACGTTCGTTCAGGTAAATCGGCAACTATTAATTCTTTAATTGAACAGACTACTGCTGAGGTTATCATTGCTACAGATGCTAACATTTTATTCAAAGAGACCACCATCGAAGAGCTGGTACGCCCAATCGCGCTTCAAAAAGCAACAGCTGTTGCAGGTACATTGGCCTATGAAGCTGGCGGCGTCATTAATAGCACAGCGACCAATGAGAAGGTCTACTTATCGCTTGAAAATGCCATTCGTCGTGCCGAAAGCAGAAAGCACGGTATTTGCTTTGGGATGGAGGGTGGACTATACAGCATGAGAAAATCCTTCTGGAAGCCTATTCCTCCCAATACGTTCATGGAAGATTTCTTTCAAACTGTACAGCTTATAGCACGTGACCAAAAGGTGTTGTTTAATGAAGCTGCCATTGGATTAGAAGATGTAAGCACCTCACTACGTGAAGAGTATAAGCGAAAGATTCGTATTAGCATTGGAAATTGGCAGAACTTAATTCGATTCTATCCACTGCTGTTCAAACATCCCTACCCGTTTGGCATTCTTTTTTTAATGCATAAAGTGTTGCGGTGGTTGACCCCGCATCTTTATCTCATAGCCCTTATCGCCGGACTCTTTACTTCGCAGTGGATGATCATAAGTATTGTACTTATTGGTCTTCCCGTTTCACAGTTTATTCTAATGTCCTTCGGATTGGCCACACCTTTAGCGTATTTTTACGTAATGAATACAGCGCTTTTTGTTGGCTTCCTTAGGTATTTGAAAGGAGTGAAATCAAGTGTTTGGCAACCCACTAAAAGAAATCAGCATGAGTCTTAACTCCATAGAAGAAGCATTAGAAGATATTGCCAAGGGTAAAGTTGTTATTGTCGTTGATGACGAGGACCGTGAAAATGAAGGCGATTTCGTTGCAGCAGCAGAACTGGTCTCTCCAGAAATGATCAACTTCATGGCTACTGAAGGTCGTGGATTGATTTGCACCCCTATTTTAAATGGTAGAGCTAATGAACTCGACCTGCCGCCTATGGTATCAAAAAATACCGATCCAAACAATACAGCTTTCACAGTGAGTATAGACCGCATAGGTGCAGGTTGTACCACTGGAATAAGCGCTTATGATCGTTACATGACTGTGAAGGCATTGGCAGATCCTGCAATAACTCCAGACCAATTAGCAAGACCAGGACACATATTTCCGCTTATTGCTAAAGACGGTGGTGTACTACGTCGCGTAGGACACACTGAAGCGGCTGTAGATTTAGCAAGACTCGCAGGTTTAGCTCCTGCAGGTGTGATTGTCGAGATCATGAATGAAGACGGAACTATGGCTCGATTGCCGCAACTCAGAGAAATCGCGGTTAAACACGACCTTAAGATTATCACTATTGAAGATCTTGTCGCCTATCGAATGTCTAAAGAGAGTCTTATTGAACCGGAAGAAAAGGTCCAAATAAGTACGCCGCATGGTGTATTTACGCTTCATGCATTTGAACAAAAAACGAACCATCAGGTCCATTTAGCACTAACCATGGGTGAATGGGAGCTCGATGATGTGGTGCCGGTTCGCATTCACAGTGCAGGTGTTGCAAATGATATTTTCCACCTACTTACGAGTAATGAGAGTTCGCGGTTAGAAAAGGCATTAAAAGGTATAGGTTCGAAGAAACGTGGCGCGATAATTTACATGAATCAAGAACCGAATGGTGACCGATTATTAAATAGAATTCGCTCCTTCAAAAAGGATGCAGACACAACAAAACCGAGCTTTACTAAGGACACTCGTGACTTTGGTATAGGTGCTCAAATCATTCATTATCTCGGTATCAGAAAGGTCGACTTACTAACGAACAACCCAATCAAACGTATCGGTGTTAGTGGTTACGGTATTGAAATTGTGAAAAATTCCAATTTAGAATGATTAACTCAAACAGCATAGCACTAGCGATAAAGTTTTATCGTCAACGACAGAATACACCTTCGCTGGGATGGGTATTTGCTATTACGGGAATTAGCGGCATCCTCGAAACGCTTCCTATTCTCCTTTCACTTCCGTTAATCAAAACCTTGTTTTTAAGTAGTGGCTATGTTGCATTGGGCAATACGAAGATTGAACTGAGCTACTATGTTGTTGCCTTAATGCTTCTTTTACTGGTTCGATTGCTCATTGGAATCTATAGCCAATACGTTAACGCTTCAACGCGTATACGCTTGTTAGCGGATTTTAGAGCTCATTCCACTGCCTCGGAGCGAGAGAAGATGAAGACTGTCTTTGGCAAAAGTGTCCAAAGCATCAATTTTTTACTCGTCGGTTGGTCGCAGCTCTTGCCTGGTATACTATTCACCCTAGCCGGTATCGCGCTGTTCCCTTCATTCGGGATCATAATACTAAGTATTTTACTCCTTTGGTTCATTCCAATGCGCATTCTTAAAAAGCAACAAGATGAATCGCACGAAAAAGTCAGTGCGCTACAAGCAAACCTAGAAGAAAACACAGCTACAACAGTACTATGGCGTGATGCACGCTTTAAAGCAGCCAAGCTAGATAGTTTCAATAAAAATCTTAGAGAATTCATCATAGTCAGTACACTTATCATCGGTTTATTCGTAGCACATGCTTTAGGTTTATCCTTTGCAGGCAATTCTCTTTTGGTCGTATTAATGTTGTTGAGAGGCTTGCAGCAATTATTCACGGGTTATATTATGGCTCAACAAGTCGCTGCGTTAAAAGGATATTTGATGGAATTTTCATCCTGACCATTACGCGCTGTGGTGGTAATTCTTAACTTGAACAAAATTTTAAACCCAACCAATGAAGAAGCTATTTGTATCAGCGTTTGTGTCTATAATGGCCTTAAGTAGCTGTCAATCGGACGTAGTTGACCCTACATCCATTGACATCACTGCTGCACCCGTAGTCGCACTTCCATTAGGGGGGATTGGTCTAACCATGGATCATTTACTCATCCCTGATAGTTCACTCATTTTTGATGACAACACCACCTATAAAGTCATAGTAGCGCAGGACAGCGTTTTTGGTATCGATGTTAATGACCTCATAAGTATACCGACACAATCCCCGTCCAATAGTAGTATATCTATGGGTACGATTGCCGTTACTAATGTTTCATTGACTCAAGACATCGCACTAGGTGCTGTTGCCGCAGATGCTGGCTTATCACCTATTTCATCTGCTCACGGTAGCAATTCACTATTTCCACCGTTGAGCGAAACAAATGTGGGCACGTATGGCGGCAGTGGATTTGGAACATTCACAAGTGCATCCTTTTCAAATGGAACATTAACCTTAGGCTTAACTAATGGCTGGCCAGTGCCTGTTAGTATGGGAATCGATTTGGTTAACTCATCCACTGGAGCTACCATTTTAACGTATGCGTTAAATAACATCGCTGCAAATGGCGGTACGGGTAGTGATACAGAATCATTAGTAAACATTACACTACCAAACAGCATTGGCTTTAAAATAACGTCACTTACCTCACCCGGTTCTGGAACGAGTCTCGTTGCGATTGATACTACTGATAATTTAGAACTGGTCATTTCTTCTGCTGATCTCGAGGTATACAATGCGGTCACACAAATCAGTACACAAGATATTAGTTCCGATACGCAATATGTAGATCTTAGTACGGGCGGATCAGAAGAGCTTAGGGAATTAATGTTTAGTACTGCGAGCTTTGACTATGAATTCGTTTCAACACTAGCCGAGGACTTAGAATTAAATTTAAATTTTCCAGGATCAGATCAGAACGGAATTGAAGTCGATACTACTATTACCATCGCTGCTGGTGCTACTACAACTGGATCTATTAACCTCAATGGTACGGTCCTTGACTTGACTCAAGACCCTAGTCAGAATCACAGTAAACTTCCAATCGCCGTGGCTGCCACGCTTGTGGGGTCCGGTAACCTAGTGAATATAGATAGTTCGGACGCATTGGATATGACATTCGAAATGACCAACTTACAATTTGGTCACATTAAGGGGTACTTTGGTTCACAACAAATTACGATTGATCCAGGAGCAGTAGATTTGGCCATCGATGTCTTAGAAAACTTTGATGGTGAAATTTCTTTCGCTGAACCTAGTATAGCTATGTCAATTACAAACTCTATTGGCCTACCTATCCAACTTGTCTTAGATTTTAATAGTTATAAAGACGGTACGGCTTATGGCTTAAACGGCCCTGATTATGTTCTACCCTATCCTACGACCGTAGGCAATACATCAACTGGAACTTTATCCTTCGATAACACTAATTCCAGCATAGTCGACGTATTTACTTTGCCCAAAGACTCCATTACCTATGGTGGTTCTGTCAATGTTAATCACGATACCGCAACTTTTGGAACGGAAAACTTTGTGACCAATTCTAGCAGTATTTCTGGAGACTTATTAATGGAAATGCCATTCTTTTTCACGGCTACCGGCTTAGGGTTCTATGATACACTTGCCACCGATCAGAATAATTCAGGTATCCTTCCAGATGGATCAGAACTTGAATCTGCTAAAATAGTACTACAGACTGCAAGCACACTGCCGCTTGATGCTTCTTTAACACTGTCATTTTACGATGCAAATTGGAATACACTACTGGTCAAGAATCTGGGCTTAGTGGAAAGCGGCATTCCTGATGCTAATGGTATTGTAGTAACTCCAAACACTTTAGATGCAGAGCTTGAATTGGATGCCAATGAGGCGAACGCAGTGCTCGATGCTGTCCACATTACGGTAGAAGCTACAATGTCCACTTACAATGCCGGATCTGACCCTGTAAAACTTAGAACAGACGCAACGCTAAATTTAAACCTAGGCGCGCAGTTCAAAGTAAATGTTACCCTTTAACCACTCAGTTATCATGAAAAAGACACTTACATTATTCTTTGGTTTGGTTACTGTTATCGGTACCGCACAAGATTTTTCGACATTTGGATTGGCAGCAAACCCAGGGAATCTGGCTCAAAATGCCGGGGCAGATCCTATGACCAAATTTCACTTGCAATATTTCGGAGTTCAGAACAACTTAAATATGAGTGAAACTGCAGGTAGCCTTTTAGCCAGCAGCGATATTTTACAGAACTTCCACGACCTCTCATCAGATGTATTTTCGTTAGGGAATGAAACACAAATCGATGCACTACAAGTTGGAATTAAAATCGGTGATAATTTTTTATTCGCAGGAAATTCCACGAATGTTGGAATGGAGTTTACACTCGATAATGACCTTGCTAGTTTTATTAAAAATGGGATGGCCGATGCCAATGGTGACTTAGATCTAAATTATTCGGGCAACTTTGATGCGTTAGCCATGCGTTTTCAATTGATCAACTCTACTTACTTTGGTTTTCAACGTAGCATCTTAGAAGAGAAGCTTCGTGTCGGTATTACCTACCACAGGAACAGTTTTGTCGCAGGCGCTAATATATTAACAAACGCCTTTAGTATCGCAAGTTCGGAAAATACCGCAACTGGAATGAATACTGTAAACGTAGATTATGACTTTGCTTTGGCAGCAACCGGCGTATTTAATGCCGGGACAACGCTGGATAGTTTAAACCAGTTGTCGGCAGATGCTATTACGCCTTATTCTCTGCTGAAAGAGGGGGATATCGGAGGCTTAGTGAACTATGCTACATCTGGTAGTACGTCAAATGGAACCATTGGATTTGGATTAACCTACAGCCCTATCAAGAAATTGGATATACAACTTTCTATGAGTGGTTTGGCTGCAAGCGAAATGAATTTTGCTAGTGCCCTAGGAAAGCGTCTTTACGGCAATGCGAACATAGATGGGTTTACATACAATAGTGCAGTAGGAGATACATTAGGAAGTGCAGTCTCAGCGTCCATTAATGATTACACAGAAACTATTCAAAACGGTATTAGCACTGCGTTATTAGATGCTTCTCAATCATTATCATACCGTACTCCTCAGGTGACGAATGTTGCACTTAACTATAAATTCTCTAAATACAGTTATTTAGGCGTACACTACGTAGATCGCAAAAACTCTTGGAACGATTATACCTATATGGGTATTAATAGCATGCTTTGGCTTGGTCGCAATGTTCAGCTAAAAGGTGGTTACTATATGGCAATGGATGAACTCCATAATGATCGAGTTAATGCCGCAGTACAGTTAAGGTTAACACCTGTAGTCCAATTTTATATAGGAACGACAACGGTTGGTGATGTAGCAACTATATCTAAAGAGCTGATAAATGGTCGTATGGGAATCGGAGCTTCTACGAGCTCAATAAATATAAGCACTGGGGTCAGCATGGCCTTTTTTGACAATCGTTTCAAAAAGAACGAGAAAGTGAAAAAAGTGGAAGCAGTTCAATATTTGTCGCCAGCTAATCAAGAAAAAGTTGATGCTGCGCGCAAAAACAGCGCGACGGCTAAGGATAAAAAATAATTATTTCCCCTTATTTAATAATGGCTCAGCTTAACGCTGGGCCTTTTTTTACGCTAATAATTCACGCAATAGGTACATAGGCTCACGACTTGCATCGAGTATCTTACAATTCAAATTCAGATTTCTACTTAAAGTAATTGCCCACTCTTTTTGAGCTTCAACGAAGGAGACATATCTCTTTGCATCATTTTGGTTGATATATGCTTTTGTACCCGTCTCAATGTCAATAACCTGTTTACCCGCAAAATATTCTTCGTTTAATTCCAATTCAGCGTGCGATATAAATGTACATCGTACCGAATGTCCTTCGAACGCCAATAAAGCTGCCGCATCTAGTATTTTCTCTAAGTTTTCTTGGAAAAGATCTATAAACAATATAATCTGACTCCGACGCGGGATTTTGGCCATCAACGCTTCTATTTCGAAAGCAATATTTGCGTTTTTCTTGGTTTCTCCGTCTTTTTTGGACAAATGATTCAGCATCTGCTTAATCCATACACTCGTGGCTTTTGACTCAAAGAAATGACTGCCCATTTCATTAATCTCAAGCATTCCCATGGCATCGCGTTGCTTTTGAAGTAAAGTGCCAATGAGCGTTAGCAACTGAACCAGTGTGTTCCATTTTGAGTTAGGTAATGGCAAATGCATACTAGAACTGGAGTCCACTACGAAATAGGTTCTTAGATTCGATTCTGCCTCGTATTGTTTCAGCAAGTATTTGTCTGTTTTAGCTAAAACAGACCAATCTATATGTTTAGGGGAATCACCAGGTACGTAGGCTCTGTGTTGTGCGAATTCAACACTGTATCCAAAATCCGGGCTTTTATGCAAACCTGTCATAAATCCCCGGACTCTTTCCTCTGCCCACCAAACCAGCGATGCTATCTCATGCTCATTCACAATTCCTACCTATGTATGGGTTAACTTCTTTCTTGCCCAGTTAGAAAGGTTAAGATAATCCAATGGTACTTCGCTGCGAAACAACTCTAGCATTAAAACCAATTTCATTTTTAACAACTCAATCCGTGCAATAAGTTCTTCGGGAAAACCGCCGCGAATCATGTGAACTCTATTCGCTATTCTTATATGATCAAGTAGTGTATCCGACTCTTTCAGGGCTTTCGTATAATATTCTTCGAAGGTATGTTCAAATCTTGCACTGACCCCCATATCTAGAAGATTACAAACATTAATTATGTCGTCCTTAATCTTAAAAGCGAGATTGAACGTACCATTACTGAAGTACCCTTTGGTTATGGATTGTATGTTCCTGTTAATTGCTAATGCCTCTTGATAAATGGGCTGACTTACTTTTGTATCCATGATTAATTGGGTTTACGATTCGCGTTAATTTGAATAAGATGTACTTCCTTTCGAGTTAGTTCTCGGAGTAAATCGAAATACAGCTGTTTTACACGTTCAACCATCTCTTCTAATCCAGGCAGATAAATCTCTTTGGGCCATTGACCGAGCAAGCTCCATAATTCAGCTACTCTGAGGACGAAGTTTTTATACATCGCTATCTGCATTTGAATGGAAAATGAATCTTGATAATTAACAATGGTTTCAGATAAATGGTAGTTGCACCTTTGCATTGCTGCATGCAAGTAAGGTCTGTGGCGCTCATCTAAACGCTTGAGGGCATTGTACGTTAGTTGCTGTACTTCGAATGAATATTTACTCTGAATGATACTTTTGGACTCATACATAAGGTGATAATTTTTTATTGTTTCTGGTAATAGCCCACTATTTTATAATTGTCGCTCCCAATTTAAATGGACATGATAGGTCGTAGTAAGCGAAATAGAATTAATATAAAGTCATAGGATTCAATTGGTTTTATTCATAACGTTTTAAATCTACGCTCAAAACATGTCATTATTATTCATTATTGATAACTCTACTTTATCAACATTAGCTACTTTAGGCGCATGATTATTACAAAGACCCCTTTTAGAATTTCATTTGTTGGCGGAGGTAGTGACCTTTCCGCATATTTCGAAAAGCAGCGCGGTGCAGTGTTGAGCACGAGTATCGACAAATACATGTATATCAGTACCCATGCTTTTTTTGAAAAGGATAAAATCCGTTGTAAATACTCTCAAACAGAAACAGTTGATGATGTAAGAAACTTACAGCATCCAATCTTGCGAACTGTATTAAAAGACTTCAATTTGAACGGCATTGAAGTGAGTTCTATTGCTGATATACCTGGTGGAACGGGGATGGGAAGTAGTTCCAGTTTTACGGTAGGTTTACTTCACAATCTAAGTACCTATACTGGACGTTCGTATGGTAAAAAGGAATTGGGCGCTGGCGCATGTCGTGTAGAAATCGACTTACTGAAAGAACCCATAGGAAAGCAAGATCAATATGCCGCGGCTTTTGGAGGCTTGAATGTTATTGAGTTTAACACTGATGGCTCGGTGTCTGTGCATCCTGTTCGTGTTTCTGACGAAACTAGAATGACATTAAATACCAATTTAAAACTCTATTACATCGGCAATCAGCGCTCTGCAAGTGCAATTTTAGCAGAACAAAAAGAAAACACCTCGCAAGAGTCAAAGTTTCAAGCATTGACCACTATGGTAAGTCTGGTTTACAAATTACGTGATGCATTAGAAGCGGGCAATCTCGATGATTTCGGTACGTTATTGCACGAAAATTGGCTTTTGAAACAGCAACTAGCCTCCGGAATTACCAATCCTAGGATTTCTGAGGCATATGCCGCTGGTCGAAAAGCAGGTGCACTGGGTGGTAAACTGCTCGGTGCTGGCGGAGGCGGATTTATGCTGTTTTACACCCCTACTGCTGCACACGCGTCGTTGAATCAGGCTATGAAGAAAATTAATGCTGAGCCTTTTGACTTTAATATGGAGACAGAAGGATCGAAAATCATTCATGTCGAAAGATAAATTGACAGGAATACAACATATCGATTAATTCGCTACTTTTGCGCCTCAATTATTCATTAATTAACGGGGTTTCGGACCCTTTTAAAACAATTAATTATGTCAACTAAGATTCGTTTGCAAAGAGGTGGTCGTAAAGGTCGTCCAGTTTATTCAATC
>JGI20151J14362_10003245_pt1 | contig 11189 bp, 13 predicted proteins | sample COG_01_FD_14362 | JGI IMG/M metagenome (IMG submission 14362) | reverse complement strand
CAGATGGCACTTCTTATCTCAACTAACAATTCTTGATTTCAACTCCATTGCTATCTTCTTCCATTTCTCAGCCTCATCTGTGTCAGATTTCGGCTGTTTCTTGTTATATTGATATGCCAAATAATGCTCAAATGTACAGAATCTATCTGATTCTAATTTGAATTTAGGTGGGTTACAGTATTCGCAATTATTCTGTCTGAGGACTAATTCTTCGTCAGGTTTGGAATATACTTGTCTGACAATGGATTCAGACCCCCACCCCATTGATGCAATTATAGAGTAGTTTCCACCAGACCTCCTCAACGCTTGTCTGGTTGAAGCATGTCGTACAGAGTGTGTAGGATAATTGTTATAATACCACGATTCACTTTGTTTCTGTTTTCTTTCATTTTCACGAATCTTGCCAATATCAGAATAAAACAGTCTTAGTTCAGAACAATACTCTGCATAGTCTTTTACAGGATCCTCAAAGATTGTTTTGCCTTGTGGTATGTCTTGGACTATATCCAGTATCTCAGGATTCAAAATACGTTTGTTCCAAGTTGTGTGTTGTTTTGGCTCGTAAAACTTGTTGATGTATCCGTACTTGATTGGGATGCCATCAACCTCATCATCTCTAATTTCCAAATTATTCTTCCATTCCAGTAAAGCCGAAATTCGACAAAATACCTCTGATTGTAGTGCAAAGGCTTGTAGGTATTTTGGATCGTCTAATCCTCCAAAATGGATCAAACCCTGATCCCTTTCTTTATCAGTTAATTCTATCTCAGCGTAATTCGGCATACCTTTTCGTGTCTCAAATTCAAATTTTGGTGGAATGTAGAATCCTTGTGAACCAAAGAAAGATTTCAAGCTAGTTGCATATTTAGTGAAATTAGTAGGGGTATCGTTGGTCTTTCTGGTATGGACAATTTCTCCCTCAGAGACTTTTTGTTTGAAATCATTGTAAACCTCAATCATACGAAATAGGTGGTTGTCTGTTGTTAATAATTCAGATACGGATAATTTTGTTGTATTACAAATAATCAGTAATTTGTTCAAATAGACCCCAAATTGTGTTGGGTTGTTACTGCATGCTTTTTGCCATTTTTGGATTTGTGGCAATTCCAGAAATTCATTCCTGTTCATCTTGATCCTCACGTTCAGACAACATATTAGCAAATTCTTGTTTTGCATCCTTACTCTGTTGAGACTCATTTATCTTGACCTTATGATGATTAGGTAGTGAGTCGTTGTACAGGTTCAATACCTCTGACCAGTCACAGTTTATTCGTTCAGATATTTTAGACATCCATTTCCACATATTCCTAGCCTTTGGGGATAGGTGCATTAAATTACCCTCTCGTATATAGACCCATGCTCTCAGGGTCTGTGCAGACATAGCATTGGATTTATTCATTTTATGCAGGGTTTTAACCACCTCCTCTGCTGGGATCGGTTCCTTGAAATCTTTGTTATAGGGGTCTTTTCCACATAATTCACATTCCTCCTTATCGACCAGTGTGAGGTGGGTGTATGTATCCATGACCAGTACTGGTCGGAATGGTTTGGATATGGTGTATATCAATTCTTTTGTACCCTGATAAGGTATCCTAAACCACCCATGTCTGGAGCTAGTTTTGTACAGATTAGCAAAAGTGTCTACAGCCCTGTCTGAGCCGAAAATATCAATCAGGTTCTGTCTGTCATTCGGGGTGTACGAAGTACAGAACTGGAAGTCCACATCTCTAAAAAATTTCTTGGTAGCCTTTGAATAATGTATATTCATCCATACGATACACTTGCCTTTTACATCATGTCTAATCTTTGTAAGTGCATTTGCCAAAGTTGCCATCTCTGTCTTTGATGCATCCTCTAGGGTGTACGAAGCATCATCAAATACAATAAAATGATTCATGCCTTTAGTGAGAGACTTTATGATTTTTGGCATCTTGAACATATCCTCTCCAGTGAACCAATGCATCTGGTATTCTCTGGGTAACTTCCATTCCTCTGGTGCAGTGTGTATACCGTGCATAATTTTCTTAACTAAAGTTGTTTTCCCAGACCCAGACTTTCCTATAGTCAGACACCCTGTATACTGGTTGTTATTGTTATGTACAAGCATCTGCTTGATGACACCGTTGATAGCATGCCGTCTGAGGAGTGGAACATTTTTTCCATTGATGTTGTTCCAAGTCAGTTCATCAAATCGATTCTGTTCGAGGGTCTGTTTCTTTACATCTACAGTCCATCCTCCCTCCTCTAGTTGTTTGTCATGTGATGTGTCCTCCTCTACCATATATTTTCCACAACGAGTTTGTATATTAAATTAAATCTGTGAGGGCACCAGTGGTGGAGAGAGGGGGATGTACGCCCACGCCTATAATTTTTAATAATACTAACTATAAAAAATTAAGAATAAATAATATAAATAAAACGTTTAAGAAAATAATTTTTTTATTCGTGCCAAAGTCCCCATTCGTGACTAATTTCAAAACATGTTAGGGTTTACTCAAACCCTTAGAGAATTTTTCTGGCGAATAATCGCCCATTTAAGGACTCTCAGGCACGAAATCTATCAGGTTCCTCATGTGCCCGAAACAGAAATCTGGCTAAAACCATTGATCCAATGACACAACTACAAAATACAACAATACCAAAAACTATACTTTCTAAACTCATACTATCGTGGCATCATCATTCCATTGAGAAATAGATAAACCACAACTACACCAGCACCTATGAATCCAATACCAGAATACAATTTCCAAATCAAATTCCAAACCTCTTTTTCAAATCTTTAATATCTTCCAGCATTGACTTGCCAGATGAATCAATAGAGTTGTAATCTTCCAAGTCTATATCTGAAATATCCTCCCTGACCTGTTGATTTAGTTGGGCTAACTCTGCATCAGATGTTGTTCTGTCTTGGTTCCTATAATCATCCTCCATCATATCAGAGATTTGTCTCATAGTCTGATCAATGTTAATTGCACATTCATGCCATTCCTCCTTTGTAACCCCTAGTTTGGAACGTAGATATTCTAGCATTGCTGTTCTTGTTTCTCTAGGTAATTTCTTGGCTCTCTCATCAGTAATCATACGAACTGAGGCAACAATGAATTGTTCTTTAGGAGTGAATTTCATTGACATTGTTCTGGAATTTCCTCTATCATGTTGATTTTGACTGCACAGTCAAGGCATCTGTATCGCTGTTTTGGTGCTGAAAGTATGTATTTATCATGTAAATCAATACCACAATGAAAACAATCGATATACTTTGAACGATTAAAATAAATTTTTTTTCTGCCAGTTAAAATGATGGAATTCATTAGTTTTTCTTTTTACGTTTTTTTGTTCCCTCATGAGTCTTTTTATATGCATTAGTTCCGTGAAAACGGTGTTCGTTTTTTGTATGAAGTCTAGCACACATAGGACATTTTCTTTTAGATGAATGTGGTTTTACTAACTTAGGCATTTTCTTCCTCCAATTTTAATGCCTTTTTCTTTTTGTATACATTTGCAAAATTAAGTGACAATAATGTAAAAAATCCAGTTGATATACCTATTACTAAAACACCTAACATTGGATCCATTCCACACATAATTTAGTTTAATATACTACTATTATTTAACTGGAATACTTTCTAGTCGCAAGAGCAGAATAAACATTGAATAGTTGGATCTTCATCCTCTCCCATAAAATGACAAGCACAACAGCATCCATTCTCAGGCATTTAGTGTTTACACCTACATTTTCCTTTACAGCCACAACCACATGAACCTTTCAATGGACTCCATGCTTTGTCTTTAATGGTCTGGTCATCAGGATTTGGGGATAAGGGATTCCCCACTACCTCTTTGAGTTTTTTGGTCAAAGACATTGTATTGTATAATTTAGTTTAGAATATAAAATTAAATCATTTTCCAGTCACGATTACACTCAAAACAATGTAATTTCTCAGACCCAATAATTCCAGAAACTAATTTGCCACATGCAGGGCATCTTGGTTCAATAAAATATTCTTCCATTAGTCCTCAGTCAACCATGACCATTCAGGTCTTTCTTCATAGTTTTCTTCAACACTGACACATCGACTACAGCGATGAAATCGCTTCGTCATTGAGGTGCTATTGGCTTGATCTTTCGACTTCTGCCATCTCCCTTAAAATCAATTGGAAAATTAAATTTGGTAAATATTTTTGTGTACAACAAGTACAAAGGCATCCCTATGACTCCTAAATAAAAGAAAATTTGAAATACAAAATATGGCATCAAGGGACTGTCAGATTCATTCCACATTGCCTCTAAATTTTCTGACTGTTCCTCATAAGCCAATAACGCAACTGCTGAAAGTAGCATACATGATGCAGTGAGTAAAATTGTCAGTGGAGGAAATATTCTGTTATGCCACTTCTCCATATTCTTTGCAATATTTTCTAAATCTTTACCATTCATTTCTTATGACCCTTTTTCATTTTGTCACTGGCATAAGTTGGAAACAATGGTGGTATCCATGCATGGAAAAATAATGCAACTGACATTGACATTGCTCTCCACCAATGCTCTTTGTAGGTCATATTATTTTCTTTAAGATGTCTAAATCCTAACATTTTGTAAGACATCTCTCCATTGCATCTTTCAGCCAAGTAGCATAAACATACCACTGTGAATCCTTTGTTTCAAAATCATCAAAGATTAATTCAATTATGTTTGGTTCCTGTTTCTCACAATCATTCCAGATATTGTTAATGACATCTGGTAACAAGTCCATATCTGGTGCAATCATGACATTTCTACAGTTGTCATAATACTTGACGTTATGCCATTCATAACGTTCCAAACCAGTTGAATTATATGATGGGGTCTTGTCAACACTTTTGATATTTTCAAGGTAGGTAAAACCAGATGCTTCAATTGTAATTGTTATCCCACGTTCCATTATATCTGGGTCTGGATCAACTGTAATTATTTTCCATTCTGGCTGTTGTGTATAATATTTCCAATAATTTTTGTACATCGGACTTTCTCGTTTAACATCATACCCATGATCAACAAATTTCCCACTGACATGTTTTACAGTATTATCATATATCATCAAGTCACGGTAAGTTGGACATTTTGTAGGCAATCCTTTCTCAATCATGGAAAGACATGTGTTTGAGAGTACAATATTGATGAATTTGTTGTCCCCTTGTGACTGTTGATTGGCGTTTACTCTTGCTTCGGTAACATCCTCCAATGCATCACTGAGAGAGTCCTGAGATAAAATTACTTCATTTTTGGCTTCTCGTAAATCATCTAACCGTTTATCATATCGATTCTTTTCAATAGCGTACTCTTTTTGTGCAATTTTGAGTTGTTTGGTAGCATCCTTAAAATCTTCAATAGCCTGATCTTGCATTTCAATATCATCAGTGTTTTGTGGTCTTACATCCATTGCATGTCTGTGTTTTTTCTTTGCATCATCATATTCATCCTCAGCATCTTCTAATGCTTGTTCTTTAACTCGTAATTCATTTTTCCATTGGGCTTTGTCTTGCTCCCATTCATCAATTTGTTTGGTTAATTCAATAATTCGTTTTTCAAGGTCATTCAAATCCTTTTTTGCATCTGCAACAGTTTTAGATTTTTCAGTAGTTCCACCTTTAACTAAATCAGGATTATCTACCTTACAGGCACTGGAATAACATACAGGTTCATCCTCTCCTCTGGCTTCTGCATACTGTATAAATGGCAAATATTCAGTTGGTGGTAGGAAATCTTGCTCATCCTCTGTCCATCGTTTCTCACTTTCATCCACATCAAGGAATGGATTGGTTTCTGCAAACGTACATTCAGTGGAACCGTCAGCATATTCATGACAAAACTTGTAGTAAAACTTACACATATCTTGAGTGAAATTTTCAGCCTGACAGACTTCAAAACTAAACGCAGGGTNAGGTTCGTACCCCTCCATCTCTCCAATACCAAGTGACATAAGGTAGAAAAAGACAGCAATTGCAACTATTGCTCCAAGTACAACAAATGATATTTTTGAGAATTTGATATTTCCCCAGAGAATAATATTACCCTCCTTATCCTTACGATAATTTGCCTTTCGAGGTTGTGATTTTTTTACTGCTTTTTCCTTTCGTCTTTTTTCATCTTCTGCTACAATTCTCCTAATTTCTTCTCGCTTTTTTCTACGTTCGCCTTTAGCCATTGTAGTAAAACCCCGAATATTTCAGTGCAGTAATTAACTCATGTTTATTATGAGAGTGTAAATGTTCTTCATGTTGTTTTCTGACAGAGAACTCTTTCTTGCACACCAAACAACGGTACTTGAATTTTAAACTCAATTTAGATGACACCAACACATACAGTTATTGTGATCACATACATGGTGCATAGCAGATTTACACCTATCTGATTTGGAATCTAATAGGCTTTGTTCCATCTGTCCTCATCCTTTGTAAATCGGGGATTACGTCTTAATTGTCCGTTACATTCAGTACATCTTTGTCTTGGTTTTGTACTGTCAATTTCGTGCCATATTTCACAAACTCGACAGTATCGATGTGTCTTATATGAAACATACAATGCTTGATTAGTATTATTTAAAATTCTCAATTCAATTTACCTCCATGATTAATCAATGATCTGGCTCTGTTCTGATTCAAAGTGTATACTGGAGTTATTCTGGTTCTATGTTCTCCCTCCATTGTTTCTCTACTAGCAGAAATAATTCCTAATCCGAGTAATTCAGAAACTCTTGCAAAGAATCCTCCAGTAGATGCTGTAGGATGATACCTACTGAAACTATGTAATAATTGTAATTTAGTTAATGATTGTGTAGGATGTGAATTTATCCACCATTGGATTATCTGCATACATCTTGGTGGAACTGTCTCCCAATTTTGTGTGTAAGTTGCACCTTTTCTTTGTTGTTTTACGTCAACAATATTTTCACAATGAGGACATGTTATGCTACCATTGTTAATTAAAACAGGCATTGATCTATCTAAATAAGTCTAGTATATTAAATAAAATCTACTATCGATTTATTTTAATCTAAACCCTGCCATGCTTCTGAAAAAACTATTAATCACATTGCCTGCACCGACAGACTGTGCTAATAATCCTCCAAATCCTTCGAATCCCATGAAAAGTATTAGTAAAGGTAGAATATAAAACTAAATTGTAAACGAGTTAGCGTTTATTCCTTTGTCGGATCTAGAATGATGCCCTCTAGACTCGTCATTTTTAATTGCCCTAGCCTTTCGGCTTAGGGAGAAAGTATGTTAACAGAGTTTACACTCCGACTGCATGTATGTGGCTCTGACTCACGATTGTTCTAAAACAACTTAGTATTTGAAATTTAATCGTACTTGTGTTTGTCTCGTAATTTGATTGTTAATTTTCTTTCTTTAATGAGTGAGTTTAACTTTTTATCCCCAAACCTAAAAAGTCGTTCAAAAGATTGATGACATGGATTGCATAGGTATCTGAATCTTTTTGGATTGTCCAAAATTAAAATGGACAATTTGGTGTAATACTCCAAAGTACCAGAAGTGTTCTTTGGGAACTGTGAATGAATTACATCGTTTTGGATATACCATCTATGATGGAAAGTAAATCCTCGTTTTGTTCTCTCAGTCTTACAAAGATAACATTTTGACCCAAACTTTCGTGCCAGTTTTGTCTTGATATTCTTGACTTGATCAGCCTTATTCAATGATTCAACCTCTTTTTTGTTCGTAAGATATGAGCACAACAAGGACATCTCAAGGTGTCTGATGGAACCCACATTGTACAGACTGTACAGTGTTTTTTGTCAGGTGTGTAAATCATACGTTGTGATACAGTTTTGAGATACCTATTACACATAGACCTACATGGCATGTTTACGCCTCGATTTGGCTGATCTCATCTTACTAATTTTATAACATTTGACAGAACAGTGTACTTTTGGTCGACCTCTAAAACCATGTTGTTCAATTGGTCTACCACATTCATAACAAACAGTTAGTCTCATTCTTTCTTTGACCTCAAATTACCATGCATACCCATGTAGTGACATGCACCACAATGTTGTTTAGTCCAGCAATGTGCCTTGTTTTTACCACCTACAACTCTACCACAAAGTAAACATCTCAATACCTGACAACCTCTCTCATCTCTCTATTCGTTTTTCTGGCAGTGGAATTTCTTGGAGATATTTTTAATTTACATCCACAACATGGACAGTATATTCCAACATACTTTAGAAACAAACAGCACTTACTGCATCTCTTGTAATCAGTTTTATGAACACCTCGTACCAATTTTTTAATTTCATAATCTCTGGCACATACTCCGTTACAGATGTTCATGTCCATCCCCTCTCTACTTTCCATTTTTTGAGAAATTCTTGATCTCGTTTACAAGTTGCAATATGCTCATTGTAATTGGTCATCTGGAAATCATCATGCCACCAAAATTCCCTACCACAGAATCTACAAGTCATAACGTCAGCCATTGTAACGTTTTATCCTCGATCTTTCATTTGCTGGAATTAGATGATAAATTTCAAAATCACATATTATACTACAATACCTACAATACTTTCCGTCACTCGGCATTTCAGATGTGGCTCTCTTACCTTTGATTCTAATATCACACATGTGACATCTCAATACCTGACAACTCCATAAGCTTCCAGATTTTTTCTTCTTGTTATTGTGGATTTTGGCTTGTGTCTTAATCGTCTACTACATTTGTTTGGACACCAAATTATGTCTGGATAGTCCTTTTTAGAGAAATGTTCGTCACAGTTCGTACAATAAGTATGGGTAACGTAACTAATTCCAGCCATTATTGTGCCACCTCCAGAACTTTCAATTTGGGATCATATACCATGACAACTTGACAGTTTGAACAGAAACCAGCATTGAGTGGTATTCGTCTACTGTTTGCATGATATGCTAATCGTTTAACATTATTCCCACAGTTGGCACAGATGTTTATTTTTCTGTCAGTCTCTTTGATCATCTGACTTGCTAATCCTTTGAGTATAATATTTTCAGGATATTCTTCTGGATGTGTTTTTGCACAGCATTGTAAACACATTTGATATTTAGCCCAACATGTTGGTCTGTTGTTTTTACCACGAATACCACAGCCTAAACATCTAGCCATTTCTTTTCCTCCATACAACAACAAAGTACGCATTTCTTGACGGATATTGACTAGGTTTTCCGTCTACAAGGAATCTGATTCTACCAGCAACTCTATGATAGGTTGCATGTTTTTTATTGAAAATATCTGAAAAGTAATGAGCACATACTGCATTTGCTGGAACTAGCATCATAATGTTGATGTTGTTTTCAGTCCACTGCTTGTCTGCATGTAATGCAAATTCCTTTGTTTTGGAGTGTGGAGGATTACACCATACAGACCAGTGATTCCAACGATGTGTTAATCCATCTTCTGCTGGACTGTAAAACTTGAAACATTTGTTTATTCCATATTCTGCACAAACGTCTAATTCTGGATAAATTCTAAAATGATTGCAAATATCTTCGTACAGGGTGTGTGGAGTTTCATATTCATCAGAATGAGATGCTTCTGACCTTTGCTTTTGATGCAGTTGTTGTTTAGGCATGGATGCCTCCAGTCTTTAAATACTGTTTTAACTTCTGTTTTGTTTTTCCAGTAATTAAAGTACATACAAACCAGATGGATGAATCTTTTTTCTGTTCGATAAAAAAGGGTTGTAAAGTACAAAGGTACAAGAAAGGTGGTACCTTGTACATTGTACATTTGTACATTGTTTGAGAGAATACAGAATGAAAATTTAGAGTATTTAAAGCGAGGGTCAAATCTTTGTCTGAACCTCTTTTTCAACTGGTTTAGGTGGCTCTGGTGCCTTTTCGATGTTACTGATTATGTTATTTCTTACTGAGAATCCCAAAACTTTCAAAGTTCTTGCCATTTGGTCAATTGAGATATTCTTTTGGTACAATGATTTGTAATCTTTAACGAGTTTACCAACTCCCATCTCGTTTTTGTAATCAGATAATACCCAGTGGTCATTGATGTATGCTATTTCTGGAGATGCAGTTTCCTCCCATTCTTTTTGAACTGTTTCTCTGTCCTCATATTCACATTCTTCATCATCAAAGTTTAGAATCCATGAGACAATTTTCTCAGCTTCATCTGCAATTATTTTTTCAGCAAATATAGGATCCTCCTTATGAGCAGTTTTTCGTACATTGTGTATGAGAGATAATCTTCTAGTGTACATTGCATCCTGTTCATATTCAGGAATTTCAGCCAAGTAATTGCCAGAAGCCCAAATCTTTACTTTGTTATCAAAGGTAACTGAATCTTTCATAAATGCACGTTCAGTTTTTCTTTGTTCTCCAGTGAGTGTTTTGAGTGTGGTAAAATCTTTCCATTCCTTTGGAAGATCCTGAAATACCACAAGTCTCATTCCAAGAATTTTTGCTCTGATGAATTTGTCCTCAAGGAACTGATTCAATTCTACAGTGAGTGCGTATTGTTCTCCAAGAATCTGAGTTAGGATAAGCAACGGTGTTGATTTACCCACCCCTGATGCACCATAAAGCACTGAGATTTTAGGGTCAAGATAATTTTGAAATATTGCACGGAGTCCAGCCTTGATTCTAGGTTTCTCAATAGGCTCTGTATCATCAAACAATACTTTCATGAATCTTGTAGGTTCATTTTCTGGAGACTTTGGAAGATAATCATATTCTTTGAAACCCATATCTGCCAATTCTTCGGTTTCAATTATCTCACGTTTTGTTTTGTCAAGTACACCGTTTTTGAATACGATAAAATCTTTGTTGGTTTCAGGAATTTCCCCTGCATAACCTTTGAGTTTGAATAGTATGTCATTGTATTCAGCCTGTGTGGTTTCAGGATATGCTGTTAGAATTTCTCTGACCAGTGAGTTGTTGATCAGTTCCAAGAAACCATTTTTATTTTCAAATATTTCATCAGTGTCGACATTGGAATAGATTTTTCTTGTTGCAACAATTCTTTGTGCAATTTGTGAAGTTGGATTGTCATCAGTGTTTTGAGGTCTGCCTGCTGTTGTTTTTTGATTCTTATCATATACTTCCTGAATTTTTTGTAATACATTGTCCCACGTTCTACCTGAATACTGTTCAGATACTGTCCATCTCTGAAATACTTCTTCAATCTTTTCTCTTGCTTC
>JGI20151J14362_10003240_pt1 | contig 11198 bp, 15 predicted proteins | sample COG_01_FD_14362 | JGI IMG/M metagenome (IMG submission 14362) | reverse complement strand
CCACTTGCCTTTATTCCCCCGTATTCTATTTCTGCCATCTAAACTCCTTAAAATAGATACTCATAGCCAAGTACCAATCCTATTGTTTTATTCTCTACACCAGGCATTATAAAGAAGTTATTTTTCTTCATAATCACCATGGGAGCTATTTTATTATTTTGATAACCACTTACTATACCAATATCTAAAGTAAAGTTATCAAATGTAAATTCTTTACCAGTATAAAAACTTATAGTGCGCTCACTATTATAAAATGCTCCACTTACAGTATTGTCAGTCTTAAATCTTATGTGAGGATGAATCTCATTATAACTATTGTCAAATCCCGTATGACTACTTAGTGCCAAACTAAGTATTACTTCTTTAAACATATCATGCCTACTTTACTATAAAATTCCCTCAGTTATTAATTATACTGTAGATCTTCTAAAATTGCAAACCCCTCATCATTTAAGAACCATCTTGAAAATCCATGATCTACGGTAGGTACATCAGGATAGAAAGGTAACACAGGAACACTACCCCCATCTATATCCACTCCATAGTCTTTAAAGTCTGGTACAAATGCAATTAAGGCTATAATAGTTTCTTGTAATTTTTTCTGTTGTTCAAGAGTAGTAGCTTCATCAAGTTTCTTAGACGCTTCTAATACTTTTTCAGCTACTAACTCTCTCATTCGTTTATTCTTTTCTGACTTCTTTAAGATTCTTTTCTTTTGAATCTCTTCTTTAGGTTTTTCAACTTCTTCACTAGGCTCTGTTGTTTCAGTTGACTCTTCTTTGTCTTCATTGGTTTCTTCTTGAGACTTGTCATTTCCTTTAGTTTTTTCTTCGTCGTTTCCAGTTGATTCATTTTCTTCAGATTTCTCATCGTTGTCTTGTGCATCTTCTTCTCCTTTTTCTTCTGGTTTTTCAGATGTATCATCTTCTAGTATTTCAGTAGTATCCTCCTCTGGTTTTTCAATAACAATCTCTTCTATAACAGATTCTTGTACAATTTCTGCTTCTAGTTCTGCTTCTATTTCTATCTCTAAAGACTGTTGTAGGTTTACTTCTGCAATATCCACAGGAGTTTCTGGAATAATGGTTTCTACGACAATAGGCTCTATAGCAGGTATATCAACTACTATAGGTTCTATTTCTATGGGTTCTACTATGATGGGTTCGGGTGCAGCTATAACTGCATCTACTACAGAATTACCTGTAGTAGTAGCTGCCTCTACTATACTAGCAGGCTCGTTTGTTATTTGTACATATCCAGGGCAGCTGGAATCATATTGGGGATTTTGGGTACATTCTTGGTCAAATAAATTTTGTGCATATGCAGCAGCATAACCAGGACAGCTGGCATCATAAGCAGCATCTAAAGTACAAGGATTCATTCTATAGTTAAACCACATTTCTCCCCCTTGCACAACAGGTCCATAGTACCCACTCCAACTACCATTATCTACAGAAGTAGCTTTAAAAGTTACACTCCCTAAAGTATCTGGAGTATGTATAGTACCTGTTCTGGTAGTATGATCATACAGTTCTATAGTATCTTCTGTAATTTGCCATACAGAGTTCCCAATACGTATCTCATTTTGGCTATGAGCATTATCTTGATACCAAGAAAACCATGTATCATAGTCATAAGTTTTAGTTTCTACAGTATTGCCTTGGGAGTCAGTTATAATAACATCTATTACAAGAGTATCAAATTGATCAGCGTATTCACCAGTAGGTTTAAAATTATCATCAAGTCTATTTTCTATACCAGTATCGCAATAAATTGTGGTACCATCTTCTTTAGTAACATTAAAACAGCCGTTAATCCATTTCCAATTATAAGAAATACTGTCAATACTAATACCTGTTACTGATAGAGCTTGATTTATAGCCTCAGTTATAGCAAAAGTATCATAACAAGCACCCCATTGAATTGCATCACCTGATCCCCAACTATGAGATTCTCCTGTTAGTAAATTTGCATTTGTCATACCTTTTGGACAAGAGCCATAGGTAAATGTACCACCGGTATAATCAGCAGGAAGTTTATCAGTTATATAGACATCAGTGCTTGTAATTTCAGTAGCATTACTTGATGAGGAATAACAGAGCCAAGCCAATAAGACCAGCACCAACTTTAGTTGCATTGTCTGTAACATCTGCAGCATCTATTCTCTCCACAGGCTTAGGTCTAAATTTTATATTCTTTTTCCATGCTTCTTTAGCTTCATCACCTAATTTACCTTTAAAAGGACAAGGAGTCCCAGCCATTGCCATAGCATCAAATACACGCCTATCCTGACATAATACAGATACAGCCGCAACTTTCATACCCATATCATATAGTGTTTTAGCAATTTTTAACTGCTCACAGTTTTCATCTACAATAGTGGTTCCTGCAGAGATACCTATGATCTGTGTTTGAACTGCTCCTGCCATTCCTGTAGTACATATATCTGAATTAGTAGCATTTATACTTGGAGTAATAGCAGATGGTGGAGGAGACAATACTATTGTTTTAGTCTTTGCATCTGTATTAACGGTATTTCTACTTGTACTGTCTGTAGTCACTGTCTGTGCCATAGCAATTGTACCTGCTAAACATAGAATCATACTTAAAATTATTTTATTCATTTTACCACCATCCTTCAGCATAACCAATTATCCATACTACACCAAATATTCCTGCTAATATACCCAAGGATAAAGCTACCATTATAGCACCGTCAAGCACAGCGTGCTTAAACTCTTCTGCTGCGTATATAGTCTCTTCACGTTCTTTCTTAATGGCTCTTCTTAGTTCAAGCATTTCTTCCCAAGTGCCTGGACCAAATCTATAGTTTAGCATGAAAGCCATTTCTTTTTCTTGTTCTTTCATCTTCTTTTGATGTGCAATAATAGCAAAGGCTTCTTCTTCAATAGAAGCTCCTCCTGCTAATTTTGCATGGAGAGGAGGATTCTTTCTCTGCTGTTCTGCGCGGTTTATGTCGTTGAGCGCCCCAAACCACTTACCAAGTGTTTGGGTAACATCTTCGATCTCTTTACCAGCATCCATTACTTTTCTTACACCATTGTATGCAGCGGAAGCAGCAGCAATAGCTGTAATTGGATCAATCATTATTTCTCCTTGGGGGTAGGAAATTATTCTGTTAGTGCTTGTTCGTAATATAATATTACATCATTTTGCTGTTGAATATACCTTTTTATTTCTTCGAAGCTAGTAGCCAGATTCTTAAATGATTGAGGGGTCAATCCATATATAACAAAGTGACCGCTACTAGCTTTTGTTTTTTCAATCACTTCTGGTAAATTTTCTTCTGTTATAACTACTATATCAGCATCGTACAAGTCAATAGGACGTGGCTTTTCTACTATAGTTATAGTAGGTTTAACTATCACTTGTTCAGCTACAATCTTTTCTGTGGGCAATAAAGAACAACCACTAATCAGAAGTAAGAGACTGAAGCTCATTAAAAAATAAATCCACCTCTTCATTTATTCTTACCTCCACACCTGTAGGATCAACTAATGAGTTTTTAACTATATCAGTTTGTGCAAGCATAGAAGCAATTTTTCTATTACTTGTCTCTGCAGCAGCTAATTTTGCAGCTAAATCCTGTGTTTGTTGTGCTTGTTTTTCAGCACTTGCTTGTAATTCAGTTATAGTAGCTTTTTGAGTATTAGTCACATTTTCTAGTACTGCTGCGTTTTCAACGAGCACATCTATTTTTGCCTGTGTAAGTTTAAAATACCAAGCAAATCCTCCAGCCATTGCTATTATTACTGCTAAAAGAGCAAAACTTAATTTCATTCCCATAGTATGAGTATAGTAAATTGTAAAAGTTTAAGCAAGTATAAAGTTATAGTAAAAAAATAGCGGAGGATTCACACCCCNCNCTACCACTTAGTGTTAAACCAAAGTAACATTAAAATATCTTTTAACCAAAGTCTCCTGACACATAGGCTTTCGTCTTTCTATGGTTAGGGTTATCAAAGATTTTCTTTGTGCTACCCTTTTCTATAATTTCTCCTAGATGAAAGTATGCTGTTGTATCTGATATACGTCGAGCCTGTTGCATATTGTGTGTTACAATAACAATGGTATATGCTTTTTTCAGTTCTAGTATCAGTTCTTCGATAGCATTAGTTGAGATAGGATCAAGTGCTGAACAAGGTTCGTCCAACAATAATATCTGCGGATCAACTGCAAGGCTACGAGCAATACACAAACGTTGCTGTTGTCCACCACTAAGTCCAAATGCATTGTCGTGTAATCTATCTTTTACTTCATCCCAAAGATTTGCTTTCTTTAAACTATCTTCTACGATAGCATCTAACTGTTCTTTTGTTTCATACATACGATGTAGTTTAGGACCATACGCAATGTTTTCGTAGATGCTCTTTGGAAAAGGATTGGGCTTTTGAAACACCATACCTACACTCTTACGTAGATTGTTTACGTTAGTATACTGTGTTCTGTAGATGTCAGTACCATCAATATCTACTGAGCCTTTGGTTTTGCAAATATCAACAAAGTCGTTCATACGATTCAATGCTCTAAGAAACGTACTCTTGCCGCAACCACTTGGGCCGATCAATGCTGTAACATTGTTTTTGCGTATCTGCAAGTCTGCGTCAATAATAGCGTGATGATCATCATACCAAATGTTTAGTCCGCGAACATTGATCTTTGAACTTGAATCGAGTGTCAGTGTGTCTCTTACCATTTTATTTCAAACCTTTTTCGTAACCAGATTGCTAATACATTTAGCACTATAAGTGCTGTGAGTAGAACAAGGATCGCCGCACTGGTTTTTTCAGCAAAGCCTCGTTCGGGTGAGTCTGCCCAAAGATAAATTTGAACAGGTAGTGTTGTTGCACTATCCATCGGAGTACTTGGTGCTGTAAGAATAAAGGCAACCATACCAATCATTAATAGTGGCGCACTTTCTCCTATTGCTCTAGCAATACCTATGATAGTTCCTGTGATAATGCCAGGCATAGCGGCAGGTAGTACTTGATAAACAGTTGTTTGTAGTCTACTAGCACCTAATGCATTTGATGCATCTCTGATTGCTTGTGGTACAGTCCTAAGAGCCGTCCTAGCACTAATTACAATAACAGGTAAAATAAGTATACCAAGTGTTACTGCACCTACAAGACTTGCTGATCTGGGCATACCAAAGAAGTTTATAAGAACTGCTAGTCCTAACAAACCATAAACTATGCTTGGTACTGCAGCTAAATTATTAATATTGATTTCCATGAAGTCTCGTATCCAACCACGTTTCTTTATTTGGAACTCCTCCATATAAGTAGCACATCCTACTCCTATAGGAAATGCAAATAATACTGCAAGCCCAATGGTATAGACAGTTCCTATCACTGCCCCCCATATACCTGCTATCTCAGGTGAGCGACTGTCTGAGTTTGTCCAGAAGTCCCAATTGAATGTTCGATATATCTTGTCTTGTTCAATTAATTGATCTGTGATTACACGTTGGTTGTCTGAAAGTTTATCATACACACCTTTAACATACATATCAACATCTGTGTGTGCTACTAGTGTGTATACTCCCGGCGTTTCAATATCTAGTGTGCTGTAAGCGTTTGGAGTAACAAGTTGTCTGAGTCCTTTTTTGGTCTTGCGATCTGGATCTTCAACAAGACGATACATTGCTTGATTGATAGTTTTCTTAGTACTACTTTCGATACTGATAACATTAACATCAATCTTAGTCTGTGTAAATGCGCCTATACCTCTATATCCTAATGTAACAAAGAATACTAACATCAATAGTGCTGTTATCCCAATTGCAGACTTACAGGNATATTCTAAGCCTTTTTGCATTCGTCTGCGTTTTCCACTGAGTCTACTGTTTAAGTCTATCGATTGCATTTTTATAATTCCTATATGCTATCCAGTTTAATATAAATGTAACTACAAATAGCGTAAACGCAAGAGCAAATGCCGAGAGCGTCTTAGCACTGTCAAACTCTTGGTCGCCTATTAGTAATGTTACAATCTGTACTGTTACTGTTGTTACTGCTTCTAGTGGATTGGCAGTTAAATTTGCGGCCAGTCCTGCGGCCATAACAACAATCATTGTTTCACCTATGGCTCTTGCAATTGCCATAATAAATCCTGCAACAATGCCTGGCAGCGCTGCAGGCAATATAATATCTTTAATTGTTTCTTCTCGCGTAGCACCTATGCCTCTTGCACCATCACGCATTGCACTTGGTACTGCTTTGATAACGTCATCTGTGATTGAACTGATCAAGGGTATAATCATCATACCCATTACAACACCTGCAGCTAGGGCACTTTCTGTTGCTACATCTAAACCTAGTGTAACACCCATACTCCTCAACCAAGGGCCTAACACGATTGCAGCAAAGAATCCATACACGACAGTTGGAATACCTGCTAGTATTTCCAACAACGGCTTTATTACTGTGCGGTGTGAGGGTTTTAAATATTCTGCTGTGTATATTGCAGCCAGCAATCCTATCGGACCTGCTATACACATTGCAATAAGTGTAATAAACATTGTACCCCATATCAAAGGTACAAATCCAAACTCTCCTGAGCTACCTACTGAGTCTGCTCTAAAGGCTGTTTGAGGGCTCCAAGTGGTGTTAAAGAAAAATTCACTTGGGTGAACCATTGTAAAAAATTTAATTGTTTCGTAACTTAGACTANCAATAATAGCAAATGTAATGCCTACTGTAATCCAGCTGCTAACTCTAAAAAACCCTTTGAGCCAGTCTTCACTAAACCCACTTTGTTTTTGCTTTGGGCCTATCCAAATAAACATCTATTTACCTTATGTTAAAAGGAGAGTGAGCCTAAGCTCACTCTCTCATTTTTTAGTTTAACACGTTTGCACGTACTGCGCCAAGTTCTTTTTGTGGTAATGGAATAAGTCCTGCATCACCTAAGGAACCATCTTCTCCCGCCACGTCATCACTAAGATAAAGTTCCATAAACTCAGTCATACCTGGGATAACACCCATATGCTCTTTTTTAGCATATACATATAGTCCACGGCTTGCTGGATATGAACCGTCAGCAATTGATTCAAATGTTGGAACTACACCTGCAATAGGAGATCCCTGAATAACATCTGTGTTTTGGTCTAGGAATGAATATCCAAAGATACCAAACGCATCAGGGTTGTTAGTCAATTTTTGAATGATAAGATTATCGTTCTCACCTGCCTCTACATAAGCACCATCTTCACGGATACCATGACAGATACCCTTGTATGCTTTTTTGTCTACTTTCTTCATTGCTTTTACCCAATCAAAAGTCTTACAACCTTTTTCCATAACAAGTTCTACCCAAGCATCTCTTGTTCCACTTGATGGTGGAGGTCCAAGTACTTCAATTTTAACTGCTGGAAATGAACTATTGATTTGGTTCCAATGTGTAAAAGTGTTTGGAACTATATTACCGTTTTCTTGTGGAACATCTTTTGCTAGTGCTTGAAATAACTGACGTGGTGTTACTTCCAATACTTTACTTGCTTTTGAATTTGCAAAAACAATACCATCGTATCCTACCATCATCTCTAATGGTGTGATGCCGTTTGCCGCACACTTTTCTGCTTCACTTGATTTGATAGCACGACTTGCGTTTGTGAAGTCTGGGTGGCTAGCACCTGTACCTGCACAGAACAATTTCATACCACCACCAGTACCAGTTGATTCAATAACTGGAGCAGTGTTGCCTTCAGCAGCGAATGTTTCGCCTACGATTGTTGTGAAAGGATATACTGTAGAGGATCCTACAATTCTAATTTCTCTTGCTTCAGCCACAGTCGTGACTGCAAACACGGCCAAGAGGGCCGCTGCGAATGATTTTACCATTTTTTTCTCCTTATATGGTTTTGCCCTGTTGGGCCATCATAAAAGTGAAGACGTACATATACGCCCTCAATGGAAATATTATATTACATTATTGTAACAATTTTGTAAAGAGGGCTCTGGGAGAAGGGTTCGAACCTTCACGCTTTTTGAGCACACGATAAACAGTCGTGCGTGTCTACCTATTCCACCACCCCAGATTATTTTTTAAGATTATGAGGGTAGCTTATTAAGGGCAGGAATCAATCGAGTTATACCAATACCACCACCTACTCGTGGAAAGAAGTCAAACTTTAAAAACTCTTCTAATTCTGCTTCTACTCTATCTTTATCAAACAGGTCATATAATAGATTACTATATGCCCCATTTGTAATAGTATGAAAAGTATCACGCATTTGTTCTACGTCAGTTGAGCGTTCCGCTGACCCAATAGTTTCCATTCCTCCTAGTATAACATCAATTTTTTTACTAGTGCCATCTCCATTACGAGACATATTCCAAAAAGGGCTAGTCATTTCTGGAAAGTCTGTAATCATAGTAGATCCATAAGTTTTTCCCATATATAATTCATGATTAGCATCTAGTTCTGTGTTAGTATCTATACCATATACTTGTTGCCATTCTGCATATGTTTTTTCTGTAGGCACATCAAAACCTAAATAGTCGCATAGCTCATACTCCATAGCTTTTAGGTCGTCAATGTCTCCAGGCATTTCAAACTCAAACATTGGAAAGATTATATCGTGCCTACCAGGAATGGCATTAGGTTCCTGTCTATATGACGTAGAGACACAAAAAAACCCCTTACTAGAGGGGCTACTTAATAATTCATGTTCTAACCACATCTGGCCAGTTTGAGGGAGGGGCCAGACTTTACCTGCGTAATTATAGGTGGCTACGTTAAACGGGTCTTCACATGCAGCTAATATTGATAGTCTATTTTGCGTGTGTACTTCCAAGAATCCTTTAGATAAAAAAAATGACCTTAAAAGGCCAACGGTGTCTGTAAATTTTTGTGGGTTAATTAGTTGTGTCATTTAATTTCCTTTATAAATATTGCGAGAATAAATCTCACACAAATTAACCCATTATATATAATATTTATATATTAAGCAAGTAATTTTTTATATCTTTCTTGGCGCTCTAACCATAAAAGTATAAAAGCTCGTACTCTATTTACTTGGGGAGTTATATTTAGTTTACTACATAAATATAAGTAACTTGATTCAAAAGTATCATAGTCTTTTGAAAATATTTCATTAACGTCTACATTAATGACGTTATCATTATTTACTTTATCTATATATCTACCAGTAGGTTTAAAAAATCTAAAGTCAGGTTCTTTGCCTGATATTCTGACTACAGTATTTTTAGGAAATATCTCATGCGTATTGCCATTATGACTTCTAATACAGAACTTTTTTGATTTTAAATATTTTTTATGAAGTAAAAATAAATCCCTAACTCTGTTAAATTTACTATCAGGATACATAAAGTCATCAGGAGTATGTGTACAACATAACTCCTGCTCTATAGGACTAGCAAAATGAGGATAAGGTTCAGGGTCTTCTATTATAGAATATCCTTTATCTGGATATAGAACAGAATCTCCATCCCAATAAAACTCAGGAGAAGCTGCTATAATTCTAGATAATGTATTTCCTCCATATCCATATTCAAAGTCTACAAATATAAAATTTTTAGAAAATTTATGTAAAAAAGCATCTAAAACATATGTATAATCTTTTTTACGCACTACTTTTATAATCTTTTTTACTCACTACTTACTCACTACTTTTATAATCTTTTTTACTCACTACTTACTCACTACTTTTATAATCTTTTTTACGCACTACTTTTATAATCTTTTTTACTCACTACTTTTATAATCTTTTTTACTCACTACTTTTATGTCGGAAGCATACTCCTATAGTACCCATTGGATAATGTCCTGCTTCTCCACCCATTTTAATTGATAATGTTTCTCTAGCTTTAAAACAGTCTTCCATAGTATCATAAGAATAGTATGCTTCTGTTCTAGGCTCAACATAACCAGTGTTACTACTATATGAAGTAACAATAAATACTAACATCCATTTTATCATGAGTCACCTATGCAAAAATTTTACCAAGTGTTTGTGGTCCTGCGATTCCGTCAGGTGTGCATTTATTTTCTCGCTGCCATGCTTTTACAGCAGCCTCAGTGCCTGGGCCAAAATCTCCGTCTGCTTCTAGACCAAGAGCTTCTTGAAGTTTTTTAACTCCTGCTCCTTTAGATCCTTTACGAAGTAGTTTATAAGTAACATCATCTGTGTCATCATCAAACTTAACTTTACCGCCGAATACTGCTAGTGCATGAGCATAATGTTTTTTACGATCTGCTAAACCAATTGTACCACCATTAATACGTTTTGTCATACCTACAATATCATTTTTATCACAGTATTTATTAATATCATTAGCAGTCCAAAACCAACAAGCTGACTCTATAGCCCCTTTAGGAGTTCTAACATATTCAGTCGCTTCTTCTGCTGACATTCCAACTGTCTTACCAAACTGAGTATAGTTATATCGTCCTGTAAGTTGTAGTATACCACCACCTCTAAACGTCCAGCCATCACCTGATGCGGTGTCTCCATTATCCATGCGATTTGCATAAATACGATTAGCAATCTTTCTAGGCTGTCTGTGATACTTACTAGCATCAACTCCTGCTCTCTTAAAATATTTCCCAAAAATAGCATCAAGTGCCTTAGCACTATAGTTTAGATTCTCAGTAATTGTGTTATAACTTGCACTTTCATGAGCTGTTTGTGCTATAAATCCTGCTACGCGTTTAGGTGTATCAATTTGATATTTAGGTAACATCTCAACCATAGCATCATACCACTCATGAGCATCACTACGATGTAATATTTCTTCTACTTGTTCTATTGTAAAATTAAAATCCACTGTCTCCATATCCTCCTATTGTATCTTCTATTTCTTTAATTAAATCAGCGTATCCGCCAATATATCTGTTATGAACATAGACCTCAGGTCCGTCTTCTGTTTCTTTGTATTCAAATTTAAAGGGTATTTTATATCGTTGTACTAAGTCCTGTGCAAGTATAGTATACTTGTCATTATTTCCTTGTATAACTACCATTTTACCTTATTCGCCCAGTAAGCTGCAGACATATTGCCTTTAGCTATATTTTTAGCATGGCGAGCCTTAAAACTTGCCCGTTTTTTCTTCATTCTTTTAGACTCTCCAGCTTTAGGTTTTCCAGCAGTACTAGCTCCTTGTTCCCCAAAGCGAATAATTTTTTCTTTACCATTTTTACATGCTTTAA
>JGI20151J14362_10003237_pt1 | contig 11205 bp, 10 predicted proteins | sample COG_01_FD_14362 | JGI IMG/M metagenome (IMG submission 14362) | reverse complement strand
ATATTACATTGTACTAAACATTTCGATTGCATAATCTTTTTAATTACACCAGGTGTTTTTTTAGTCTTTTGTACAATGTTAACTTTTTGACCAACAATCATAGAGTTTTTAACTTTGTCTTTTATAGTATTGTTAATCATATCTTTCATACTATTTAAATCTTTAATAGTCATGGTACTCATCATTTCATTAAATTTAGTTATATTCATAGTGTATTTCTCCTTATTTAACTTTCATTATACCAGTTTGTTTATAAACTCTATAATCATATATTATTTTATTAATAGCATTTTTCATGTTTATATCAATCATCTTTAAAAGCTCATCATCAACTTCAATAACATCTTTTATTGTTGATTGCATTTTTTTAATTTTATTGTAAGCAACATTTCTTACAATTGAAAGATTTAAGTTTGTTGTTTTGTTCATAGTGTTATTTCTCCTCTGAATATAAAATTTGTGAATATAAGGCAAGGATAAAACTAACGATTCCTAACATTGCCATTGATCCTCCTTGTAAGTATTTGTCAACTTCTATAGAACCGACAGCACCGATCATACAAAACGTACCGATAACTGACATTCCGATTGTCATATATTCTAAAACTTTTTTCATAATGTTGTCCTTTGTTTTTTTGTTGTTCATACTATTAATATACCGTATTTTTACATAAAAATCAACAAAAAAATGGAATATTTGTCCGATTCTTCCGTGGCTAGTCGGTATTCTGGTGTGTTTAGAACAAAAGAAGAACAAAAACCGTTATAAATAGTATAAATTAACTAAAAATTGAGGTAATTATGGCAAAAATGCGTGAATTTCTGTTTTGGAACGAATCAGGACAAGAAGAAAAAAAAGAAAATACAAGTTTTAAGAAGGCTGTTAAGTCAATCCAAGAAAATTTTAAGAATCAACTGATTGGATATGAATATATTAGTAAAAAGGGTAAAAAAATTGTAAGTTCAATACAACTACCACTTGGTAGAAAAAAGAAAATAGGTAGATAATGGCAAAAATATCAAAATCGTATGTGGCACACGAAAGAATGCCTAAAAAAACATCACAAGGTACAAGTAAACGTGTAAAAAAGAGTTCCATGAACAAACATAAAAAAAGATCCTTTAAAGTTTACAATAGTCAAGGTAAATAAAAATGCCGAAAGTGTGTAGAAAGGGTGATTTTTTATCAACAGGCCACGGTTGTGCTGGATCAACTACTTTAGATACACCTGGTCAATCAACTGTACGAGTAAACAGTATTTTAGTTGCAAGAAAAACCGATTCTACAGTTTCACATCCGTTTCCACCATCTCCCCCATGTGCACCACATGTAGCAAATGTAAATGTTGGTTCTTCAACAGTACGTGTTGTGGGTTTACCCATTGCGAGGGTGGGTGATAGTGTTGATGCTGGTGCAATGACTGGTAGTTCTCCCAATGTTTCTGCAGGATAGATATAAATAGTTGTATGTCTAGGTACGATGCTTCAAACACAAACAATTCAAGTAGGTCTAATAGAATCTATTCAGACTTAAATTTGAATTTTACTAAAAATCCTGCTACAAAAGATGTTGCGAGATTAACTGATATTGAAGCTGTAAAAAGAAGTGTTAGAAATTTGATTTTAACAAATCGTTTTGAGAGACCTTTTCATCCAGAAATAGGAAGTTCAATACGAGGTTTATTATTTGAAACAATCACTCCTTTAAATGCTGTTTTATTGCAGGATAGAATTGAAGAGGTAATTGAAAATTTTGAACCTAGAGCAGTTTTAAACCAAGTTATAGTTCAGGACGAAATTGATAAAAATCAATATAGAGTTACAATTTCATTTTACGTAGTTAATACTCCTGAACCAGTAACAATAACAGAATTTTTACAAAGGCTAAGATAATATGTCCTCACATAAACTAAACATATCACAATTAAACTTTGATGCTATCAAAGCAAACTTAAAAAGATTTCTTTCAAATCAAAATCAATTTAAAGATTATGACTTTGAAGGTTCTGGTATGGCTGTATTATTGGATTTATTAGCTTACAACACACATTACCTATCTTATAACGCAAACATTTTAGCAAATGAAATGTTTATAGATACAGCTGATTTAAGAGATAGTATTGTGTCTTTAGCAAAGGCTTTAGGTTATACTCCTAATTCTGCTAGAGCACCTTACGCTGATCTTAATGTAACTGTAAATGGTGCTACTGGTAGCTCATTAACGATAAATGCAGGTGCACAGTTCACAACTAGTATAGATGGTACATCATATAATTTTGTAACTACAGACTCAACTACAATAACACCAACTGATGGTGTTTATACTTTTCAAAACTTAAAAGTATATGAAGGTACATATGTAACTTATCAATATACAGTAGATACTTCCGATGTAGATCAAAAATTTATTATTCAATCTGCTAATGCTGATACAAGCACACTATCGGTAACAGTTCAAAACAGTTCAGTGGACACTACATCTAAAACTTATACAAAGGCAACATCAATAACAGAATTAGATAATACATCAAAAGTTTATTTTTTACAAGAAGCTTCAGATGGTAAATTTGAAATATATTTTGGTGACGGCGTGATTGGTAAATCTTTAGATGATGGTAACATTATAATATTAAAATATATTGTAACAAATAAAACGGCTGCAAATGGCGCCTCTTCATTTTCATTGTCTGGCAATATTGGTGGTTTTAGTGATGTAACAGTTACTACAAACACAAATGCAGCTAACGGTTCAGAACCACAATCAAATGAAAGTATTAAGTTTAATGCACCTAAGTCTTATGCGTCACAGGATAGAGCTGTAACAATAGAAGATTACAAAACCAAAATAAGAGAATTATATGCGAATACACAATCTGTAAGTGCTTGGGGTGGTGAAGATGCTGAGATACCAATTTACGGTAGAGTTTATCTATCAATAAAAGCAAAATCAGGTTCTACGTTAACTAATACAACAAAAGATAATTTAGTAAATAGTTTAAAAAAATATTCAGTGGCATCAGTCACACCTGTGATTGTTGATCCACAGACAATAGATATTTTACTAACATCAACAGTAAGATACGATGCTAAAACTACATCTAAAACTGCTTCAACTTTAAAAACCGATATTACAAATTCTTTGACAAATTATACTACAAATAATTTAAGTCAGTTTGAAGATATTTTTAGATATTCAAAAGTGTTAGAGGTCATTGATAATTCTGATCAAAGTATTTTGTCTAACATTACAACATTAAAAATTAGAAAAACATTTACACCAACTATTGGTAGTTCTTCAAATTATAAAATATATTTTTCTAATCCTATTTACAATCCTCATTCAGGTCATAATGCATCAGCAGGTGGTGTTTTAAGTTCCACAGGCTTTAAAGTTGCAGGCAATTCTAACACAATGTTTTTTGATGAAGATGGTGCAGGAAATTTAAGAAGATATTATCTTGTTGGTTCAGTAAGAACATATGTAGATACTACTGCTGGTACAATCAATTATTCAACTGGTCAAATTGATATTAACTCTATTGACATAGTATCAATAGAAGATATTAGAGGGTCAACTTCTACAGTTGTAGAGATTACGGTAACTCCTAATTCAAACGATATTGTGCCTGTTAGAAATCAAATTTTAAATATAGATGTGGCAAATAGCACAATTGCGGTCACGGCTGATACGTTGGCTGGCGGTTCTAGTAATGCTGGTGTTGGTTACACAACCACATCAAGTTATTAGAAATGTCAAACTTTAAAGATAAAATATCTAATCTAATAAAATTTCAAGCACCAGATTTTGTGCTTGAAGATCATCCATATTTTTTAGAGTTTATTAAACAATATTATACATTTTTAGAATGTGCAGAAATTACTTTAACAAATATTGGTGATCCAGATCATATTCAACTAGAAACTTTAACAGACACAAGAAGTTTTTTAAAACTAAATGGATCTAATCAACAAAGTGATGATAGTGAAGATAGAATACTTTTAGAAGACACAAGTTATGGTGATTTTATAAATGGTGAAATTATAACTGGTCAAACATCAGGTGCCACTACAACCATATTAGTTGAAGATATTGATGACGGCTCAAGACTTTTTGTACAAGATCAAAATAAATTTATAGAGGGTGAAAAAATTATAGGTAGCACTTCTGGTGCTGAAGCTAATATAGTTTCATACACTGTAAATCCTGTTAACTCAATACAACAACTTTTAAATTATTCTGATCCTGATAAAGTAATACAAAATTTTTTAACAAAATTTAGAAATGCATTTTTACAATCTATTCCTGATAATTTAAGTTCAAGTGTAGACAAAAGAAAATTAATAAAAAATATAAAATCATTATATAGAGCAAAAGGTACTAAACGTGCAAGTGAAATATTTTTTAAACTTTTATTTAATGAAAATTCACAAATAAGATATCCAAAAGAAAATATTTTAAAAGTATCTGATGGTAAATGGAGCACTCAAAAAGTTTTAAGATGTAAAGAAGTTGGTAATAATAATCCCTCAACGTTAGTTGGCCAATTAATTACACAAAAAAATATTATTTCGGATGTTAATGTTAATAAGGCAACAGCCATTGTTGAAAGTGTAACCAAATATAGTATTGCAGGAGAACAAATTGTAGAAATAGTATTAAATTCAGATACAACAAATGAAACTTTTGTTGTTGGTCAAAATATTACTGGTACAAATAATACCGATGAAGATGTTTTAATCACATTAACTATTACAGGTCTAATTAACGACATAATAGTTACTAACGATGGTTCACTTTACAGCTCAAACGATAAAGTTTCTTTATCGGGTGGTGGAACAGGAGCAATAATTCAAGTTGATACAATTGGTTCAGGTTCTATAGATGAAATTATTGTTGATGATGGTGGAACTAATTATGAGGTTGGTGATGTTGTTAACTTTAGTTTAGGAAATGCTTCTGCTAAAGTTGCTGTTGTTAACGGTGGATTTACTCCAGAAGACAGTATCGAAGATCATATAATTTTAGAGGATGAGACTGTAAAAGGAGACATTTATACAGGTAATAAAGTAGTGCAAGAAAGTGGGTTAGGGGATATAACTGACATTAGAATTATTGAAAATGGAAATGGTTATATATCTTTACCAAGTTTAACAATAACGTCTTCATCTGGAAACGGTGCATTTATATATGCATATGGATCAGAAATAGGAAGAGTTTTACAAATTAAAAATGTTGAGTACGGATTTGACCATAACTTATCTCCATCACCAACATTAACACTACCATCAAATTTGTTACTAAAAAATAGAACAGGCACTTTTACTGAAGGAGAAACTATTACAGGAGAAGATGCTTCATCAACATTAATAACAGCGACAGTTTTATCACTTGATTCGGATACAAATGTTTTAAAACTTATAAACGCATCTGGTACATTTGCTGAAGATACAATCATTACAGGTAGTTCTTCTTTACAAACAGCTACAATTGTTAAAGTTGATCAGGCAAACGCTACAGCAACTGTAAGTTCAGTTATTGATACTGATGGTAGTTTTATAAATGAAGATGGATTTACTTCAGAGTCTTCTATGAAAATACAAGACAGTTTACTTTACCAAGACTATTCATATATTGTTAGTGTTGGTAGATCAATATCAGAATGGAGAAATTCATATACTCAAACTTTACATCCATCAGGATTTTATTTTCAAGGAGAGTTTACTTTAGAATCAATTGCTAACGCAAGATTAAGAGATGTGACTGGAATTAATTCTAGTGTAACTGAAGAAATCTTTATGGTTTTAAAAACTATTTTTTCAACCATATTGAGAAGAAAACTTGGTACACTAACAGACAACACTACATTAAGAGTAAATCCTGCTTTAGGTACAGCTGCAGATTTAGATCCAGCAACATCAAATCACTTTGAAACAAATACTAGAGATGTCACATTAAGATCAACTCAAAACTTTAAACTTGTTTCTACGCCTAAGTATGATATAAGAAACGATAGATCAAATTATGGTACAGCGTATGCAGGTCCAAGAATGAATAATTTAAACATGTTTTGGAGATTTTATTCAGGAGTAACTCATACAGGAACGGTAAAAGGTATTACACCTCTAACATTTGCTCATCTAAATAATCATAGATTAACAGGTACATTGTCTTTTAAATCTGGAAATAGATATAATGGGCAAGTAATAACATGGGGTGAGTTAGCACAAAAAAATTTAAGAACATATATTGCTATGCCTACTGAAATATCAAACATTGGAGCTACAACATTTGATAATACATCAACAACCTTTGATGGTAATACAGACACATTTGACGAAGGATCATCTTTTTAAGAGTATGAAAATAGATTATAAATAATAGAAAGAACAGAAATTATGGCAAAACAAACAATAAACATTGGTTCAAGTGGTAACGATGGTACAGGTACACCGTTACGTGATGGTGGAGATTTAATTAACGACAATTTTAATGAAATTTACACTGCCTTAGGGGATGGTACGAACTTAACATCAGGAACTTTTGTTACAGAAACTGGAACACATACGTTAACAAATAAAAGTGTTGATTTAACCGATAATACAATTACTGGTACATTGGCAGAATTTAATACTGCTGTTTCAGATGCAACGTTAGTTTCAACAAGTGATTCCCAAACTTTAACAAATAAAAGTATTGATGTGGACAACAATACAGTATCTAACATTGAAGTTGATAATTTAAAATCTGGTGTACTAGATACCGATTTAAGTAGTGTATCTGCTAGTGACGATACATTAGCTTCAGCTAAAGCTATTAAATCTTATATTGATACTAATGCTTCAAGTGTATCCGCATCAAGTACGACTACATTTACAAATAAATCAATAAATGCATCAGATAATACACTATCTAATATAACAAATAGTAATTTATCTGGCTCTGCAGGAATAACTAATGCTAATTTGGCAAATTCTTCATTAACATTTAGAGACGACTCTTCTGCTGAAGATACAGTTTCGTTGGGGGAAGCGGTTATATTGACAGGAGGAACTGCCATAACATCTACTGTAGGAAGTAATCAAATAACATTTGCCGTAACTGATGGTAGTATTACTTCAACTCAACTTAACAGTGCTGTAAATTTACAAATACTGGATTCATCAGGATCAGTTGTAAAAACACTTTATGGGTCGGGATCGTAAAAATGATTATAAATATAAGTAAGGAACAAAAATGCCAGCAATTATAACAAACAAATTTAGAATACACAACTCTGAACAATTCCATGAGTCATTTTCAGAAAGTTCAGCTAATAATTACTATCTAATTATAGGTAGACCTCAAGCATATGGAACTTCAACAAGACCAGATGGAAGAACAGAAAACGAAGGTACAGATAGTGCTCCTATCTTACCTGTAGATGACGTAACAGAGGAATTTTATCACTTTGATGATGCAATTGCTGCTAAAAAAATTACATCATCTGATATATCGTTTGTTATGCCTAGAAGAAATTGGACAACAGGTACAGTGTATGACATGTACAGAAATGATTACGGAAAAAGAATTACAGGAACAACAACTGTTAAAACTTCAACAAGTGGTGCATCAAATTTATATGATGCTACTTTTTATGTTAAAAACAGCAACAATCACGTTTATAAGTGTTTAGATAATAATTCAGGTGCTACTTCAACTGTAGAACCTACGCTAACTTCAACTGCTATTTTAGAGACAGGTGATGGATATAAATGGAAATATATGTATACTTTGACTGCTTCTCAAGGAACTAGTTTTTTATCTACAGACTTTATGGCAGTAACAACAAATTCAAATGCTGGTTCAGGTCAATCTTCAGTTATATCTGCGGCTGTTAATGGTGCGTTAGATATTGTAACTGTTAAAACAGTTGGCACAGGATATACAGTATCGGGTGGTGCAAGTTCTGGTACAATTACAGGTGTACCAATCAGAGGAGATGGTTCATCTGGCGTTGCTTCTGTTGTACTAGACTCAGGTGCTGTTTCTTCAGTATCAGTTACAACAGCGGGAAGTGGTTATACTTTGGCTTATATTACTAACGCAGATATTATTGCTGGTACAAATGCTGGTGGTACTGGTACAGGTGCTGAATTGGATGTAATTATTTCACCAAAAGGTGGTCATGGATCAAATGCTGTTAAAGAGTTAGGTGGTTTTTATGTAATGTTAAACACTAACTTTGAAGGTGTTGAGGCAGGTTCTGGTTCAGATGTAAGTGCTGAAAATGATTTTAGAAGAGTCGCATTAATTAGAGATCCAAATTCAAGTGGATCGTCTGCGTCTGCAACTACACTAAGAGGAACAAAGGCAATAAGATTTGCTGCTTCTCCAACTCCTGGTACATTTACTAGTGATGAAGAAATAAATCAGGTATCAACAGGTGCCGTAGGTAAAGTAGTTGAGTGGGATGCTACAAACAGAATTTTATATTATATACAAACAAGATTTAATGACGAAGGTGCTGACAGTAATGGTGATATTACAGCCTTTTCAGGTACAAGTGTAATTACTGGACAAGGTTCAAGTGCTACTGGTACTCCTGATACAGGATTTACAAATAATGTAAACGGTGCTTCATTTACATCAGGTTATTCAGCAAGTGAATTAGATGCTGATACTGGTGATATATTATATGTTGAGAACAGAGCACCAATTTTGAGAGCTACTGATCAGACAGAAAATATTAAATTGATAATTGAATTTTAATAGGAGTGAAAGACTATGCCAGCAAAAACTGATTTTAATGTCAGTCCATATTTTGATGATTTTACTGAAAGTAAGAATTTTCATAGAATTCTTTTTAGACCTGCATTTGCTGTTCAAGCGAGAGAATTAACACAATCACAAACAATCTTACAAAATCAAATTGAAAGAGTAAGTGATCATATTTTCAAACAGGGTGCAATGGTTATTCCTGGTCAAGTTTCTATTGATACAAGTTATTATGCTATTAAATTAACTTCAAAATCAGCAAGTTCAATTGATGACTATAATAACACTACAATTACAGGAGACACTTCAGGTGTTGTCGCTGAAGTTGTTGGTGTTTCAGCAACAGATGGTACTGATCCTGATACTTTATTTGTAAAATATAATAAAACAGGTACAAATAAAACAGACACAATTTTTGCTGATGGTGAAAATATTACATCAGATGGTACTGGCACTCCTACTGCTGTAGTTGATACGGCTGCAACAGGTTCAGCTGCAGGAATACAAGAAGGTGTGTATTACATAAATGGATTTTTTGTAAAAGTTGTATCATCAACACTTGTATTAGACAAATATACAAGTACACCATCATACAGAATTGGATTAAGTGTTACTGAAGCATTTACATCACCTGGTGATGACAGTTCACTTAACGATAATGCTCAAGGTAGTTCAAATGCAAATGCACCTGGAGCTCACAGATTAAAAATTACACTTACATTAGCAAAGAAAACTTTATCATCCACTGAAGACAGTAACTTTTTTGAAATTGCTAGAGTTGAAAATGGTGTCATAAAATCAGCAGTAAGAAATACTGAATATGCTGTATTAGAAGAAACACTTGCTAGAAGAACGTTTGACGAATCTGGTGATTACACTTTAAGTAATCCAGATTTTGATGTAAGAGAACATTTAGATGATGAAAATAATAATAGAGGAATTTATACTGAGTCTAACGGTGGTGATTCAACTAAACTTGCAATTGGTGTTTCACCTTTTAAAGCATATGTAAAAGGATTTGAGGCTGAAACTATCGCTACAAAATATGTTGATGTAGATAAAGCAAGAGATTTTGATACTGCGAACAATAATAAAACAAGATTTAATTTAGACAACTACTTTGTAGTTGATAATGTTTACGGTTCTCCAGATGTTGGATTTGTTTCTGGTACTGTAGAGGCCTTTAAAACAATTAATTTATATGATACAAAAACAGGATCACGTGGTACTGAACAATCAACTTTAGGTGTAACTGTACCTCAAATTGGCAGAGCAAAAAGTAGAGGGTTTGAATTTGTAACGGGTTCAGAAACAGACGATATTTTTTCTACATCATCAAATTGGAAACATTATATTTTTGATGTAGAATTATTTACACATCTTAATACGATTGAGGCAACTTCATTTACAACAGGTGAAATTGTTTCAGGAACAACTTCAGGTGCAACTGGTATAGTTCAATCTATTTCTGCAATAAAAAGTTCTGCTGTAACTTCAATATCTGTTGCAAGTCCAGGTATTGTAACTTTAAATTCTCACGGTTTTGTAGATGGTCAACAAATAAATGTATCTGGTGGTAATTTTGAAATAGATGCGTCAGCATATACTGAAGGAACTTATACAGTTAGAAATGCAACTACAAATACTTTTGAATTATATGGTTCAAATGGAACAACTGCACAAAACGTAACAACGTTCACATCAGCACCAACAATAACACATGGTGTTGTTGTATTGTTAAATGTACAAGGAGAGTTTAGTGCTAGTGAAACTATAGTTGGTCAAACTTCAAGTAACACTGCAACTATTCAAGCAGACACAATTGGTAGAAAAGGTGTTAAAATTGTTGACAATACAGCAATTAAACAAATTGGCATGGCAGGTTCACCTACTTACACAGCTGACACAACTTTAAATAATACATATGGTACTAATGAAACAATTGTAGGTAACGTAACCATTGCAAATAGTTCATCACAATTATTAGGTAAAGGTACAAACTTTAATGTAGATTTAAAAATAGGAGATTCAATTTCATTTACAAATGATACAGGATCAACAGTTACAAAAATCATTAAAAATATTATTTCACAAACAGAAGCAACTTTAGATAGTGTTGTGGGTAGTTCAGACATATCAACTGCTGCTGTTTTAACAAAAAAAAGAGCAAAACTTACAAATCCTGATAACAATATTTTGGTGTTTCCTTTACCATATACAACAGTTAAAACATTAAAAACTACATCAAATTTAGGACAAACTGATACAAACTTTAACGTAAGAAGACAGTTTACTGCTACATTATCACCAAACGGTGATGAAACAATAACAGCTGGATCAGATGAAACTTTCGTATCTTTGTCCGATAAAGATTTTTCAGTTTCTATTACGTTAGCGGGTGGTGGTTCTTCAACAGGTTCAGTTGGTGATGTATTAAACCTATCTGGCAG
>JGI20151J14362_10003235_pt1 | contig 11207 bp, 6 predicted proteins | sample COG_01_FD_14362 | JGI IMG/M metagenome (IMG submission 14362) | reverse complement strand
CGCGGCGAACTTCCCGTGGCGGAGTGGGTTGTGCGCGCGCGACAGGGTGATGGCGCCGGGCTGGTTCGCGGGCATCATCGCCTGGCGATCCGCAGCCTCCACGACGCGGGCGCGCGCGCCGTCGATGACGCGGCGGGCGGCGCCGCGCATCTCCGACATGCGCGACTTGATGTCCACTGCTCCGTTGAGGTGCATGATTGCGGACTACGTACGATGGGTGTCGCGACGGGTTGTGTTCCACCTCGGTGCCCCGCTGTCAATCGGGATAAACGCGGGTCGTTGACACATCGACCGTCTAAACAACAGTCACGGTGACGAGACGCCTATTTCGTCTGAGTCTCTATGGGCATTTCAGTCAGAGATTCTCTTGTTGTCATTTTTGCAAACCGGAAATGTGTGAAACATTACATACTGTTTGCTCGCTTCAAAAAATCCGGATGAACCTCGAGACGTGGCAGCCTCAGGAATCCGCTCTCGAACATCGTGAGCCCCAGGCGCTCCATCTCATTGGGTAGATGAGGCTGTTTGTTGAGGAAAAGCAACTTTTGGCCGTGACGTTCGCCGGCGGCATCCATAGGTACACGCGCGCTCACCGAAGCGTCGCACCCACCCTCACATCGTAATGTCCGCCATGATGTCCGCTATGGCCTCTGTCGCGCCCGTCGCGCAGGTGAGATGCCCGATGACCTCCCGGAGACGCGTTTCCGGCGGCACGTCACGCGACGGCTAAAATGCGCTTTCTCTCCGCAACGCCAATCACGTGCCCACCCCGTCGACGGACACCGCGCGTCGACCGCGCCGCGATCACCGAGCGCCGCTTCTGACCGCGCCTCCCGATCCTTCACAATCGCACAGACCCGTTTCTCCGCCAAGTCCCGGAAGGTCGTCGCCCGCCGCACCGTCGTCGCGCGCGCCGTCGCCGAGACCGAGGCTGAGACCAAGGCTGAGAAGCCCAAGCGCAAGTTCTCACCGAAGAAGAACGTCACCGTGCAGGACGCCGACATCGCCGTCGGCAACAAGTACGAGGGCAAAGTGGTGCGTCATCCCTCCTTCACGCGCCTTCTTTACCACCCAAACCGTGCCGCGAGCGGGTGCGAGCGGGGAAAATGCGATCGCGGGGCGCGCGGCGGGTCGGCTCCGGGCCGGCACCGCATGTTTCGTTTCGTGGTCCACCCCCGCCCAAACCCTGCGGCCTCAGGTTTGTTTCTCGAGAGTGAGGCTTTTCCTATCCAAACGACGTCGCGTGGGCGCGCGGGGGGTGCGCCGGAGGACGCCACGTCGCGTCGGTACCGTCGGGACACGCCCGACGAACCACTCGACCGAGCGCGGCGCCACCCGGCCCGCCACCCGGTCACCCACCGCGCGTCAGCCCCGGATGGTGACAAATCGACCCCACGTCAACCGCCGCCCGTTTCGGATAAGAAACAATTTGGCATTTCACTTTCGAGAGCCGAGACGCCCACGCTGACCGCGCCTCCCCAATCTTCACCCCAATCTTTTCGTCCCAACAGAAGCGCGTGCAGGAGTACGGCTGCTTCGTCGACTTCGGCGCCAAGAACGACGGCCTCGTTCACATCTCCGAGCTCAAGAATGGCTTCGTCGAGAACGTCACCGACGTCGTCGCCGCGGACCAGGACGTCACCGTCTGGATCAAGTCCATCGACTCCGAGAAGGGTCGCATCTCCCTCACCATGAAGCCCCCGCCCACCGCGGAGGAGCTCGTGGAGTACCAGGCCAAGGAGGAAGAGCGCGAGGCTAAGTTTGCCGCGCGCAAGGCTCAGCAAGCCGCGGCCAAGGCCAACGCCGAGAAGGTCAAGGCGATCAAGCCCGGCACCGCCTTCGACGGCGAGGTCAAGTCCGTCCAGCCCTTCGGCGCCTTCGTCGAGATCATGGAGGGTATCGAGGGTCTCGTGCACGTCTCCGAGATGTCCGACGACTACAACGTCGAGGTGTCCGAATTTTGCAAGGTTGGCGACACCGTCGCCGTCAAGGTGATGGGCGTCGACGGCGCCAAGGTGAAGCTCACCATGAAGGACAAGGTTGACATCTCCGCCGTCGTCGAGGAGGCGCTCCAGGAGGTTGAGGCTGGTGCCGGTACCATGGAGTACGCATTCAAGTCCAAGGGGATCACCTCCGCCCAGTTCCCGGCGGGAAACGATAAGGAAAAGCCCGCCGTGAAGAAGGCTGAAAAGAAGGAGGAGCCCGCCGCCGAGGCCCCCAAGGCTGAAGCCCCCAAGGCTGAGGCCCCCAAGGCTGAAGCCCCCAAGGCTGAAGCTCCCAAGGCTGAGGCCCCCAAGGCTGAAGCCCCCAAGGCTGAGGCCCCCAAGGCTGACGGTGCCGCCATCTCCGCCAAGGACGTCAAGGCTATCCGCGACGCCACCGGTGCCGGCATGATGGACTGCAAGAAGGCCCTCACCGAGTGCGGCGGCGACTTCGAGGAGGCCGTCGTCTGGCTCCGCAAGAAGGGCATTGCCTCCGCCGATAAGAAGGCCTCCCGCATCGCCGCTGAGGGTGCCATCGGCGCCTACATCCACGGTGGCTCCCGCCTCGGTGTGATTGTCGAGGTCAACTGCGAGACTGACTTTGTCGCCCGCGGTGACAGGTTCAAGGAGCTCGTCAATGACATCGCCATGCAGACCGCCGCCTGCATGGACATCGAGTACGTGTCCCCCGAGGATGCCGACCCCGCCATGATCGCCGCCGAGAAGGATGTCCAGATGAAGATGGAGGACATGCTCTCCAAGCCCGAGAATATCCGCGAGAAGATTGTCCAGGGCCGCCTCGACAAGATGGTCAACGAGAAGGCTCTCCTCAAGCAGGACTTCATCAAGGACACCTCCAAGACCGTCGAAGACATCATCAAGGAGGCCACCGCGGAGATTGGAGAGAAGATCTCCATCCGCCGCTTCGTCAAGTACAACCTCGGCGAGGGCATGGAGAAGCGCGAGGAGGACTTCGCCGCCGAGGTTGAGGCCCAGACCCAGGCTCTCAAGGCGAAGGCCGAGGAGAAGAAGGAGGAGGCTCCCAAGGAGGAGAAGAAGGAAGAGGCTGCCAAGCCCGCCATCGCCATCTCCGCCAAGGACGTCAAGGCTATCCGAGACAAGTCCGGCGCCGGCATGATGGACTGCAAGAAGGCTCTCACCGAGTGCGGCGGCGACATGGAGGAGGCTGTCGTCTGGCTCCGCAAGAAGGGCATGGCCTCCGCCGACAAGAAGGCATCCCGCATCGCCGCGGAGGGTGGCATCGCTCAGTACATCCACGCCGGTGCTCGTCTCGGCGTGCTCGTCGAGGTCAACTGCGAGACTGACTTTGTCGCCCGCGGTGACAGGTTCAAGGAGCTCGCCCAGGACATCGCCATGCAGGTTGCCGCCTGCCAGGATGTCGAGTACGTGTCCCCCGATGATGCCGATCCCGCCATGATCGCCGCCGAGAAGGAGGTCCAGATGAAGATGGAGGATCTTCAGTCCAAGCCCGAGAACATTCGCGAGAAGATTGTCCAGGGCCGCCTCGACAAGATGGTCAACGAGAAGGCTCTCCTCAAGCAGGACTTCATCAAGGACACCTCCAAGACTGTTGAGGAACTCATCAAGGAGGCCACCGCGGAGATTGGAGAGAAGATCTCCATCCGCCGCTTCGTCAAGTACAACCTTGGCGAGGGGATTGAGAAGAGGAACGAGGACTTCGCCGCCGAGGTGGCTGCGCAGATGGGCAAGTAAATCGTCGAGCAAACAAGGGGGCGAACCCTTTATTACTCGACGCCTCACTACCCACTGCCGCGAATCCTTTAGCCATTCTTTTCCCTAGTTTATTGCCGCGATACCGAGGCCCACACGCGCGCTTCGCGTGAGCCTTCGATTGTTCCTGTTCTTTTAATACCACAGTATGCAAAAGTGCGAATCACACCAGACGTCATCGTCCCCTCGGACCAACGCCACTCACACCCCCGGTCCTATCCGACATCTTTTTCGACTTACCCTGGACAAGGATTTTTCAACCGTTTGTGCCTTGTGCCACACAAGATGGGGCGCACGGGTGGCCTGCTGGACGACCCCAGCGGCAAGGGCAAGGCCCGTCCGAGGATATGGAGACGAAGGCTGACACGCATCGTCTCCCTCGGCATGGTGGTCTACGCCGCCAACGCCCTCTTGGGCCTCGCCGGCTGGGGCGCCGAGCGGGCACCCTCCTCCTCGGCGCGGATCTCGGATCTCGGTGGTGACCCGAACTGCGTCCGCGGCGGTGTCCAGTGCGATGCGCGGCCCGCGCGTCCCACGACCGACGCGGTGGCGCTGAGGCTCCCTGATCCCGACCCCACGAGCGGCAAGTCGCGGTACTACTCCGCCAACCACTGGTTCCACGTGTCCGAGTTTCACGCCAGGAATCACGCGAGGCTTAAATCGATGGACGCGCTCCCGCCGCTCCACGAGGGCAACGGGGTGGTCATCGCGCTGGCGGCGGACGCGTGGAAGGCNCAGTTGAGGCCGATGACGCGGCTGCTGCTGGCGGCGACGTACACGGACGGACGCGCGTCGCGGGTGAGCTTCGCGCTGCCGTCCTCCGTCGCACACCACAACCGCGACGGCACCNGNTGGGGANCGGGCCTGGACGGAACCACCGGGCTGGCGTGCGGCTGGACCCAAAGCTCGTGGCACGTCACCCCGCACCAGCCGTTGAGGGATAGATTCGTCCGGTGCGCGGGGTGGGGTGGTGTCGGCGCGGGGTGCGAACCATCGTCGGCGACGCTGGCGACGGACGGGGGCGGCGCCGTGACCTTCGGAGCGGTCAAATCGGAGCGAGGTGATTGGTTCCCCACGAGCCGCGACGTCACCTCGGTGCGCGACACCATCGACCGTCTCTGCGACGCGAACGGGCCCGAAGGAGGAGACGGTGTGGGCGCTGCGGGTCTTAATCGCGATGAATCTGTCACTCGTGGGCTTTTGGTATCCAACACGAAGGAGGACAGCTCGGTGAAAGACAAGGCTGATCGTTTGGCGGGTGAGCTCGAGTCCGCGGCGTGCATGGGCGGCGGCGGCTCGACCACGTTCCGTCACGTCGTGATATACCAGCGCGACACGGGCCGTCGCTTGGAGGGTGCGGAGGAGGTGGCGCAGCGCCTGATCGAGGCACTCCCCGGCGGCACCGGGACGTGGAGGCACAGCGTGGTGACGCACCACGAGGCGCTTCCCCCGTGTCTGCTGAAGCGGTGCCTGGGCAACGCCGACGTGCTGGTCACGCCGCACGGTTTCCAGTCCATGCTTTATCTGTTGTTGAAACCTGGGTCCCTGATGTACGAGGTGTTCCCGCACAGGTACTACAAGCACGGGTACAAACGTGCGGCGCTGGAGTGGGATTTGGTGCACGGCATGTCCTTGTCGCCGCCGAGGGGCGTTTTACCGGGTGCGATATCGAGGACGTTCACGACGGGCGGGTGCATGTCGATGTACTACTGCCGGTACTTTGCGCGCAAGGGCGACGTCGTGCTGGAGGGTCGGGACGTTGAGGCCATCGCGAGGGCCGTGAAGGCGTCGGACAGGGACGGTGAGGGCGCCGCACTGGACACGCGGGGATCCATTCGGTGGATCACGGACCCGGGGGGCGCGGTGGGACGGACGGAGTGCCTCGCGGCCTGCGCCGGGAACCACTCGTGCCAGAGGTTCAAACTGGTGGGTCAGAACGATGGGGACGATTCATCGCAGGCGCGGTTGGAGACGGGTGGGACGTGCATGTTGCGCGTGGACTCTGAGCAGGGCGAGCGCGACGGCGACGTCATCGGCGCCGGAATTTACAACAACAAGTGTTGGGTGCCGGGGTGCTAGAGCTAGCTCGTTACGTTATTTATCCTTTGACATGGCGCCCAGGACGGCGTCCTTGTTTCTCACCGCCACGATCATCTCGGCGACGAACCGTCGAATCTCATCCACGGTCCTGGACCCTTCAAACTCCCTCGCCACCATCTCCCAGCGCCGGGTGTGTCCCTTTGGGTACTTTGCCATGGCAGCTTTGAGCGTGGCTTTCTCTCCCTTGGTCCACGGCACCACGACAGTTCCCCCGTCGCTCGTGCTCGCCTCCGCGGCGGCGCGCATGCGGTCAGCCGCCGCCACCGCCACCGCGCACCTTCGCGCGTGTCCCACCAGCTCGAGCACCAACCGCCCGAACTCCCTCGAGAGCCGCCCCCACTCCCTCAGGGACTCGGCGAGGGCGCGAAGTTCCTCGCTCGGGTCGTCGGACCGCCGACTCGTTTCACCTTCCATCTTAACCCGCGTCCATTCCTTGTCCACCGCGTGCGCATCCTTCCCCCACGCGATCAAAGCCTGTCGCAAGTGCTCCTCACCGACCACCGACGACTCCCACGCGTTCGCGGCGACCCGCGCTCGAACGGCGCGGACCATCGCGGCCATTGAAGCGTCGGAGTCGGAGCCCGCGACTTTCTCCCCGGCGAGCGCCGCCGCGTCGCCCTCGCCGTCCGTCTCGAAGCTCGCGCGCATGGCCACCTTGGCGGCGGTGTTGGCGAGTTTATTCGACGCCGCCGCGATCTCCCGTGTCTCACGGACCAGGGCGGTGACGCGTTCGGGCAGCGCCCTCGGTGCGCTCTTGGGTCCGATGGCGTCCACGCTCGTCTCCGACAACAACGTCGATAGCTCCTCCGGGGTGTTCCAGGCTGCGTGTATCGCCTCCCGTAACTCCCGTCTGCGGTGTTCCCGTCGTTGCCGGTCGTTCGTGATGGACGCGTGAGCCTTGCGCTGCTCGTCCCTCTCCCGCGCGTGCGCCGCGGACCGCACCCCGCGCTCCGCGGTTAAGGCCACGTTGTTCGATCGCAGACGTTGCTTGGCCCTGATGTCCGCGGCGCGCAACGACCTGTCGCCGAGGATGCCCACGACGCACAGGCATGCGAGGGTGGCCCATCCCCGCACCGTCAGTAATGGGTCCCTGGCGAGGTCAAACTGCGATCGGGCCCACGCGTCGGAGTGCGTGCCGTAGATCTCGTCGGAAGATCCGTCGCTGTCCCCATTCCGCTCGTCCGCCTTGGGCGCCCACGCCCCGCCGCCGCGTTCGTACCTGCCGCGCGTGGATTCATCGCTGAGGGTCTCGTAGGCGAAGGCGAGGTCGACGAACTGTTTGTTAGCCTCCGTCCCGCAGTTGGCGCCGCACTTGTCGGGGTGGACGGAGAGCGCCCGTCGCCTGTACGCCTTTTTGATCTGCTTGGTCGACGCGGTGATTGGCACGTCCAGGAGCTGGTAGCAGTTTGGTGCGTCGGCGGGTCCGCCGGGGATGCACGGCGGGATGGGAGGGGGAGCCGCCGAGACCCAGCACCGGCCGCCGCCCCGGGCCGATAGCGTCAGCAGGATCGCCAGGAGCCACGTGCGCATCTTCTTTGCCGTGAATTTCTCGATTGTTTAAAGTAGTGCTAACCGGACTGGACCACCGAAGGTAGACTACTCCGCAACAGGCTCGATCTTCGCCCGTCTGCGCATGATCAGCATGAGGTTGTTCGCCGGCATCTCGAGCACCTTCTCCATCACGAACCCGTGTACCTCACCCAACGACTCAACCTCCCCTATGTCGCGGTACCCCCACTCTTTGTTCCGGCCCCGGAGAGTCTCGTCGAAAGTCGCGTTACCCTCCGACGTGTGCTCACCGTTTCGCTTGAACGGGCCGTATATCATCAACACCCCACACGAACCCTCGAGTAACCTGGACGCACCCACGATAGTACCCACGGTGGCGGACCAAGGAGATATGTGTGTCATGTTGACCACCAGAACCCCGACGGGAATCTCCCACGACCCGGCGAACCCGTCGGGCCATGACGCGTCACTCGCGTCCAACACCGCGGGTTCCAGCACGTTCTCCACGTCGCTGCAGTGGTGCCTGATGGAGTCGAAGGACTCGTCGGTGAGGTCGGTGGGTAGCCACGTCAGTGCGGGCAAAAGCGGCGCGATGTGCGCCGCGTGTTGCCCCGTGCCGCACGCGAGCTCCACCAACAGACCGCCGTTCTCACCCTTCAGCGTCGGGACCACGACGTCGGCGATGGGCTGGCGGTTGCGCTCGGCGGCGGCGCTGCTCGCCACCTTGTTGAAGGTGTCGCCGTTCTTGTCCCAGGAGTTTTCCTTGGCTTTCTTGGCGGGGGGCGGCTCGGGTCCGTGGGAGGCCATAGTGGCGATCGGTCGTCGGGTGTCACAGCTGTGATGTGCCCTTGCGATGGATGCTGAGGTACCACGGTGTACAAGGCCGAGGTACGCGCGTGAGAGGGAGAACGGGCGCGCGGGTGCGGTGAGGAGGCGAGCCACGGTCGATGCCATCCACGGGCGATCGGCGCGGCGACAACGGTCGTGGACCCGCGGAGTGCGCGACGTCGAGTGTCGTGCCTTGGAAAACTGCACGTGCTGCGGACCTTGATGAGCGGACGCGGCCTCTCCAAGAAAGAAATGACAGGGGCTCGCCCCGACCTCGCCACTCTGCCGGAGCGACGCGTGAGGCACGTCGTGAAGCTCGGTGACGTCGATATCGCACGATGAGGAGTTCGGGACGCAAATCCCACCACAAAAGTGAGCACAGGGACCCGTCTTACCCCGCCCCCCGACCGCCCCGACACCCGATCTCGCCCCGAGTAGCTCTAGACATTCCCACACCCCGCATCTCTGACCTCCCGCCCTCCCTTCCCTCACCCCCGTCCCACACCACAGCCTTTCCCCCGCGCGGTGGCCTTCCGTGGTTCATCGCCGCGCTCTGCTTCGGATGGTCGGTGTTCATGACCGTCGAGTACATGACGCGCGACCTCCCCGACGCCACCAGCGGCCGCGGGTCGAGGCAGGCCGCGTCTTCTCATGTCGACGTCGAGTCCATGATCAAGCACCAGGTCGAGGAGCGGGTGGCAGCGGAGATGGCGTCCCTGAAGATGAAAGGGGACGCCAACCCGGGTGACCCGGGTGTCCCGCGCAAGATGGGCGTGGTCGGCGCCGTGAAGGACGTGGTTCGCGCGGGGGGCGCGCTCAAGGCTGCCGCGGAGGAGGGCGAGCGTAAAGTCGCGGAGAGGATGGCGAAGATAAACGGAGGGTCGGCGCCCATAGAGGGAACCAGAGCGTCCACTAGAGAGGCCACCCGGTCGGCGCCCGTCGTGACCCGACCGGACCTCGGGATCGCCTCCGACGACCCGGAAGAGGCTTTCCTCAAGTCCACCGCACCGCTGCCCAAGTCGCTGTACGGCAGACTGAACCAGCTGTCGGCACTCCCGGGCTTCCCCGCGTCGCCGCCGCTGGTGCTCAGCGCGCACGGACCCAAGGCGTACATGTTCCGCAACTTTCTCACCACCCAAGAGTGCGAGCATCTCATGACACTGGCGAAGAAGCAGCTCGCGCCCAGCACCGTCGTCGGGGATAAAGGTAAAGGCTCGCAAGTGTCGACGATTCGAACCAGCGCCGGGATGTTCCTAAGCAAAGGGCAGGACCCGACTGTGCGTTTAATCGAGGAGCGCATCGCCGCCGCCGCGGGCATTCCCGAACCCAACGGCGAGGGTATGCAGATCTTACGGTACGAGAACGGCCAGAAGTACGACCCGCACTACGACTACTTCCACGACCAGGTCAACTCAGCGCCGCGACGGGGCGGGCAGCGCATGGCCACCATGCTCATCTACCTGGAGGACACCGAGCAGGGCGGCGAGACCATCTTTCCCAACGGAGAGCGGCCCGAGCACTGGGACGCGGACGAGCCGGGTAACCACAACGAATGGAGCGAGTGCGCCAAGAAGGGTATCCCGGTCAAGTCGCACAGGGGCGACGCCGTGCTGTTCTGGTCCCTGAAGGAGGACTACACCTTGGACAGCGGAAGTCTTCACGGGGCGTGTCCGGTGATATCGGGGGAGAAGTGGACGGCGGTGAAGTGGATCCGGGTCGCCAAGTTTGACGGCGGTTTCAAGGACAAGCTCCCGATGCCTCCGCTCGCCAGGAGCGACCGGAGTAAGGGCCAGTGCCTGGACGAGTGGAGCGAGTGCGGTGAGTGGGCCAAGAAGGGGTGGTGCGACCGCAACCCGTCTTTCATGACTGGGCTTACGGGTGCGAGGGACTCGAAGGGACCCGCCTGCCCGCAGTCGTGCGACGCGTCCTGCGTCTGACCCGAGAAGTCTGAAATACAGTCCTAGTTACTACGAGTGCGTTGTTACGAGTACATCATAAATGAGATCAACATCGTCTCGCTGGTCGGTACTCGAACAGCCAGATGTCCTCGTGGTCCTCCAAGTCGTGCTGCGTCGGATCACGGAAGAGTTCATCCGTGGCGTCAAAGAAACCCGCATCCGCCGCCAGGTTCTCACGGAAATTGTACGCAAACAAGATCCGGCCGGGGGTCACGCGGTCGCACAGTCCAAACAGCGTATCACACAGCGCGCGCTGCGTGACCTCATCGTTCTGGTACAACGCGTCGGAGCACAGCACCACGTCGAAGTTAGTTCCAACTACACCCATCGCGGCCGCATCGCCCCACTTGAGCGGCTTCACGGTGACGGGACAGTGGGGGGGTGACCCTCGGTTAGTCTCCACGTTCTCGAGGAGCAACGGGAGCTCCGAGGGGAGGTCCGTGAGGGTCACTGAGGCGGCCCCCAGGCGCGCGGCGACCAGACCTGATGACCGGGCGGGTGATGACGACGAATGTTAGGTATTGTCGGGGTGCCTAACTTTTACACGGAGGAGGGATGCGACGGAGTTGGGGTCCCTCCAAGTCGTGCTGCGTCGGGTCACCGAAGAGTTCATCTGTGGCGTCAAAGAAACCCGCGTCCGCCGCCAGGTTCTCACGAAAATTGTACGCGAACAACACCCGACCGGGGGTCACGCGGTCGCACAGTCCAAACAGTGTATCACACAGCGCCCGCTGCGTGACCTCGTCGTTCTGGTACAACGCGTCCGAGCACAGCACCACGTCAAAGTTAGTTCCAACTGAACCAATCGCGGCCGCATCGCCCCACTTGAGCGGCTTCACGGTGACGGGACAGTGGGGGGGTGACCCTCGGTTAGTCTCCACGTTCTCGCGGAGCAACGGGAGCTCCGAGGGGAGGTCCGTGAGGGTCACGGAGGCGGCCCCCAGGCGCGCGGCGACCAGACCTGCGCAGACATGGCGGGTGAATGTTAGGTATTGTCTACAGGGTGCCTAACTTTTACACGGAGGGATGGGACGGAGTTAGGGTCCACGGGGGGTACAGTGCACTCACCGAGCAGCCC
>JGI20151J14362_10003234_pt1 | contig 11207 bp, 13 predicted proteins | sample COG_01_FD_14362 | JGI IMG/M metagenome (IMG submission 14362) | reverse complement strand
TTTTTATTTTCCACTTTATAAAGTGATATTAATAGACGACTCTGGCAAGTCTTCACCAAAACATCTTTGGTAATATTCAGATATTATTTTCTTTTCTAACTCGTCACATTTATTTAAAAAAGTAATTCTAAAAGCATAACCTTGATCTTTAAATATATTCGTGTTCTCCGCCCAATGTAAAACTGTACGAGGACTCATAACGGTGGAGATGTCGCCATTAATGAAACCTTTTCTTGTAAGATCGGCAACCTTTACCATATTTGAGAGAAGTTCTTTTCCTTCTTTATTATTAAAGTTTTTATTCTTTGCCAAAATAATTTCTAGTTCTTTTTCAAACGGCAGATAATTTAGTGTTGAAACAATATTCCATCTATCCATCTGACCTTGATTAATCTGCTGAGTACCATGATAAAGTCCAGTAGTATCTCCTAAACCCACAGTATTTGTTGTCGCAAATATTCTAAAAAAATCGTGTTGCTCTAGAACTTTATTTTTATCTAATAATGTAAAATTACCCTCACTCTCTAAGACTCTTTGAATTACAAACATAACATCAGGTCTGCCTGCATCATATTCGTCAAATACAAGCGCTATCGGGTTCTGGATCGACCAAGGTAAAATACCTTCTTTAAATTCTGTAATTTGTTTGCCGTCTTTTAGGACGATTGCATCTTTTCCAATTAAGTCAATTCTACTTATGTGACTATCTAAATTTACCCTAACGCAAGGCCAGTTAAGTCTTGCAGCAACTTGTTCTATATGAGTCGATTTTCCTGTTCCATGATAACCTTGAATCAGCACTCTTTTGTTAAATGAAAATCCGGCCAAGATAGCTAAGGTAGTGTCTTTATCAAATTTATAATCAAGATCTAGCTTAGGCACATATTCGTTTTTTTTTGAAAAAGCGTTAACTTTCATATCGCTCTCAAAACCAAAAGTTTGTTTTACCGACAATTTAATATCAGGTTTTTGAAGCAATTGTTGTGAACTCATTTTTTTCCTAAAGTTTTTTTAAGCTGACTATAAGCTAAAGTAATCTTTTTTAACTTCTCTTCAAATTTTTTATTACCTTGGTTTTTATCAGGATGATATTTTTTTACAAGTTCTTTGAATTTTACTTGAATTTGTTCCCATTTTACCTCTTGATTTAAATCCATTACTTCTAAAGCATCTTTATCTTGCTGCGATACTTTTGCTTTTTTAAAATCTCTAAAATTTGAGCTTTTGAATATATTTAATTTGTCGTCTAAAGCATTATTCCATAAAATATTAAAAAAATTATCAGAAGATCCAAAAGTCTTAGTTGATTTGTGCCATGTTAAATCAGACTTAATAAAAAACTCTATTTCTTGATTATTCATGTTTTCAAAATAATTCCAGTTTTTGTTAAAAATTTTAATATGATTTAAACAGAGCAATCTATATTTCTTGCTATTGTCTTTCTCAATTGGTGCTTTATAGGCTCCAATTTCACCACAATTGTTCCAATCACAAATAATTTTCATTGCACAATTCTATATAGTAAAATTTAATTAATGAAAAATTATTTTGAAATAATCCAAGAAAAATTGTGTAACAAGATTGAAATTGAAAGTATAGAGGTTGTTGATAATTCGCATAAACATAAAGGTCACAAATCTTTTTCACCAGAACGATATCATTTACATTTGAAAATTAAATCTTTATTCTTAAATTCTATTTCTAGGGTAAGCGCTCAAAAAATGATAATGAAGATTTTAAAAGATGACCTTAAAACAAAAATACACGCTTTAGAAATCAGTATAGACAAATAGACCTACTTCTTTTTTTTAAATCGTTTGTAGAAATTTTATATCTATTAGGTAAAGCAGTTTTTCCAATACTTTTTAAAAGTATGAAATTAATTTTATCATCATTATTTTTTTTATCATTCTTAAGATAAGGAATTAAATTATCAATCGAATTTTTTTTGGAATATTTTCTATAGGTAAAATCTAAACTATTTTTTATATAAATATTCTTCATTTGATCTAATGTTTTAATTGAGCAAACTTTTTTTAAAACAGAAAGTTTTGTTGCTAAAATCATGCCTGATAAAACAGCTTCACCATGAGTAATATTTTTAGAATAATTATTTTTAACCTCTATTGCATGAGCAAAAGTATGACCAAAATTTAAAATCATTCTTAAACCTTTTTCATTTGTATCTTTATTAACAAAGTGAATTTTAATTTCACAACTTTTTTTAATTGCATAGGCTAATTCTTTTTTCTTTTTAGTAATTATTAATTGGGAATTTACTTCCAACCAATTAAAGAATTTTTTATCTTTTATTATCGAATGTTTTAAAATTTCAGCATAACCACAAATCATTTCTTTTTTAGACAATGAGTCTATAAAAGATGTATCACTAATTACCAATTTCGGTTGATAAAATGATCCTATTAGATTTTTTCCATAACTAGAATTAATTCCTGTCTTTCCACCAATTGCCGAGTCTACTTGTGCAAGAAGGGTCGTGGGAATGTTAATAAAATTGATACCTCTTTTATATATACTTGAGACAAACCCAGCGACATCTCCGGTAATTCCACCACCAACAGCTATTATCAAATCAGATCGGTTAAAGTTTCTAGATAATAATTCACTCAAATAGTAATTTACAGTGTCTATAGACTTATTTTTTTCACTAGCATTCAAAGATAAAAATAAAAGATTATAATTTTTAAGATTTTTTTTTAATTCATTATTAAATTTTTTTGGAACATTAGCATCAATTATTAAAGCGATATTTTTTGTTTTTGAACACAATAATTTAATTTTTTTAGGCAAAACCCCTAGCGCGCCTTCCCCAATTATAATTGAGTAATTATAATTTTCGCTTTTAAACTTTATTTCTTGTCTTTTCATATATATTTAAAATTTTATTTACAATTTCTCCAGATTTTAAAGATCTACAATTTATTCTATAAGCAGCCATATTATAAATTTTTTTTCTATTAAAATAAATTTTTTTTACTGTTTCATCAATATTTTGTGCAAATATAAGAGGTCTTTGTTTATTTTTTTTTAACCTTTTAGTTAATTCTTCAATTGGAACATCTAACCAAAAACTAAGAGAAAACTTTTTAACACTTTTTCTAACTATATTATTTAAAAAAGCACCACCACCTAAGGATATTACAGCGCTATCTTCTTTTAATTTTATTAGAGTATTTTCACTTTCAACTTTTCTAAAATAGTTCTCACCTTTGTTTCTGAATATTAAATTTATGGGAAGTCCTTCTTTTTCCTCTATTAATTTATCGACATCTATAAATGTATATCCAAGCTTTTTAGCAAGGATCTTGCCAATTGTAGTTTTCCCCGCTCCCATCATACCGGTCAAAGTAAGGTTTTTTGCCAAATTATCTTCTTTTTTGATTTTGATTTTTCATAAATATGTCTTATTTATTGAGTTTAAATCAATTCAAAACGTATGCAACTTAAATTCAACAGACAACCAAGTATAGGCAGGTCAATAATAAAAACTTTATTCAAGCTATTCTTGGTGATTATAATTTTTATTTTTGCTTTTTTTTTAATAGAAAAAATAACGTTTCCTAGCCCAGAAAAAAAATATCAGATCGACGTCACCAATGAAATTAAAAAGCTTTAAATATTTAATAAGCTTGTTAATTATATTTTTAAACCCGCCGCTTTTTGGCGAAGAAAAAATTGATATTTGGAAAAATAAAAAAGAAAATTCTAACGAAACATTGCAAATAGAAAAAAAAGATAAAAAAGAAAAATTAACTTTAGAAACTTCTGAAACAGTAAAAACAATAGAAAAAATACAAATCCAAGAAAGCTCATCAATTCAATCGAGCCAACAGAGGGTTTATGGAATATATGATCCAGCTAGTTATGATTTTGATTTGAACATGTGGTCAACAACAAAAGCTGAAGATTTAAGGTTAAGTTTAAAAAGACTCAATAAAGTTCAACTTTCTAAATCTTCAAATGAGATATTAGAAGCAATCTTATTTTCATTTTCATACCCACCTGAAGGAATGACAGAAAAAGAATTTGTTGATTTAAAAATTAATTGGCTGATTAAAAATGAAAGAACAGATTTGATAGAGAGTTTTTTAAAACAAAATGAGCAATTTAGCAGCAAAAGCAAAGCTGTAGAATACATAGTTAACAAAAATGTAGCAGGCGGAAATATAAAGGAAGGTTGTGAAAAAATAAGATTTATTGATGCGAAGATTAAAGATTCATATCTTGAAAAATTTAAGATTTATTGTTTAGTCTTTAACGAAAAAAAGGCAGATGCGCAACTCTTGTTAGATCTTTTGCGAGAACAAAAACTATCAAGTAAATTTTACGATGACAAAATCAATTATCTTCTTGGCGTAACAGATAAAACAAATAATAAAATTAATGAAGAAAGTTTATTAAACTTTTACCTTTCAAGTATTACAAATAAAAATTTCAAATATGAGCCCACAAATAAAACCAAACCAGAAATATGGAAATATCTTAACGCAGCTAATTTAATTAAGCTCGAAGACTCCTCAGATAAAGAAAAATTAAAAGAATTAGAAATAGCGGCAAACAACAATCAATTAGATAAAAGTAAAATTTTTGAAATTTATAAGCAAATTCCTTTTAACCTTAATATTTTGATAAATGCAAAAAATAATTATCAAACTCTAAACAATAGTGACGCAAGAGCTTTGATTTATCAAAAATATTTATTATCAGAATCTAACGAAGCAAAAATAGAATACCTATTTTTGTTGGAAGAATTATTTAAAAAAAATGATATGATTAATATTTATTCAAAATTTTTGAGTGACAGGATTGAAGAAATTGGAATTAAAAACTTACCAAAGGAATACCAAGAAGTCGCCTTTAATAAAATTGTTACTGATGAAGACTTACTTTTAGGAAAAATTAAGTATAATGATAAAGTGTTACACCAATCAAAAATTTTAAAATACTATGTAGAGGGAGAAGAGAAAACAAAAGTTCAAAAAGATATTGATAAGATTTTCAAAAAAATAAATAAAAATAAAAAATATTTTATCTCCGCGAAGGATTTAGCTTTAGCAGACGCTTTGCTTAAAGATGGTTTCCTGTTACCATCAAGCTTTAAATATAATGAACTTATAAAACGATTAGATGTCCCAAACAATTTATTGCGGCTTGTTGACGATAATCAAAAAGCGTTTTTAGCTTTAAAAATAGTTGAAATTATTGGGGAAGACGAACCTTACGAATTAGATCCAGAGACTATATTTTTTGTTACAAATCTTTTAAACAAAATGAACTTAGTGATTTTAAGAAACAAAGTTTTAAATTCAGCCCTACCATTAAGAACTTAATTAAAATATAATAAGTTATGTCCAAAAGAGAAATTGTAATTGAGCCAGATCCAATTTTGAGAAAAAAAAGTGAAAATTTAGAGAAAGTTGATGACGAACTTAGAGGCTTATTACATGATATGTTGGAAACTATGTATTCAGCACCAGGAATTGGTCTTGCAGCAGTGCAGGTTGGTATTTTAAAGCGTTTAATTGTAATTGATATTTCTAAAGAGAAAGAAAAAAAGAATCCACTTTTTTTAATTAATCCTGAAGTAATTTCAAAATCCAAAAATACCTCAATTTATGAGGAGGGCTGTTTATCTTTACCTGGTCATTATGCCGAAATAGAGAGACCAGCAGAGTGTCGTGTAAAATATATTGATTATAATGGAAAAGAAAAAGAAATCGAAGCAAATGGTCTCTTATCTACTTGTATACAGCATGAAGTAGATCACCTTAATGGAGTATTATTTATCGACTATTTATCCAAATTAAAAAAAGACATGATTTTGAAAAAATTAGTAAAGCATAAAAAAGAGTTTAAAAAAATCATTTTATAAATTAGATGGCTTTAAAAATAATTTTTATGGGAACACCGGACTTTGCTGTACCTATATTAAAGTCAATCTATGAGTCAAAACATAAAATTTTAGAAGTTTACACTCAACCACCCAAAAAAAAAAATAGAGGTTTAAAAATTCAAAATTCACCTATTCATGATTATACAAATAAATTGAATATTTCTGTTCGCCACCCTATTTCTTTTGAAGACAATATCGAGATTGAACATATCAAAAAACTAAATCCAGATATTGTCATTGTAGTAGCCTACGGTAAAATTTTACCTGAATTATTACTAAAAATAGATAAAACTTTATTTATAAATATTCATGCTTCTTTGTTGCCAAAATGGAGAGGAGCTGCCCCAATACAAAGATCTATCATGAATATGGATCATGAAAGTGGGATTTCTATAATGAAAATCGTACGTAAATTAGACTCTGGTCCAGTTTTATTACAATCTAAAATAAAAATAGATCAAGACACTACTTACAAAGAACTTGCTAAAAAAATGTCAATTCTTGGAAGTAAATTAATTTTAGATGCTCTAAAATTAATTGAGGAAAAAAAAGCCGTTTTCCTTGAACAGAATGAGTCAGAAGCTAGTTATGCTGATAAAGTTAAAAAATGTGAGTGTAAAATTAATTGGAATAAAAATGCAAATGAAGTAATTGCCAAAATTAATGCTTTAAATTCTAATTTGGGTTCTTGGTTTGAAATAAATGGAAATAGAATAAAAATAATCGAGGCCAAAGAGATAAAAAATAGGAAAGGTAAACCAGGTACCTTACTCGATGAGAATTTTACGATAGCTTGTTCAAATAATGCAGTTCAAATAATAAAGGTAAAAAAGGAAGGTAAACAGGAAACTACTGCAGAAGAATTTATGAGAGGAACTAAAATTAAAATCGGACAATCGTTTATTTGAAATGTTCAACTACCTACTAAAAATTGAATATGATGGAACAAAATTTGTAGGATGGCAAAGTCAAAAAAATGGAAATTCAATACAAAAAAATATTGAGATTGCTTTAAAAAAAATTTTAAAAAAAAATACAAAAATTTACGGAGCCGGAAGAACAGACAAAGGTGTTCATGCTATTTCGCAATTTGCAAACTTTAGATCAAAAAAAAAAATAGATAATAAAAAAATTTTTCTTGATTCTATTAATTTTTTTTTAAAAAAAAACTTGATTTCTATTTTAGATATAAGTAAAAAAGCTGAAAATTTTCATTCAAGGTTTAGCGCTAAATTACGCACATACGAATATGTAATTGTTAATAGACGAGGAACATTATCAATCTATAAAAATAAAGCGTGGCATGTAAAAAAAAAAATTGACGTTAAATTGATGAAAAGAGGAGCCAAAATATTTGAAGGCACACATGATTTTTCAACTTTTAGAGCAGCTTCTTGTTCAGCTAAATCTCCAATTAAAAGGATGTATCCAATTAAAATTAATAAAAAAAACGATATGATTAAAATAAAAATAATTTCAAAATCTTTTTTACAAAATCAAGTAAGGTCGATGGTCGGCAGTTTAATTTATTTATCTACTGGTAAGTGGAGTTTTATTAAATTTAAAAAAGCTTTTAGATCAAAAAAAAGAATTAATTGTGCGCCACCAGCTCCAGCTTGTGGCTTATATCTTCAGAATATAAAATATTAACTCTAGAAAATATTTTTTCCACCATATTTTTTTAAAGAATTTAAAGAAATAAATATTAAAGAGATGCAATTATCTAAAAAACTTAATTTATTGTAATCTTTATTTATTTTCCAAATCCAATAAAAATTTTTTAGATTATTGCTTTGTAATGAATTTTTTCGAATTCTATATTTAGTTAAATATTGATTTAAACAGAAAGCATATTTTATTTTCTTTAGTATTTTGCATTTAAAATAATAATCTTCACAAATTTTAGTATTAGTAAATTTGCTGTTACTTATTACGTTTCTTTTAATCATCATAGTGCTTGTAGCTATAGAGGTATTTTTAATAAAATTAAAATAATTTAGCTTTTGAGGATTTGATACTTTTTTAATCTTATCTCCAAAGGTTTCATAATCAGTGTATGAGAAAGGATAGTCATTTTTCTTCATAAAATTTATTTGTTTTTTTAATTTATTTTTTTCCCAAAGATCATCGGAGTCTATAAATGCTATGTAAGGAGAAAAAGATTTTTTTATAGCATAATTTCTGCAGAATCCCGCGCCGTGATTTTTTTTTAACCAAAAAATTTTAATTTTTTTATTTTTTTTTATTTTTTTTAAAATGCTTGTTGTTTCTTTATTTGAACAGTCATCAACTATTATTAACTTCCAGTTTTTATAGGTTTGACCCAAAATACTTTTAACAGTTTCTAGAATAAATCGAGAACTGTTATAATTGGGCAAAATAATATCTATTTTCGTTTTTTTTTTATTATTCTCCATCTTGATCCTTCTCTAACTATATAACCACAGCAATTTTTGGAGCCACAACGACATGGATAATTTCTATAATCCTCGTCAAAGCTAAATCCATAATCATAAGAAAATTCTTCGTCTTTTTTAATATCTTTTATGGAGTGCACCCAAACTTTTAAGCCAGAACCAGTTACCTCACAATTTGGATCACACGAATGATTAATAAGTCTTGCAGTGTTCATTTTGAAATCCCCATCAAGATCATATCTTTTATTTAAATTAAAAAGGTAAATTGCTTTGTCGTTATCGTATTTAGGGTTTTCTTCAGCTTCTTTTCTTGTAATGACTTTGCCTCTATACTCTATTATTTTTGTTCCTTTTTTTATATCTTTAGTTGCGTACAGTCCTAAATTATCAATTTTGGATTTTTTAGTTTTATATAGCTTCACCTAAAATAATCCTCGAGAATATTTAGATATATTTTAGTTAAGTTTTTTAAATCTTTTAAAGAGACACATTCGTCGATTTTATGCATAGTTTTATTAACCAATCCAAATTCAAGGCAAGGAGAAATTTTTCTAATGAATCTCGCATCAGATGTGCCCCCAGTTGTAGAAAATTTGGGCGTGATTTTAGTAACTTTTTTAATTATTTTTTTTGCCATATAAATCGTGTCATTAGGTTTAGTAAGAAAAGGCTCACCACTTACATGAAAATCTATTTTAAATTTGCATCTATTTTTTTTACTTATATTTTTGACCACTAAACTAACTTTTTTCTTAAGGCTGCTTGAAGTGTGTAGATTATTAAATCTAATATTAAATTGAGCTCTAGCTGATGCAGGAATTACATTAGTTGCCTTATTATCAACATTTATCGAAGTAAACTCTAAATTAGAGGGCTGAAAATTTTTGTTACCCTGATCAAGTTTTTTTTCTTTAAGTTTTTTACATACAGCTACCAATGTATCTATTGGATTATTTACTAGGTGTGGGTAGGCAATATGACCTTGTATACCTGAAATTTTAATCAAACCAGACAAGCTTCCCCGTCTTCCAATTTTTATCATCTCTCCAAGTTTATTTGGATTTGTTGGCTCACCAACTATACAAAAATCTATTTTTTCTCTCTTTTTTTTTAAATAATCTACTACTTTTTTTGTTCCATTAATTGCTAAACCTTCCTCATCACCAGTAATTAAAAAGCTTATAGACCCTTCAAATTTTTTTCTTTTTTTTAAAAATTGATTTACCGCAGATACAAAGCAAGCAATAGAGCTTTTCATATCATTAGCTCCTCTACCTATTAAATAATTATTTTTAATTATTGGTTTAAATGGGTTTACAGTCCAATCTTTTAAATTTCCTGGAGGGACTACATCGGTATGTCCTGCATAACATAAATTAGGACTTTTTTTTCCTAATCTTGCATATAAATTTTTAATCGGTTTACTTTTTTTATCTTTAAACTCTAAAATTNTGCATTCAAAACCAAGTTTTTTTAATTGTTTACTTAAATATCCTATTGCCCCAGCATCTTTTGGGGTAACACTTGGAAATTTAATCAGCTCTTTAGCTAATGTTAGTTCATTAATGTTAGGCATTAGTCTCTTAGTAAATCATTAATTGATGTTTTGCTTCTGGTTTTTGAGTCTACTTTTTTAACAATAACAGCGCAATACAATGAAGGACCATCTGGATTAGTTTTATTGGGCAAACTACCTGGAACAACAACAGAATATGCTGGAACTTTTCCATAAGTTATTTCTCCTGAAGTTCTATCAACAATCTTTGTAGACGCTCCTATATAAACTCCCATTGAAATAACAGCTCCTTGCTCAACTAATACACCTTCAGCTATTTCAGATCGAGCTCCAACAAAACAATTATCTTCTATTATTACTGGACCAGCTTGCAATGGCTCAAGTACACCACCTATTCCAGCTCCACCTGAAATATGACAATTTTTTCCAACCTGAGCACAAGAACCAACCGAAGCCCAAGTGTCTATCATTGTACCTTCATCAACATAAGCTCCAAGATTTACAAACGAAGGCATAAGAACAACATTCTTTGCGATGAAAGAGCCTCTTCTTACAACCCCGTTTGGTACATGCCTATAGCCAGCTTTTTTCCAATCTTTTTCTTTCCATTTAACAGTCTTACCAGGAACTTTGTCATACCATGTTGTATATGGTCCTTTTGACATTGTCATTTTGTTAACTCTAAAACTTAAAAGAATAGCTTTTTTAATCCATTGATTAACAACCCATGATCCATCAATTTTATTAGCAACTCTTATTTTTCCAGAGTCTACCAAATCAATAGTCTCATTAATTGCTTTAATAATTTTTTTGTCTGATTTAAGGTTTATCTTTTCTTTTTGTTCAAAACTACTGTTTATAATTTTTTCTAATTTATCTGTGTTCATTTATCTCCTTTAAAAAATTTGTAAGACTACCAGTTTTATAATTAACAAATTCTTCGTCTGAATATTTTGCAGCCCAAGGCTCATTATTTTCTATCCAAACTGTTTTCATTCCTAATTCATACGCAGGTTTTAAATTTCTGGCAATATCTTCAAAGAATATACAATATTCTGGTACGATTTTATAATTTTCTATAATTTTTTTATAGGGCTCTATTGATGGTTTCGGGTAAAAATCAGAGTCGACAATATCGAAAACGCCGTCAAACAATTGCTCTATTCCAATTCTAGATGTGACATTAGAGGCGTGAGCTTTAGAACCATTGGTAAAAATGATTTTTTTTCCTTTTAATTTTTCTATTTCTATTTTTAAAGGTTCATCTTTTTTTAAAAATTCAAGATCAACATCATGTACAAATTCTAAAAATTCATTAGCGTCTATATCATGGTTTTTAATCATACCATTTAAAGTTGTA
>JGI20151J14362_10003231_pt1 | contig 11214 bp, 14 predicted proteins | sample COG_01_FD_14362 | JGI IMG/M metagenome (IMG submission 14362) | reverse complement strand
AGACGCGCACCGCAGGCCCGCTCATAAAAGATCATCAGCTTTTCGCGCTCTTCAAATCCCCAGGTCAAAGGCGTCATCGCCCCCACATCCATCGCCTGGGTCGTGACATTGAGCAAATGGTTGAGCACGCGGCCAATTTCACAATAGAGCACCCGGATCAGGCTGGCGCGGCGCGGCACTACAGTGCCGGTGAGTTTTTCAATCGCCAAACACCATGCGTGCTCCTGGTTCATTGGCGCCACATAATCAAGCCGGTCAAAATAGGGCAAGTTTTGCAGATAGGTCCGGCTTTCCATCAGCTTTTCCGTGCCACGGTGCAACAGTCCAATATGCGGATCGCAGCGCTCGACAATCTCGCCGTCCAATTCCAGCACCAAACGCAACACACCATGCGCCGCCGGGTGCTGTGGACCGAAGTTGATATTGAAATTGCGAATCTTTTGCTCGCCGGTCAAAGCGTCGTCAAATTTGGAGCCGTCCATTATGCACCTCCTTCTTGGCCAAAGTTTTGGCCGATGATGATCTGTCGTATCATGCCAGCAACTCCCGGTTTTTCCGCCAATTTTCCGGCAGTTCCGCGAAATTATCAGCAACAAAGTCGTATTGCGCCTTTAAAAACTCCAAAGTGTCCCGACGCAGGCCTTCAGGAAAAGGCGCCGCAAGGCCCACATGCGCGCGCTTGATCTGGCTGGGGCTTATCGCTTCTATCCCCCAATAGGAACACATGGCGTCAAACTTGGGGCCGTCCTGCAAATTTTCCGAAAAGCCGATCTGAAACTGCGAGTGATCGAAGACGGAGGCAAAGCGCGAGATATTCGACTTATAATCGCCCCGTATCACGATATGCGCCTCTTCTTGTTTGTATAAAACGCGCTGCAAGATATCTTGGCAGGTGAGCAAGAAATCCTGCCCCTCTTTCATGCTGCGTTTGGCCACCATGCGCACATGCGACCACAGACGCTCCAGCGGATCGCGCATCAGATATTGCAGCTTTACGCGAATAGGCAGCGCTGAAATACGGGCAATCTCTGTGGGCTCAAGCAAAGCATAGGCCGGCGTGACGTCAAGCAAGACCGTCTCATCCATACGCCCAGCCTGCAGATACTCCAAATAGGCGGAATCGTCACTGCGCTCTGCCGAAAGCGCCATGATCAGCGCTTTGGTATCATCAATCCGGCGGCTCAAGCTGAGAATGCGGATGATATCATCCGCAGCTTCAGCCTCAATCAGACGCGCCTCATATTGCACCACAAGACGGTCCAAAACCTTCAGCTGGCGCATTAATTTCTTAGGATTAAATGTTGAAAAATAATGGCATTCCTTGACAGACCGCACATGACACGCCGCATGATCATGCAAATAGCGATACATCCAAGACGTTCCCGCCTTCGTCGCTCCCACGCAGATCAAAAGTGTCGGATCCGCCATAGCTTACCCCTTGGCCCCATCAGTTTTCTCGTCACCCGGCAGCACATATTTTGCCCCCTCCCAAGGAGACATAAAGTCGAATTGACGGTATTCTTGCACCAAGGACACGGGCTCATAGACCACACGCTTTTCAGCCTCGTCATAGCGCAGTTCCGTATAGCCGCTGGTTGGAAAATCTTTGCGCAGCGGATGGCCGCGAAAGCCGTAATCGGTCAGCAATCTGCGCAGATCCGGGTGGCCAGAAAAGAGGATGCCAAACATATCGAATATTTCGCGCTCGAACCAATTTGCCGAAGGGTGCACCTCTACGATCGAGGCCACCATGTCATCGGCCCGCACAGAGGCCCGCAAGCGCACCCGGTGGTTCTGATACATGCTGAGCAAATGATACACGACGTCAAAGCGTTTCTCGCGGCCCGGATAATCCACCGCTGTGATATCCACCAAAGTCGAAAAGCGGCAGTTGCGGTTGGACTTCAGAAAATCAACCAACCCAACGATATTGGACGGCGCGACTTCAATGGTCAGCTCGTCAAAACTTACATCATAGGACAGCACGCAATCGGGCCGTTTTGATGCAATCAACGCACCCAATTCTTGTAACGCCTGTGTCATTTCACAACTTTCTTTGCAGGAGAGGCGACGCCGGCTTTCGGCGGATCCTGAGGCTGCAATGCTGCCAACGCGAACCATTCGCGTTGGACTGCCAAATCAACAAACCACGCGCAGCGCGCATCCGCATGTTCACCCAATTCTTCCACAGTCATCAACGGACCACCACTCTTTAGATATACAACCGAACCAAGCTCAACTTTCATGACTTTACCTCACGATTGTTCCTGTTCTGCGAATTTTTCTTTGAAGCTGCAAAATACCGTAAAGCAGCGCCTCTGCGGTGGGTGGGCAGCCGGGCACGTAGACGTCTACAGGCACAATCCGGTCGCAGCCCCGCACAACAGAGTAGCTGTAATGATAATAACCACCACCATTGGCACAAGAGCCCATCGAGATCACATATCGCGGCTCGGGCATTTGGTCGTAAACCTTGCGCAGGGCCGGCGCCATTTTGTTCGTCAATGTCCCAGCAACAATCATCAAATCGGATTGACGTGGACTGGCCCGCGGCGCAGTACCAAAACGTTCCAGATCATACCGCGGCGTGGACGCATGCATCATCTCGACAGCGCAGCACGCCAGGCCAAAGGTCATCCAATGCAGGCTGCCCGTGCGGGCCCAATTGATAATGTCTTCGGTTGATGTGACCAAAAAGCCTTTGTCCTGAAGCTCACTGTTGAGCTCTCTCGTGGCGACATCACGGTCAAATCCAGCGGTATTCGCCCCTGCCATCACTCCCATTCCAAGGCTCCCTTCTTCCACTCATAAGCAAATCCGATGGTGAGAACCGCCAAAAATGCCATCATCGACCAAAAGGCCAGCATGCTGATATCCTTAAAGGCCACCGCCCAAGGGAAGAGAAACGCGATCTCAAGATCGAAGATAATGAACAAGATCGCCACCAAATAAAAGCGCACGTCAAACTTCATCCGCGCATCATCAAAGGCGTTAAACCCGCATTCATAGGCGGAGACTTTTTCCGGGTCTGGATTGCGCACCGCGACCACAGCTGCAGCCAATAACAAAACAATGCCCAATCCTATCGCCACTGCCAGCAGCATCAATATCGGGAGGTAATCCTGTGCAATATTTTCCACGTTGGCTCCTTACATGCGCCGCTAGTGGCACAACTTGCCGCCTGTACTACGCTTCGGGCTCAAAAGGGTCAACGCCCGGATTGCGCAATCCCAGCCGGTCTTATAAAAAATTTATCCAAAACCGATCAACGGGCCTGCCAGCTTGGCGCAGATTTTTGGAAGAAGGCGGCAATTCCCTCCTCCGCCTCTGGGCTTTCCCATTGCGCAATCAAAGCTGTGACCGTCATTTCAATGGTCTGCGCGTCAATGACCGGACCCAGGGCGCGCGCCAATTTTTTCGCCGCGGCCACGGCCCCCGGAGCACAGCTTAAATAGGGCGTCACCTCTGCCGTCACCGCCCGGTCAAGCGCGTCTTCGGCAACGGTCTTGGCCAAGAGCCCCAAGCTCTGCGCTTCTTGCGCAGAAAACTTGCGTGCAGACATGAACACACGCCGCGCCGCCGCCTCGCCCATGCGCGCAATCACATAAGGACCGATGGTTGCCGGAATCAGCCCAAGCTTGGTTTCCGTGAGCCCCATCCAAGCATTCTCAACCCCAATGGCCACGTCACAGATAGAGGCCAGCCCGACCCCGCCGCCAAAGGCATTGCCGTGAAGACGTCCGATCACCGGCTGCGGCAGCGTGTTCCAAGACTGCAGCATCCCCGCAAGACGTCGCGCGCCTTCTTGCCGGGTCGCACGATCCGCCTGCATCTGCGCTTGCATCCATTGCAAATCTCCACCGGCGCAAAAGCTCTTGCCGCGCGCGGCCAAAACCACGACCCGCGCCGAACTGTGGCGCAAATTTGCGGCCATTTCGGTCAGCTCGTCGATCATCTGAGCAGATAAGGCGTTGTGTTTCTCGGGCCTGTTCAACCAAACCGTACAGACCCCTTGTGCATCTGTTGCGCTGTCTATCGTATCAAATTGCATCTTTTGCGCCTTCTGTGCGTCCCAGAATTTTTCGTGCCAAACGCGCGGCCTGCGCCAATCCGGCGCGATCTGGCGCACCAGAGATGTCATATCCGCGGGCGACAAGATGGTCATAGACCAATTCCGTATCCACATTGCCCTTCGCTCCAGGCGCATAGGGACAGCCGCCCAAGCCAGCAATGGAGGCATCAAAAATCCGCAATCCATAGTCGAGGGACACATCAATATTTGCCAAGGCCCGTCCCGCAGTATCATGATAATGACCGGCCAATGCTTCGGCCGGCACGACCCGCACCACAGCCTCCAACATGCGCGCCACCTGCTCAGGATAGGCCGTGCCTATGGTGTCGCCAGGGAAATTTCGTCACAGCCCGCGCCATGCAGCAGCTCAGCAAGCCGGGCCACTTCGGTGGGGGCGACGGGCCCATCATAGGGGCATTCAGTGACGCAGGAAATATAACCGCGCAGCCGCACCCCCTCCGGCGCCTCAGCCCTGAATGTCGCAATGACGTCTTGCACACGCTCCACAGCCCCGGCGAGCGAAATATTCGTATTGGCGCGGCTAAAACCTTCGGTTGCCGCGATGAACACACAAAGCCCCCCGACCGGGGTCGCCAAAGCCGCCCGCAAACCCCGATTATTGGGGGCCAGAGCATAGAGCTGCGCCGCGCCGGGTGTCACCCCCTCAACCACCTGCGCCGCATCTGCCATTTGCGGCACCCATTTGGGGCTGACAAAACTGGCGCATTCGATCCGCCGAAGGCCCGCGCCCGCCAAAGCCTGCGTCAGGGCGATTTTATCCTCCGAGGAGATAAAGGCCGGTTCATTTTGAAGCCCGTCACGCGGGCCAACCTCAAAAATCTCCACCGCCTTACTCATCACGCGTCCTCCTGTGCGGCTTCAATCACAGCCAAAACCACACCCGCATCCACTTGTTGATCTTGCCGCGCCGTTAAGTTTTCAACGCGCCCGCGTGATCGGCGCAAAGCGTATGCTGCATTTTCATCGCTTCGAGCACGACAATCGGGTCTCCTGCGGCAACCTCTTGCCCCGCGCGCACGAAAACCTGTTTGACCAAGCCAGGCATCGGCGCTGTGATCGCCCCATCGCTTTGAACCGTCGCGGTACGCTCCAAGGGATCAATCACATCAAACACCAGAGTTTGCTCACCAAAGAGATAGGCTTTGCCAGCGGCCAAGACCGCAGGCCGCTGCGATAGCGTGCGCGGACCCAGCTCAAAAATTTCCCCGGCCACATCAACCACGGTCTGCCCCCCAGGGCGTAGGCTCACATGCACAGTTTGCAGCTGATCTTGATGGCGCAAAGCCAGGCTTTGGCGCAGCGGTGTGAACAGCGTGAAACCCGCATCACCCTGCCGATCTCGGCCAGTATCCAACAGCCCCATGGCGCAAAGCGCCGCTCTTGCCCAATCTTCCGGAGCCGGTGCCGGCGCGCGGGTCAACCCCTCCATATCACGCGCGATCAACCCTGTATCAAAGCTGCCGGCCACAAAATCCTCGTGCTGCAGAAGCGCAATCAAAAAATCACGATTGGTCTTGAGACCCGCGATTTGAGTCAATTTCAAGCCCCGCAGCAGCAGCCGGAGCGCGCTGGCACGATCTGGGCCTGTGGCGATAAGCTTTGCGATCATCGGATCATAATAGGGCGTGACCTGCCCACCCTGCGCCACGCCTGTCTCCACACGCAATCCAGGTCCAAAGTTCAGATGATGCAACTGGCCAATCGAAGGCAGAAAACCCTGCGCGGAATCTTCGGCATAGAGCCGCGCCTCAATGGAGTGACCCTGCGCATGGATTTCATCTTGCTTCAGCGGCAACAGCCCCCCCGCCGCAACTTGCAGCTGCCAGGCCACCAAGTCTATGCCTAAAATCTCTTCGGTGACGGGGTGCTCCACCTGTAATCGCGTGTTCATCTCCATGAAATAAAAGCTGTCTTCGTTCAGAGCTGCGCTGCCATCCACAATAAACTCAACCGTGCCTGCGCTGGCGTAACCAATGGCCTGAGCGGCGCGCACCGCCGCCCGCCCCATCGCGTCGCGAACCGCATTTGGCATATGCGGCGCAGGCGCCTCCTCAATCACCTTTTGATGACGGCGTTGCAAAGAACAATCCCGCTCATAGAGGTGCACAGCTTTCTGCCCATCACCGAACACTTGGATTTCAATATGGCGTGGGTTGGCAATGAATTTTTCAATCAACACCCGCGCATTGCCAAAGGCGCCTTGCGCCTCTGACTGTGCCGAGGCCAGATGAGCCGCAAACTCCTCAGGCCGGTCGACACGGCGCATCCCTTTGCCGCCACCGCCCGCCACCGCCTTGATGAGCACGGGATAGCCAATCTCTGCGGCGGCTTGTTGCAGCCGCTCCAAAGACTGCGTCTCGCCGTGATATCCCGGCACAATCGGAACTCCGGCCTTTTGCATCAAAGCCTTTGCGGCATCCTTGAGCCCCATGGCCCGAATGGCCGCAGCGGGCGGGCCGACCCAGATCAGGCCGCCTCTTGCACCGCTTGGGCAAAGTCGGGATCTTCTGACAAAAACCCATATCCCGGATGAATGGCATCTGCGCCATGCTCTTGGGCCGCCGCGATAATCGCATCACTGCGCAAATAGCTCTCAGCTGGGCTGTGACCGCCCAGATACACCGCCTCATCACAAGACTGCACATGCAGCGCCTCTTCATCCGCCTCCGAGGCAATGGCCAGGGTGGCAATTCCCATCTCCCGGGCAGAGCGGGCAATGCGGCAAGCAATTTCGCCGCGGTTGGCAATCAGCAGTTTTTGAATCATTTCTGCAAGCTTTCAGCGTGATAACTGCGGTAGCGCCGCCGGAAAATAAAGTTGGGACGATCCCCTTCAAAGAGATAGAAACATCCCCCCACAACCACCAAAGCGTTGCACAGATCGTAGTATTGCGCAGGTCCGCTCAACAGCCCCCCATAGCCCGAGGCCCCACTGAAAAAGCGGATCAGAAAAATCATCGGCACAAATAGGGCCGCCAGATAGGCCAACCTATTGCGCAGCACGAGGCCAGCACCCGTCAAAAACAGCACGGCTCCGAAGACCAGGCGCGGCAGAGAGGCGCTGCTGCCCAGGACAATCTCAAGGCCTCCAACAGCAACAAACCAAAGGCAGATCAGCCAGATGGCCAGACCAAAACGCCCTTTGGCATGGCCGCGCACCTGCGCCTCGGTGACATAGACCCAATGGCGGCCAAAGCTGTCCGGCTGGGTCGTCACTGTCGTTTCATCTCGCATATCATTACATCCTAAAGACGCCAAATTTTGTTTCATCGATTGGGGCATTGAGAGCCGCGCGCAGGGAGAGAGCCAAGACCTTGCGGCTGTCCCTCGGATCAATCACCCCATCATCCCACAATCGCGCGCTGGCGTAGAGCGGATCGGATTGCGTCTCAAACATCTCAAGCGTCGGCTGTTTGAATGCGGCTTCTTGCGCGGCGCTCCAGCTGCCTCCGGCCCGCTCAATCGCATCACGTTTGACCGTGGCCAATACGCCGGCCGCTTGCGCCCCCCCCATGACGGCTGTGCGCGATGTCGGCCAGCTCCATAAAAACCGCGGTTGAAAGGCGCGGCCTGCCATACCGTAGTTGCCTGCCCCATAGCTGCCCCCGACAATCATGGTAATTTTCGGCACAGAGGTACAGGCGACCGCCGTGACCATTTTCGCCCCATGGCGCGCAATGCCCTCGTTCTCATATTTTTGCCCCACCATAAATCCCGTAATATTTTGCAGGAAAATCAGCGGTGTTTTGCGTTGAGAGCAGAGTTCAACAAAATGCGCACCCTTTTGCGCCGCCTCGGAAAACAGCACACCATTATTGGCAACAATGCCGACCGGCATGCCCTCAATATGTGCAAACCCCGTGACCAAGGTGGTGCCAAACCGCGCTTTAAATTCATCGAACGCCCGCCATCGGTCAACCGGCAGATCACATCGCGAATATCATAGGGCGTGGTTAAATCACTCGGGATCACATCAAAAATGTCATCCATACCAGGTGCTTGCGCGTCGCCCGCCGGCGCAAAGGCGGGTTGGGGCGGAGCGGCTGGCAGGTGGCGCACCGCCTCACGCGCCAGAGCCAGAGCATGGGTGTCATCTTCCGCCAAGTAATCGGCGACCCCCGACAGGCGCGTGTGCACATCTCCGCCGCCCAAGTCTTCCGCAGACACCACCTCGCCTGTGGCCGCTTTGACCAATGGCGGCCCCGCGAGAAAAATCGTCCCCTGCTCTTTGACGATGATCGACACATCCGCCATGGCCGGCACATAGGCGCCCCCGGCCGTGCAAGACCCCATCACCACGGCAATCTGCGCCAAGCCTTTGGCAGACATCTGGGCCTGATTATAAAAAATGCGGCCAAAATGATCCCTATCTGGGAAAACCTCATCTTGGTTGGGCAAATTCGCCCCGCCGCTATCGACCAAAGACACCACGGGCAGATGGCACTCTTGGGCAATTTCTTGGGCACGCAGATGTTTTTTCACGGTCATCGGATAATAGGTGCCGCCTTTCACGGTAGCATCATTGCAAATCACCATAACTTGGCGTCCATGCACTGTGCCGACACCGGTGATGAGCCCAGCGCAGGGTGCCGCGCCCTCGTACATACCATGGGCAGCGGTGGCCCCAACTTCTAAAAATGCGCTGCCGGGGTCCAAGAGATTGGCAACCCGGTCCCGCGGCAACATTTTTCCGCGCGCCAGATGGCGGGCCCGCGCCGCGTCACCGCCGCCTTGCGCAGCCTCCGCTGCGGCCTGCTCTACCCGCGCCAAAGCCTGCAGATGCAGCTGTTTGGCGGTTGAGGCTTCCATCTGTGTCACCGCGCGCCGCCTCTACTCTTTCAAAACACAATAGTCTGCGGTGGAGCGCCCTTCGAGACAGGCCGCATATTCACCGCTCAAACCGACGAGCTCTGTGATCTGACAGCCAAGCTGCTTGGCCGCCAAACGTGGCTTGCCCTCAGGATCCCTTCGGCCTGGCATTTTTGCGAGACATAGTTGATCCAACCGCTCAAAATACCTGCCAAATCTTCGGCAGATTTTACCGTGATGGCCTCGGTCACATCCTCCTGCAAAAGCCGCATAGTCGCGGTCCAGCCTTCGCGTTCACTTTGCAGACAGGCCAAATGCGCGTCTGAGGCGACCTCCAAGCTGACGCAGGGCTCAAAAATCAAGCCCAGACATTGGCCCCAGCTGGTGTTTTGCCCCATGTTCTCTAAACACGCCATCGAATTCACATGCGCTTGCGACAATTTCGTCTCCGCCTGTGCCCCCATGGCCAATACCGCCAATCCTAGGCTTAATAAAAAATTTTTCATAACATTTTTCCCATCAATTCTCGGCCAACCAACATGCGACGAATTTCGCTCGTCCCGGCACCGATTTCCATCAATTTTGCATCCCGAAACAGCCGCGCCACGGGTGCATCGTTCAAAAATCCTGCCCCGCCCAGCGCTTGCACGGCTTGGTGAGCCTGTTTCATAGCCTCTTCACTGGCAAAGAGGCAGCAGGCCGCCGCGTCTTGGCGTGTCACCTCACCCCGATCACAGGCTTTGGCCACCTCATAGACATAGGCCCGCGCCGAGTTCATCGCTGTATACATATCGGCGATTTTACCCTGCATGAGTTGAAAACTGCCAATCGGTTGGCCGAATTGCTTGCGCTCTGCCACATAGGGCATGACCTCATCCAAACAGGCCGCCATGATGCCCAAGCCAATACCGGCCAGGACCACGCGCTCATAGTCCAGGCCAGACATAAGGACCTTCGCTCCGGCACCCTCTTGTTGCAGCACGTTCTCAAAGGGGACTTCCACATTGTCAAAGATCAGCTCCGCCGTATTCGACCCGCGCATGCCCAGCTTGTCGAAATGACCACTGGTGGAAAACCCCACCATATCGCGTTCGATCAAAAAAGCGGTCAAACCGCGCGATCCGGCCTCGGGATCTGTTTTGGCATAAACCACCAAGACATCGGCATCTGGCCCATTGGTGATCCAGAATTTATTGCCATTGAGCCGATAGTATCCATTGCGCTTTTCAGCCCTTAGGCTCATCGAGATCACATCCGAGCCCGCGCCCGCCTCACTCATCGCCAATGCGCCAACGTGATCGCCAGAGATGAGTTTGGGCAGATATTTTCGTTTTTGCTCTGNGGTTCCATTAAGGTTGATCTGATTGACGCAAAGATTCGAATGCGCCCCGTAGGACAGGCTGACACTGGCCGAGGCTCGGGCGATTTCTTCAATCACCACCGTATGGGCCAAATAGCCCAGGCCGCCGCCGCCAAAGTCTTCATCTACGGTGACCCCAAGGACCCCAAGATCCCCCAATTGCTTCCACAGCTGCGCAGGAAATTGATTGTCGCGATCCACATCTGCAGCCAAGGGTTTAATCTGTTCCTGTGCAAAACGATGCACCAATGTCTGAAGAGCGTGGATATCCTCTCCTAGATCGAAACGCATACTGGCTGTAAACATAGAACCCCCATTTATTGAACGCTTGTTCAATTTAAGCAAAGTTTCACCGGCCTGTCCAGCCTAAGCACCCGGCCGGTGGCAAATAAACCCGAAAAGACCGGGCAGAGGTCTCACGCCCCCTTTGCCTCTTGAGCCACTTCCTCGGCGATAATACGCGCCACAATCGCGCAATCATCCAAAGAGAAGGTCAAAGGCAGCCGCATATCAATCACACCGTGCAAAATACGATCACTCTTGGGCATGGCACTGCTGGGCGCATAGGTCCAACTGTCATAACGGCTGGTGAACCCGACCGGATCTGGGGCCCCAAACCATTTAAGCTCCACCCCGCGGGCCAAACAGCGCGCCAGAACAGAACGGATCGCCGCCGATGACCAATCGAGCAATAGGAACTGATAGGAGGAGGCAACAAATTTTTCTTGCTGCGGCCGCTTGATGCGCGTGAGGCCTGCAACCTGGGCAAGCCCCTGGTCCACGACATGATAGCGATCATTCCAAGCTGCGCATTGCGCCTCGAGCTGGCGCAGCTGTGGGCGCAAAATGGCGGCGCGCAGATTGTCCATCCGCCCTGAAATATTGGGGGTGACCAGCCGCACCGCCTCAAAAGCCTCGATCGGGGGCCCTGCACGGTGCTTGCCATAGAGCAT
>JGI20151J14362_10003226_pt1 | contig 11228 bp, 9 predicted proteins | sample COG_01_FD_14362 | JGI IMG/M metagenome (IMG submission 14362) | reverse complement strand
TTTTAAAATATTTTTTTTTTTTATTTTTATTAAAAGCTTTAATGATCTTATTATTGCTTTCAAATCTAACATCTATTTTTTTAAAAATTCCTAATTCATAAAAAATTGGTGTTAATTTTCTTGGTAAATANTAGACAAATAATTCATAAATAAATCTTAAGTTATATTTCATAAAAAAATAAACCGAAGCTTGTAAATTACCTCTATTAGCTATCATTAACTGAGTAATATTTTTTTTATTTAAATTAAAATTAATTAAATAATCATTAAATCCTTTGCTGGTATTGTTTATTAATAATATTTTATCACTGTCTATAAAATTATTAAATTCTTTTATAGATTTAGGATTAAAAATTTTAAAATTTGTTAAATTTTTTATTTTTTTTTGAGAGAGATTTTTACTTTTTAAGTTAAATATCTTAAGATAATCTGAATTAACAAAATAAATATTTGTAAACTCTTTATCAAATTCTGTTAATAGGTTTCTCCAAGCATTTAGGTATAATTCAATATCATCAAAAGAAAGCAAAAAAACAATCTTCTTTTCAGCCATTATATGTAATAATTTTTAGAAGAATAATTCTTGTGTATTTTATTTTTTACAAACCAATCTATTGTTAATTTTAGTCCTTTTTTAAAGCCATCTTTTCCAATAAATTTTGGTTGCCATCTTAATAATTTTTTTGCTTTTGAAGAATCAGCCGACAATCTCATAACTTCACTTTTTTTTGGTCTTACTCTATTTTGATCAATAATTATTTTTTTTTTAATTTTTGTAATATTGCTAACTTCATTTACAATATCTCTTATCGAAACATTATAAGATGTTCCCAGATTTATTTGCTCACCTATAATTTTTTTACTTTTCAAAGCAAGATAAAATCCATTCGTAATGTCTTTTACATAATTAAAACTTCTTTTTGTTGATAGATTGCCAAGATTTATTGTTTGCAATTTTGGATCTAAAGTTTGACTAATAATAGTTGGTATAATAGCTCGCAAAAGTTGTCTCGGTCCAAAAGTATTGAATGGTCTAATTACACCAATTGGTAAATCAAAAGACTTGTGAAACGACATTGCCAACTGATCTCCAGCTATTTTACTTGCAGCATATGGTGATTGTGCAACCAAAGGATGCTTTTCATTTATCTTTAAACTTTGAGCAGTACCATAAACTTCACTTGTAGACGTATGGACGATTTTTTTCTGATTATTTTTACATGCATTCATTAAATTTAATAAACCTTTAATATTAGTATCGACATAACTTTCAGTGGCTTCATAAGAGTAGGGTATTCCAATTAATGCCGCTAAGTTGATAACCGAGTCACAATTATTTACTGCTTTTTTTACACTTTCAAAATCTCTTATATCGCCAAAACAAATTTCTACATGCTCTAAAATTTTTTTATCTAAATCGTTTAACCAACCAATATGATTAAATGAATTATACTGAACAAAAGCTTTTATAGAATAATTTTTGTTTACAAGACTTTCAACTAAATGTGATCCTATAAACCCTTCAGAACCTGTTATTAAAACCCTATTTTTCATAATTAATGATTATTAGTTGTATTTTGCATAATAAATTTGTATTTACTAGTCTAAACTTTTTTAATAATCGTTCATTTTTTGAACGTTAACAAATAATTTATGAGTATAAAAAATATTTTTTGGTGCAAAAGTTGTCTTAATATGTCAACAAGACCAAGAATTGAAATTGATAAAAATGGTAATTGCAATGCCTGTAATTGGGTAGAAGAAAAGAAAACCTTAGATTGGTCTAAACGAGAACAAGAATTAAAAAAAATAATTAAAGATACAAAAAGTTCTTCTACATATGACTGCATAGTGCCTGTTAGTGGTGGGAAAGATGGAACATTTGTTACACATCAATTAAAAAATATATATAATTTAAAATCTCTTTGCATAACTGTTAAACCTGCAATGGAGCTTGAAATTGGAAAAAAAAATCTTGAAAATTTTATTAAAGAGGACATTGATCACATACATATATCTCCAAGCTTAAAAACTATGTCGGTATTAGATACAATTGGTTTTTTAGATCATGGACAGGGATACTATGGCTGGATGACAGCCGTTCACTCTGCAATAGTAAGGATAGCCTCAAATTTAAATATAAATTTGATTGTGTACGGTGAAGATGGTGAGGTTGAGTACGGGGGAACAACTAAGTATAAGTACGAGCCCTGTTATGGCATAGAACACATGAAGAGAGTTTTTCTTAACAACACATATGAAGATGTTATAAAAAAATCTAATTTAAATGATAATGAAAAATATTGGTTTTCATTTCCTGAAGATTACTCAAAAGATATAAAAATTACTCATTATAGTTATTTTGAAAACTGGAATCCCTATCAAAATTACATGCTAGCAAAAAAAAAATATGGTTTGGAGGATTTAATGGCATCTAACACAGGGACATTTACAAATTTTGCACATAATGATCAGGCTTTAAGTGCATTACATTACTATCTTATGTATATAAAATTTGGATTTGGAAGAGCCACTCAAGATGCGGGCATTGAAATAAGGCGTGGAGCAATGACTAGAGATCAGGCTATTAATTTAGTTAACTTGTATGATGGAGTTTTTCCCGAAGAACATGTTGATAAATATTTAAAATATTTTGGAATTAGTGAGTCAAAATTTTTTGAAAATATTGATAAATGGGCAAATAAAGAATTGTTTGAAAAAAAAAATTCGGGCTGGAAACCAAAATATAAAATAACTTAATGAATGAAAGAAATAGCAATAATTGATTATGGGGCTGGAAACATAGCCTCAATAGTAAACTCTTTAGAATACCTGGGTAGAAAAGTTAAAATTTTAAAAGAACCTTCAGACACTCATTATTCACATATAATACTGCCAGGCGTTGGATCTTTTGGTAAACTTTCTGATAATCTTAAAATCTTAAATTTTGATAGATATATAATTGAAAATCTAAAGAAAGGGAGTTTTTTTTTTGGCATTTGTGTGGGCATGCAGTTATTATTTGAACAAAGTGAAGAGTCTCCTGGTAAAAGTGGTTTAGGATTATTAAAGGGAAAGTTTGAAAAAATTTTACCATTAAAGGATAGATTTTTACCACTACCACATGTTGGTTTTAGTAAAACAAATAATTATAATGTAAAAATTTTTGAAAACTTGCGAAGTGAAGCTTATTTTTATTTTATTCATTCTTATTATCTTAAAAAAGTGCCAGAAAATGTGAATTATTGCACATCAGAGTATGGAGAGAAATTTGTTTCATTTATTGAAAAAGACAATATTTATGCCTCTCAATTTCACCCTGAAAAGAGTCACAAAACAGGTCTAACTTTAATCGAAAATTTTTTAAAATTATAATTTTAAATGCAAAATAAAAGAATAATATTTGGATTACTATACAGTGAAAACTATTTTCACCTAAGTAGAAACTTTAGATTGCAAAAAGTAGGAGATATTGAGTGGTTACAAAAAAACTATGCATTTAATGAAACGTGTCAATACATAGATGAGTTAGCTTTTTTTTTAGTAAGTAGAAAGCATGATAAAAAAGAAAAATTGAAATTTTTCAAAAATATTAATATTTTAAGAAAGAAAATATTCTCTCCAATTATGATAGGTGGGGGTATTCAAGAATTTGAAGATGCCAAATTATGCTTTGAAAATGGAGCTGACAAAATTTTTATTAATAGTGAATTTGAAAATATAGATTTAATAAATAAAATATCAGATACTTACGGAAGCCAATCTATTTCAATTGTTTTAGATTATAGAAAAGTTAATACAGAATATTTAGTATACACAAATTGTGGGTCTAAAAAAAATAATTTTAATTTAACAAAAAATTTTTTAAATCTACAAAATAAAAATATTGGTGAAATAATTCTACATTCTATAGACCAAGATGGAACAGGAAATGGTTTTGATCTAGATATGTTTAGAAATCTAAATTTATCTTCAAAAAAACCTCTCTTATTAATGGGTGGGGCTGGAAAACCTATAAATATTAAAGAAGCTCTAAATGAAAAATTTATATCAGGTGTAATTACTGCAAACTTATTCAATTTTATTGGAAACACGCTTAAAGTCACAAGAGAATTGTGTAAATCCAGCAGAATACAAATAGCTAATTTATTTTAATTCATGATGTGCTTAAAATTTTTAAAAATTTATTGTGTTTATCTTGTTTTGTGTATTTTTAAAATTATTAGAGAAAAAATAACAAATTCAAAAAATACCATTACTACTAAAAACAATTATCAAAATTATAAGGAATTTAATGACTATCTTAAAAAACTTAAAATATTTTATAAATCTGAAAAAATTTCAAAAAATAAAATTCTTGTAACAGATTTTGTTTCTACTCCTGGCTACACACATACATCGGGTGTGATTGGAAAATATCTCGTAAAAGTAATAAATGGAAAAATTGATGGCTTTATAAGACAGGGAGATTTTAGAGGTAGAAAAATTTTGGAAAATTTTGGAACTGATAAAATTTATAATTTAAACCAATATTCTCTTATAATGACGCTTAATAGTTTTTTAACAGCGGCTAGATTATTTTTAAAAGTAAGATCTATAGATCAATTTATAAAAATTAAATTAAATAAAGTAAATATTGGAATGATAGTCTACGACCATATTCTTAGACATGGAAGAACTGGAACTTTTGATAAATTTAGTTTCAAATATGTCTACTACTTAACATTAGCAATAAATGTAAACAAAGTATGTAAAAATATTTTTAAAAATAAGTACAAATTTGCTGTTATTCTTGAAACACAATTTATCCCAAATTCAATTATTTTTGAAAATGCATTATTAAATAAATGTAAAGTTATTTGTCATGAAGGTGGGTCTAATAAAATTACAGTCAGAATTTATAGAAATTTTAAAGAGAGATTCCAGTCTAAAATAAAATTTCCAAAAAATGTTTTTAATAAACTTCAAAAACATAAAAAAAAAAAATTTTATGAAAATGAAGGTAATAAACTTATTCTAGAAAAAATGAAGATTAATCAGATTGATCAAAATGACCATAGTGTTAAAAAAAACCAAATAAATAAAAAAAAGATTTGTAAAATTTATAATTTTGATCCAAAAAAACCATTAATAGGAGTTTTTGCTCATGATTTTATTGATGGAAATTTTATTAATTCAGGAAGAGTTTTTAGAGATAAATATACCTGGTTTATCAAAACCCTCAATTTTGCAACAAAACATAAAAATATTAATTGGATTATAAAAGACCACCCTACGGATCACACCAAGCCACCAAAGATTACTGCAAAAACAGCCTATTATAATCTTTATAAAAATAATGAAAATATAAAACTTTTGCCCAATGAAATTAAAAGTAAAGATTTACTCACATCAATTGATTTAGTGTTAACTTGCTCAGGAAGTGTGGGAATAGAATTTCCATGTTTTGGTGTTAAAAGCATTATTGCTTGTAACACTTATTACAGTGGTTTTGGTTTTATAGATTCTTCAAAAAATGAAAGTTCATACTTTAAGGAAATTAAAAGCACCATCAAAAATAAAAATTTTAAAATGTTAGATACAAAAATTAAAAAAGCTAATATTTATACATACTTATTATACCATATAGGAATTAATAAATGTCCAATTATTCCGGAATTTCGTTGGTCCAGAAGAGGATTTAAAGAAAAACAATTTTGGAAAGATAGTTATAAACTAATGAAAAAATATGATGTTAAAAATGATACTTTCTTAAAAAAACTTTCATATCAAGTTGATAAAGATCATACTCATATGCTTAATCTTTTTTAAAATAAAATTATAATTGACTATTTTTTTTAAAAAAACTGACTTATAAACTATTTATATATAAATTTTTAATATTATAAATATGTGTGGTATTGTAGGTATATTAAGCTTAAGAGATACACCAATTAATAAAATTGAAGTTGAAAATTTTAGAAATTCACTTCACCATCGTGGGCCTGATGGACAAGGCACATTTATAAGTGATGATCATAAAATAGGGCTTGGTCACACAAGACTTAGCATCATAGATGTAAGTGATAATTCAAGTCAACCTATGAGTTACGACAATGGGCGATATCATATAACTTATAATGGTGAAATTTATAATTTTTTAGATTTAAAACAAGAGCTCGAACAAAAAGGATATAAATTTAAAAGTTCTGGAGATGTTGAGGTTATTCTCGCATCTTATAAATATTGGGGAGAAAAATGTAATTTAAAGTTTAATGGCATGTGGTCCTTTGCAATATGGGATAGCAAAAAGAAAGAGTTGTTTGTTTCTAGGGATAGGTTTGGTGTTAAACCGTTGTATTATATGTCTAATGAAAAACTTTTTTTCTTCGCTTCTGAATTAAAATCATTCATGCATTTAGAAAAAAAGAACAGACCAAATTTTGATAATAATTACTTAATATACTTATCTCAAAGTTTCTCAAATCAATCTTATTTGACATCTAAAAACACATTTCTTAAAAATGTATTTGAATTACCCCCTGGTCATCAATTAAAAATTAATTACAATAAAAATATTAAAGTCGAAAAATGGTGGTCAACGCTGGATCACCTAGAAAAACCTTTAAAAAAATACGAAGACCAGGTTGATAGATTCAAAGAAATTTTCTATGATGCCTGTAGAATAAGAATGATAAGTGATGTTGAAATTTCGACTTCATTAAGTGGTGGGCTAGATTCATCTTCAATAGTTCAAGTTATTGATAGTTTAAAAAATGAATCAAAGAATGACCCTAACATATCTTACCCCCATAACACATTTATTTTGGATTATAAAAATGAAAAAGATAATGAAATAGATTTTGCTATTGCTGCCACAAAAAACTTATCTCTTATCAAAAATATTATTGAAGTAGATTTAAATAAAGTTAGCCCAGAAGATATTATTAAAACTATCTATCACCTAGAAGACGTAAGTGGTAATGATGGATTGGGTCCATGGAATCTTTATAAAAATATGAGAAAAAAAAATATAAGAGTTTCTATTGAAGGACATGGTGCTGATGAATTGTTGGCTGGTTATTCAGGATATCCAAGAATTTCTATGAAGGACTGTAAATTTCCTTGTGATTTATATAAATGGTTTGATTTATTTAAAATTCATTTAAAAATGAACGAACATGAGAATAAAGATGAAAACATTTTTAAGATATTTTTAGAGTTTCTAGGTAAAAAATTTAAGAGAAGTTTAAAATTTAACTCCTCTAAAAAAAATAATATCAGCATTTTTAATCAAGAGCCTGGTAATTATTCATCTGTAGAATTTGATAATATGGAAAATTTTAGTAATTTAGATAAAAGTCTTTATACCGATTATCATTATAGGTCTTCGCAAATGAATTTAAGAAAATTTGATAGGCTCTCAATGGCCAATGGAGTAGAATGCAGACTTCCATTTTATGATTGGAGACTTGCGACCTATACTTTCTCTTTAGACTCAAAAATTAAAATAAATAAAGGTTTTTCTAAAAATATTTTAAGGGATTGTATGAAAAATAATCTAGATAATAAAATTTTAAAAAGGATTAAAAAGAAAGGTTTTAATCCAGCAAATAATTTGTTCAATAACACTATGACACAATTTATTAATGATACATTAAAAAGTTCTGATTTTAAAGATTTGGAATTTGTAGATAAAAGCAAGGTTAATTTATTGTTAAACTCGAAAAATCTTAATTACAAAGAAATGTTTAAATTGGTTCAAATAACTTTTTTAATAAAAACTTTTTCAAAAAGTCTATCTGTCTAAATAAAAAAAACCCAACTGTTCAGGCTGGGGTTATCAACGTGGTGGTTTACCAAGGCTCTATAAGAAGAGCTAATTTTGAGATGAGTTTCCCGCTTAGATGCTTTCAGCAGTTATCTCTTACATGCTCGGCTCATGATGAGGTTACAATGACATTATTACATTTATATTTTGATTTTTTCGTATTTTTTTTATTAAATTTAAACACCATTTATTATCATCAAAAAATAGCAACTCTAAATTTATTTTTGAAGCACATCTGCCCCACTTGGAAGAGTAATAATTGATTTTTCAGCTATTATTGAGTTTTTAAGTTTCATCCCTGAAAATTTTTTAGGGTTAATCATTTCAACATCTTTCAGGATATATCTTGATAAACTAATTTCTCTTTGATTTTGCTGGTTTTTATTTATACTTTTCAATCTTATAATAGTTATTATTTATCAGTAAATTATATAAAGTACGTTTATGGTCGATAAAAATTCTATTATTTTTCTAAATTTTTATGAAGTATAAAAAAAATATAAATAAAATTCTTAATAACACAATTTGGATTACTGGGTGTGCGAGGTCAGGTACAACTATATTGGGCAAAATATTATCAACTTTAAAAAGCGTTGAATATACATTTGAGCCAGATTATTTATATACGCTTTTACCAAAAATTCACAGTTTCAATAAGAGAAATTGGCTAAATCTCTACAATACATATCTAATTGAAGAGCTTTTTTTTAATTTGTGTGTTGGTAGAAAAGCAAACTTTAGAAAAATCGATGATAGCTATATTGGTCACAGTTTAAGTGCTAAAGATTTAAAAGCAAAATTAAGAATTAATCTTTCAAGAATAGATTTTGAACATTATTTAGAAAAAAATAAAAAAAAACTTGTTATTAAAATTCCTGACGTTTCAAGAAATTTAGTTGCTCTAGAAAAATACTATCCTAAAAATAAATTTATTATTACAATGAGAAACAGTAAATCAATTTCAAACTCTCTTATTAAAAAAAAATGGTTTCGGAATAATAACAATCTTCCTTCGATTTATAAAAATCGAGATATGTTTGGGAAAAATATTCATAAAAAATGGCTCAAGCTAAATGAAAAAGAAAAAACAGAGGAATATATAAAACAAATAAACAAATACGATAAAAAATTAAAAAATAAACATGTTCTTTTTTATGAAAATTTAGTTAATGATCCGAATAAAGAAATTAATAAAATTTGTAAATTTTTAAATTTAAAAAAAACGATTATGACAAAAGAAGCTATCAAAACTATTAGAAGAACTTAACCCTAAATTTAATAAGGGAAAAATAAAACATAAGTTAATCTATTTCGTTCAATATAATGTTTTCAAGATTTAAACAATTTTTACTTTGTTTCTCAAATTGTTTCAAAAATTCAATGGCCTCTTTTGTAGAATTTGTACCCTTATTAACCAAACAATTCAGTGTTTTTGATGAACTAGAAAAATTTTTATATTTTTCTAATCCTAAAAGTTTTAAGTAAAGTTTTACAAATTTTTCTCTAAAAATATTAAGTTTTTTTTTATTAAAATTAAAATAATAAACTGATAACAATTTATAAAGTAAGTAAACGAACAGAAACATAAAATTTTTTTTTGAAAGATCTTTATAAATATTTTTAGTCGCAAAGATACTTCCTAAATTTGGTAAATTATTTTCTTGAAATGTTTTTCTATGATTTATAATTTTTAACGAATTAGTTGTAGCTAATTTTTCTCCAATATACTTATTTTTTGGAATAAAAAATTTCGCATACATTACTAGCAATTTTTTATCTTTAATTAATGAATTTCTCCAACTTAAATTTAACTTTTCTTTTTCTAGATCAATTATATTGCCTGTTTCATCAATTATTCTAATACTGGAAAGATATGTAGTTACTTCATTACCATATGAAGAAGCATTCATACAAATTGCCCCACCTATAGATCCTGGAATACCGAGCAATCCTTCGGTTCCTGTAAAACCTTTTTTAATTATATTTTTTGCAAATCTTGGAATTGAAACTCCACTTTCACAATAAACATTTGTTCCAATTTCACTCTCAACAAAAGAAAGTTTGTTCATTTTACTCAAATTTATAATTGGTGTTATTATAGTCCCATCTCTAATAATTGTATTTGATTGATTTCCTAATATATAAAATTGAATATTATTAATATTTAGATGTTTAATGAGACACACACATTGCTCAATACTTTCAGGCATAATATAATTTTTTATTACACCTCCCGCTTTAATCCATGAGCTATATCTTAATTCATAATTCTTTTTATAGAATATTTTATTTGAATGAAGCCACCTATCTAAATTATCAATCATTTAAAGACTTATTTAAAAAAAAATTTTTTAATTTTTTTAAAAATATTTAACTTAACCCTGTTCTTGTTGTATTTCATATTAAAATTGTTTGACTTAACATCTTTCCATACAGATACTGAGCAAGATATTGCTAAGTAAAATGCATTACGAGCGCCCTCAACTGAACTGACAGGATTAACATCATGAAAGGCTAAATTATTTTGTAAACCAGCAATTATAAGATTTTTTTCTGGTTTGATTATTTTATGTATTTCAAGGTCTCCGCTATTGTTTTTTTTCCACAATCTGTGTTCACCACCTTCAATTTGATTATACCCGCCAAGATAAAATAGAATTGAAATTAATCTTTGAGGATTATCAACGTGAATACCTTTCCCACCACTATTTTTTCCATAACCTTCTACACCTGCTCCAATGTCTAATCTTGGATAAATAAATTTTTCATTCTCTTTATTAATTTCATTTTTACTTATAACTCCCCCAACTTCATAGGGGTTGCAGTGAATTTTACTATTTTCAAAATTATCCGATAAAAATCCCAATTTGTGCTCATTATTGATATCTTCTTTAAATATGTTTATAAAATAATTAACAAATTCTTCGCTATAAACATAGTCATGAAATAATTTATAAAATTTATTATCTTTTATAATTTTATCATACAATTGATCTCCATAAGTAGTATCAAAATCCATTCTTTTTACAGATCTTGTGGACTGTTTAAAATTATCAATTGTAGGAAAATTTTTTTCTAACTGTATATAAAAGTCCTCTTCTAGAAAATTAGAAATTTTAACATATGGAAATGGAAGAATATGTTTCTCAATTTTATTATTTTTATTAATCATAGTAATTCATTATTATAATAAAATAATATTCTTTTACTAGTTAACTGAATTATAAATTAATAATATCAATAACTTCAAAATTTTTTTCAGTGCATAAATCAAGCCAATTGAGCTATTAGTACTGGTCAGCTACACACATTACTGTGCTTCCACATCCAGCCTATCAACGTGGTGGTCTACCACGGCTCTATAGGAAGAACTAGTTTTGAGGTGAGTTTCCCGCTTAGATGCTTTCAGCAGTTATCT
>JGI20151J14362_10003224_pt1 | contig 11234 bp, 10 predicted proteins | sample COG_01_FD_14362 | JGI IMG/M metagenome (IMG submission 14362) | reverse complement strand
AGCAACTATTTTCTCTCTAATTTTAATAGTAAGTTTTAAAAAAGACTTACTGTAGTGTTCTAGGGCAATATTTAGTCTAATTTCATTAAGAGGTGTAATTTCACTAATTGATTTTTTAAACTTATCAATATTTTCTTTTGGAACTGAAAGTTGAGCATTGATTCCTTCGTGTGCAACATAAATTCTTCCCAAAACATCAATGTTGGACCAGACAATAAATAGATGATCTCTAAATAAAGTAGGGTTTCCTAGATTAAAATACTTATAGAAAGAAAGTGTTATTCTCTCTTGAGAATTTTCATCAATAATTCTGGCGCGCTCTTCAGCACTAAGTTTATTGTACAGTTGCATGCTATACTAATATAGAATGCAAAATTACAACTATTTTAACAACCTTTAATGTAATTCAATAAGCAAGAGCTTGCTTTTGTATATATTATATGGCTGGTATGGCTAATTTTTTACTTTTAGTCAGTGAGTCCGTCTTGTTTTGAACCCACCAAGAGAAGTTCAGTTTGACGCCCATTAATATATCTAAATCCATTTATGCCAAAAAAACCTGGCACTTCAAGCATAATTCTAATGTCTTTTTTCCACTCTGGAATATATACGGTGGTATTTAACTCAATTGCATAAGAAGTATTGTATTGAAGTGGATAGTCTCCTGAAAAAGGAACACCTCCTTGAGAATCCCACATTCCAAGCGTTGTTCCGGCTGAATGACCATAGGTGCCAAGAGGATGAGTGTAAATTGATGGCCTTAAGCCTTCTGCTTTTCCTTGCTCTAATGATTTTTTTAAAATCTGATTACCTGTAGCGCCTTGCTTAAAATTATTAGTGAAAATGTCTTGAACTCGATTTCCATCTTTTAATGCATTAACTAAAAAATCAGGAGCACTAGTTTCTTCCGGTTTTAAAACATATCCTAATTCTTGGGTGTCTGTATTAAGCGTGAGGTATGAAATACCAAAATCACAGTGTAAAAGGTCTCCAGGCAAAATGGTGTCAAACTTTGAGTTGTTGTCAAAAGCATATAGATCACTCTCATCGTTTCTTTGGACATCAACAGTTGGGTGGAACCATGTATCTAATCCTAGCTCAATAACTTTTTCACGCATCCACCAAACAACATCATCAGTGGTTGTAACTCCAGGAGTAATTACTTTTGTTGAAAAAGCCTCTCTTATTATTGCGCTGCTAATTTCAACTAATTGTGAGTAAGCTGTCATCTCTAGATCTGTTCTAGTTTCAATCCAAGCAATAGCTAGATCTTCTGCAGAAACAATTTTTTTTCTAAGTTTTGGGGATAATACATTGTAAAGTTGATCATAATGGTATTTGCTAAGTCCGTCTGCTAATGACTCATAACTAGAAGTATTAATTCCAATTTTTTCTGGATTTTTACTAACTATATAATCTTTAAGTGCTTCCCATTGGTTGGGCTGTTTTTCTTTATTCCATATAGATGGAATGTTATCTCCAAAAGCATATCTAGCAATCGCAACTGACTCAAAGTTTTTAGTTTCAGAGTCTAAAGAAAAAACAATAATTGTTGTTCTTCTTGCGTTTAACCATGTTGGAGGCAACATTGTTTTAATTATAGGGTCTTCATTATATTCTCTTGCAATTAAAACCCACATATCAATACCTGTTTTTTCCATAAGCTCAGGTAATAAATTATTGAATCGCTCCTTTTGGAGTTTGTTGACAAACTTTGCTCTTTCCTTTAATGGAAGGATGTCTTGAGCATAGAAATTTGAAACAAATAGTACAGAAAATAATATTAATATTTTTCTCATAGTTAAGTAAAATATAAATATAAAAAATATTACTTTAGTGATAAATGTCTCAATATGTCTGATCAGAAAGATTCTAAACTTAAAGCCTTACAATTAACACTAGACAAACTAGATAAAACTTACGGAAAAGGATCTGTAATGAAGCTTGGCGATCAAACTATTGAAAAAGTTGAAGCTATTTCTTCAGGTTCAATAGGGCTAGATATCGCACTAGGTGTTGGCGGTTATCCTAAAGGAAGGGTTATAGAAATCTATGGTCCTGAATCATCTGGAAAAACAACATTAACCCTTCATGCAATTGCAGAATGTCAAAAAGCAGGTGGTATAGCTGCCTTTATTGATGCAGAGCATGCTTTTGATAGATTTTATGCTCAAAAATTAGGAGTAGATCTAGGAGAGCTTGTTATCTCTCAACCTGATAACGGCGAGCAAGCACTTGAGATAGCAGATAACTTAATTTGTTCTGGAGCTGTAGATGCTTTAGTAATAGATTCTGTAGCGGCATTAACTCCCAAAAGTGAAATTGAAGGTGAAATGGGAGATTCTAAAATGGGTCTTCATGCAAGATTAATGTCACAGGCTTTAAGAAAATTAACTGCCTCCATAAGCAAAACAAATTGTACAGTCTTTTTTATAAATCAATTAAGAGAAAAGATTGGTGTTATGTTTGGAAATCCTGAAACCACAACCGGAGGTAATGCATTAAAATTTTATGCTTCTGTAAGAGTAGATATTAGAAGGTCAACTCAATTAAAAAATTCTGAGGGAGGAGTTCTTGGTAACAAAACAAGGGTTAAAATTGTAAAGAATAAAGTAGCGCCGCCCTTTAAGACTACTGAATTTGATATAATGTATGGCGAAGGTATTTCTAAAATTGGTGAAATACTAGACATTGGTGTTGAGCATGATATAATTGAAAAAAGTGGATCATGGTTCAGTTATGGGGGGAGCAAACTAGGTCAAGGTAGAGATTCTGTAAAAGCTATTTTAAAAGACAACCCTGAATTAATGGAGGAATTAGAACAAAAGATCCTTGAACAGCTTAGTGCTGATTAGGATAATATTTTTTTCCAATTATTTGTAGCCTTTACTGCCGCTTGTTTTGGGTCGTTTTCTAGCTCACTTTTTATTTTATTATATGCTTTCTTTGTTAAAGATGGTATGTCCTTCTCCGTAAGTCCTTCTACGCTTATTTTATCTAAAACTTTAACTCTCAATTTTCCCAGTGAACCAAACATTGGATACCATGGGTGCTTTAATTTTAAATCGTAAAACACAAGTGGTATTATTGGAAGATTATTTTCGATTGCAATTTTAAATGCTCCTCTTTTAAAATCAGCCAAAAGAATGGTGTCATCTAAATAATTTGTTTCAGGAAAAATACACACATTGTAACCCTCCTTTAACATCTCATTGGCTTGGCCATAAACCTCAAATCTGCTTTTTGAATCTGACCTATCTACCATTATTGCTGCGCGTTTATATATATAACCAAAAAATGGAAGCTTGTATAATTCTTTTTTTCCAACAAATACAAATGGCTTCTTACAAGTGATTAACATGAGAAAAACATCCATATGGCTAGAGTGATTAGCAATTATTAGACAGTTTGTGTCTGATTTTAATTTTTCCTTGTCTTCAACTTTAACATAATAACCGCTTCCATGTAAAGTTATTCTTGCCCAAAGATTTCTTGCAATCCAAAATAATTTAGAATAAGCCTTGGGAAGAAGAAGTATTAAAACTAGGAAAGGGAAGTATATTAAAACTTGAATTCCTGCTAAAAAATAGAACCAGAATTCTAACCAAAATTTTAAAAAAAATCTTTTAATCATGTTTCAAATTTTGACATTACTTATTCAAAGGTAATAGGTATTTTGTTTCAAGATCAAAAAAAAATATCTTTGTTTTGTAAAACTTACACATGGCCAAAATATTAACAGGCATTCAATCAACGGGGACTCCTCACCTTGGAAATATACTTGGCGCAATTATTCCCGCAATAGATATGGCTAATTCTTCTAATGAAGAGTCTTACCTTTTTATTGCTAACATGCATTCTCTAACTCAAATTAAAGATCTAAACATCTTAAACGAAAACACCTTTTCAACAGCAGCAACATGGCTTTCTTTTGGACTAGATCCCAAGAAAAGTTGTTTTTTTAGACAAAGTGATGTGCCTGAAGTTACAGAACTGGCTTGGTATTTAAGTTGTTTTTTTCCTTATCAAAGATTAAAGCTTGCACATTCCTTTAAAGATAAAGCAGATAATCTAAAAGATGTAAACTCTGGCCTTTTTTCATATCCAATGCTTATGTCTGCTGATATTTTAATGTATGATGCCAATATAGTCCCTGTTGGGAAAGATCAACTACAGCATCTTGAAATGACAAGAGATGTAGCTACTAGATTTAATAATTTAATGGGAGATACTTTTGTGATTCCTGAGGCTAAAATTCAAAACGATACTAAATATATAATTGGAACGGACGGTGAAAAGATGAGTAAGTCTAAATCTAATATCATAGATATATTTCAAGATGATAAAAAATTAAGGAAACAGATAATGAAAATTCAAACTCAAAGCTTATCTGTTGAAGAACCTAAAGATCCTGATCAATGTAATGTTTTTAAATTGTTTAAAGTAATAGCCTCAGATGAAGATGCAAAAAAGTTACATTCGCGATACACAAATGGGGGAATGGGATATGGTGAGGCCAAAGAGCTTCTATATAATCATACTTTGAGTCGCTTCTCAAAAAACAGAGAGTTATTCTTTGAACTAAACTCAAACAGGGATAAAGTTGAACAATTATTGTTAGAGGGAGCTTTAAAGGCAAGAAAACAAGCTCAAAATGTTCTTAAAAGAGTTAGGGCTCGTGTTGGTTTTTAACTGTTTTTTTTTAAATTTACTTAATGACAATTTTTAAAGACATTGTTGATTTATTACACAATAATGATTGTGTGATTTTGCCTGACTTTGGAGCTTTTGTTCTTAAGAAGAAGTCAGCGTCAGTTGTTGAGAATGAATTTATCCCTCCCAGTAAAAATGTCTCTTTTAATTCAATGCTTAAGGAAAACGATGGATTATTAGTTAAGCAAATAAGTAGAACTAGAAAAATATCATACGATAATGCTTTTAGCCTTGTTGAAGAAGAGGTTAAGTCATTTAGGAACAAACTCTCTAAGGATCTTCTTGTCGAAGTTAAATCATTAGGAATTTTTGAATTAAAAGATGAAAACAACATAAGCTTTAACCCTGACTTTTCAATAAATTTTGATTCATCTAGTTTTGGGCTTCAATCCTTTTCAAAAGAACCGCTTTTAAAAACTGTCAAAAGGGAATCTAAAAAAGATCTACAGTTTGTTTCAAACTCAATACTAAAAAATGCTGCAATATTTATCTGTTTAGTTGGATTAAGTTATGTTGGATATTTCAACTATACTAATTATGTAGACAATGAAAAGCTTAATAATATTGCACTTGCTCAAGAAGAAATACTTAAAAATGTTCAGGCCGCAACATTTGATTTAGGAGAACTTCCCCTAATCAATCTTACTGTTTCTGCTCCAGTAGTTGATCAAAACTCTACATACTTTAGTGTTATTTCTGGCTCTTTTAGGTCAAAAGAGAATGCTCAAAAACAATTAAATAGTCTGATTAACTTAGGGTATAAAGCATCCTATACCTCAATAAACCCTAAAGGTCTTTTTCGAGTTGCTTATGCTAGGTTAAAAACTAGAAACGAAGCTGCTTCCCTTATTTCAAAAATTAAAGGTAACGGCCAAGATGCCTGGTTGTTAATTGAGAATTAATATTTATCAAGCCATATAGTTGGATTTTCTGGCTTTAGCTCATTAAAAATATTAAACTTTAATACAGTTTTTCCTGTAGATTCATTTGTAAATACAATTCCAATTTCATCATTTGCGTTTATTTTATCTCCTTTTTTAACAAAAATTGATGATAGATTTTGATAGTTTGAGATATATTTACCATGTCTAATTAATACTCCTGGGTTTCCCCCAGAGAAACCATATACAGAAAGAACCTCTCCGTCAAAAACTGAATAAGCTACGGAATTAGGTGATGTTGCAAGAGATATTCCGTTACTATTTATTGTAGTTGTCCTTACAACTGGGTGAGGTTGTGTTCCAAATCTTCTTACAACCACTCCTTGCTTTAATGGCCAGGGGAGTCTACCTTTATTAGCCTGAAAATTTGTGGAAATTAATCTGCCCTCAGGAGTTAAAGCAAAGTTTGTTGAATTATTATTTTTGTTAGATTCTGCAATTGCTAGCCTTATTAACTTTTGAATCTCATTATCAATTAACCTGGTTTGTTTTTCTTTTTCATTAATTTCTAAGGCATAATTTTTTTGATTCTTTAGCAGGTTTTTAAATAAAGTGTTTTGTATTTGTTTTTCCTTGGTTAATGTTTCTTTTACCTCTCTGTTCTCGTCAATAATGTTCTGTTTATTATTTTTTCTTATTTGAAGGCTATCTATAGTTTGTGAAATTTGAGTTTGAATTAAAACAATTTTATCAGCCTGCTTCTTTCTATATTTAGAGTATTGTTTAAAATATTGAAATCTTTTAAATGCTTGGTTTATGTTTTCTGAGGCAAACAAAAACATTAATTTCATTTGAGTAGATTTCTTTTTGTAGGAGCTATAAATGATTTGCTCATACTCTTCCTTAAGCTTAATTAACTCTTTTTCTAAATCAGATAGTTTTTCTGTTTGATTATAAATAATGTTAGTTAAATTATTTAATTGTGAATTATTAATATTTATAAGTTTATCTCGAACAGATATCTTCAACTGTATATCCTCTAATTCATTTGCTAAATTCTTAGACTTTTTTCTTGAATCTAAAATCAAAGAATTTATTTGACTTATTTCTTTTGTTAGAGATATTTTTTGAGCCTCTAGCTTCTTTTGTCTTGCCTCATAGTTTTGGGCGTTCAATGGAATGATCGAAAATATTAGTAATAAAAAAGCTGTCTTACTTAAGAATTTCATCTAAGGTTTTGATTTTATAATCAGTAGGTATTTCCATTGGAAAAGTTAATTTTTCCGGAAAGTCAAATTGTGAATATTCTAAGTTGATCTTTATAATCTCACTTCCTTTGATATAAGAGATTAAGACATTATTAGGAAAAGTTTTACCTTCAAGTATTTTATAATTACTATAATCAACAGTGATTAATGATGATAAAAGAGGTAAGTAAATTCTTTGTTGTTGAAGCTTAAAAGTCTCAGGGTTAATAAATAGAGTAGACTGAATGCCTTTTGAAGATTTCAGCACATAGTAATTTGGATTTTCAATCATCTCCCAGTCACCTTTTCCAGTATCTAAGATTGGGTTTCCAAAGAGAACATTTTGAAAAATTTCAACAGGATTTTTAATACCTAGCGTTCTCATAATTAAATCTAGATCTTGATTTATATATGTTTTCTGAAATTTCTCATAGAACAAAACTTTTTGATTGGTTAATAAAATTTTTGCGATTGGGACAATCATTGTTGCGCTCATCCATAAAAGTTCATTTTCTAGGGCTCTTAGACTTAAATTAATGGTTTGAATTGATCTTCCGTCATTAAATTCTACTCTAACTCTATTTCTAAGATTTTCAAATTTAAGATCCGCTTTTCTTGAGTTTTTTAAAATTTCTGATAATTCAATTTCATTAGAGGGAATGTCACTTACAATCTTTTTTTTTGTGGAACATCCTTGCAAAAAAAATAAAATGATTACAGGAAGTATAATGGTTTTTTTAAATAGTCTATTTTTCATTATTGTTGATTTGAGAATAATCACCTAAAAAGATTTCTTTGTGAGATCCATCATAATTACAATTGCTTCCCAATATAGAATTTTTAATGTTTGCGTTGGAAATGTTTGAGTCATTGTATACTAATGATGATTGAATAATTGAGTCTGAAATAATACAATTATCTCCAATAGACACATTCGGGCCAAGCGTTGAATCTTTAACAGTTACATTTCTGCCAATAAAAACAGGATGATTTATTATAACTGTTCCTTCTTGTGACAAGTTGTTCTCATTACTNTCTTTCTGTTTTGATTTCATTATTATTTTTGCNGATTCTAACAGTAACTGAGGGGTGCCACAGTCCATCCATGTTTCAATTTCTTGAGATTTAAAAATCTTATTCTTTTCAATCATTTTCTCAATTCCATAATTTAAAAGGTANTCTCTNCCTGGCTCTAATTTTTCCTTAAGATGATTTTTGAGTTCATCTCGAAGAAATGATGATTCTTTAAAATAATAAATCCCAACAACTGCTAGGTCTGAAATGAAATCTTTAGGTTTTTCAATCAACTCTATAATATTAGACTCTTTATCAAGGTTTACAACTCCATAACTTGAAGGGTTTTCAACTTTTTTAACCCAAATCATTCCATCTGCATTTAAATCAATTTCAATTTTACCTTGAATCATTGTGTCAGCATAAGCAATAATAGCAGGTCCTGTCAAAGACTCTTCAGCGCACATTATTGCATGACCCGTGCCTAGTTTGTCCAACTGTCTATAAACCTTTGTTTTTGCATTGTATTTTTTAGAAATTAAAGCTAACGATTCAACCACTGAAGAATCAAAGTAAGCCTCATCTCCAAGAATATATACTATTTCCTCAATATTTGAAGAAAGTGTCGAGGTAATTTGATCAATCAAATGTTCAACTATAGGCTTATCAATTATTTCTAATAAGGGCTTTGGTCTGGATAAGGTAAAAGGCCTAAGTCTTGTTCCTTTTCCAGCCATTGGAATAAATATTTTCATTTGTCTGATTTAAATCAAAAATACAAAAAGTGTATGATGTGATTTTTTTGTTTACGAATTCAACGCTTCAGCTCCACCAACAATTTCTAAAATTTCATTAGTAATTGCGGTTTGTCTTGCTTTATTATATGTAAGCTTAAGCTGATCTCTAAGATCTGTTGCGTTGTCTGTAGCTTTGTGCATGGCAGTCATCCTTGCTCCGTGTTCTCCCGCTATAGAGTCTGAAATAGCTTTGAATAATTGAATTGCTAAAGATTTTGGTATTAATTCTTCAAGAATTTTTGCTCTATTAGGTTCAAAGATATAGTCACCAGGTGCATTGCTCGTGTCGTCTGAATCGTCAAGTATTGGCAAATATTGTTCTTTGGTTATAATTTGGGTTGCTGCATTTTTAAAATGATTATAAACTAAAACTATCTCGTCATATTCTTCACTTTCAAATCTTTGCATAATGTTTTCTGCAATTTCTTTTACAGAAGAATAAGAAAAGTTGTCATAAACTTCATTGTGAGAGCTAATAACGTTGAATTTTTTTCTTAAAATATCATTTCCTTTTTTTCCAATAGTTAAAAGATCCGGAGTATTAGAACCATATTTAGTGGTTAAATTATAGACTTCTTTAATTATGCTAGAGTTAAATCCTCCACAAAGACCTTTGTTGGAGGTTATAACGATTAAAAGAGGTTTTTTTAATTCTCGTTTTTCAAATAAGGGGCTAGATTCATCTGAATCAACTGAAGCAGAAATGCTTTTAATTAATTCTGAGAGTTTATTAGAATATGGTAAGGTTGCAGTAATTCTGTCCTGTGCTTTCTTCAACTTAGCAGCAGAAACCATTTTCATGGCATTTGTAATCTGCATCGTTGATGAAACAGAGCTTATCCTATTTCTAATCTCTTTTAAACCTGACATATATTAAAACGTTTTTGCAACTTTTTCAGCAACTTTTCTTATTTCATCTGTTTCTTTGTCTGAGATTTTTCCAGACTTTAATTCAGCTAAAAGCTTCTTGTTGTTTTTTCTAAGTTCTTGAAGAAATGCTTCTTCAAAAGCTTTTACTTTATTAACTGGAACATCCTTAAGAAGGTTTTGAGATCCGGCATAAATTATTGCAACCTGATCTTCAACTTGGAAAGGATCGTTTTGATTTTGTTTCAAAATTTCCACATTTCTTCTTCCTTTTTCAATAACATTTAGTGTAGCCGCATCAAGATCTGAACCAAACTTTGAAAAAGCTTCAAGTTCTCTATACTGAGCTTGATCTAGTTTAAGTGTTCCTGCAACTTTTTTCATAGACTTGATTTGTGCAGACCCTCCAACCCTAGAAACTGAAATACCAACATTAATCGCTGGTCTTACACCTGAGTTAAACAGATCAGATTCTAAAAATATTTGACCATCTGTAATGGAAATTACGTTTGTGGGAATATACGCTGAAACATCTCCCGCCTGAGTTTCAATAATAGGAAGTGCTGTAAGAGAGCCTCCTCCTTTAACTTTGGACTTTAATGCTTCGGGCAAGTCATTCATTTCACTTGCAACCTTATCATCATTAACAACTTTTGCTGATCTCTCTAAAAGTCTTGAGTGAAGATAAAAAACATCACCTGGGTAAGCCTCTCTTCCTGGAGGTCTTCTAAGTAGAAGTGAAACCTCTCTATAAGCAACTGCTTGTTTAGATAAATCATCATATATAATTAAAGCCGGCCTACCTGTGTCTCTAAAATATTCTCCAATACACGCCCCTGAGAATGGAGCGAAAACTTGCATTGGAGCAGGGTCAGATGCATTAGCAGCTACAATTACTGTATAGTCTAGAGCTCCCTTTTCTTCTAACGTCTTTGCAATACCTGCCACAGTAGATGCTTTTTGTCCAATCGCAACGTAAATACAAAAAACTGGTTCACCCGCATCATAAAATTCTTTTTGATTTAATATAGCATCAATACATACAGTTGTTTTACCAGTCTGTCTATCTCCAATTACTAATTCTCTTTGACCTCTTCCTATTGGGATCATAGCATCAATAGATTTTATTCCTGTTTGGAGAGGTTCATTTACTGGTTGACGATAAATAACCCCTGGTGCTTTTCTTTCGATTGGCATATCAAAAAGTTCACCTTTTATTGGTCCTTTTCCGTCAATTGGATTACCTAAAGTATCAACAACTCTTCCTAGAATTCCCTCACCAACTTTTATAGATGCAATTTGGTTTGTTCTCTTAACGGTGTCTCCCTCCTTTACCCCCTTAGAGGATCCGAATAATACAACCCCCACATGATCTTCTTCCAAGTTTAGCACCATTCCCTGAAGATCATTGTCAAATGACACAAGCTCTCCATATTGAGCATTAGAAAGACCATATACTCTTGCTATACCATCTCCTACTTCAAGTACTGTTCCAACTTCATCAAATGATGACTGGATATCTGCAGACTCAAGTTGTTTTTTTAATAGTGCTGAAACTTCAGCTGGTTTAATTTTTTGCATTTCTTAATTTTTAATTTGTTGTTTTTAATTGCGTTTTCATTTTTTCTAATCTTTTTTTAACACTTGCATCTAATCTTGTGTTATCAAAATCTAGAGTAAATCCAGCAATTAAGTCTTTATCTTTCTTTTTTGTC
>JGI20151J14362_10003222_pt1 | contig 11243 bp, 14 predicted proteins | sample COG_01_FD_14362 | JGI IMG/M metagenome (IMG submission 14362) | reverse complement strand
CTTTGAATTTAACTTTAAATAATAACAAATCTAGAAAAATTCCAAAACCATTTAAAGGATTTAAAGGTACAGAATTAATTGATAAAATAATTGATATCGATCAATCGCCAATAGGACGAACACCTAGATCAAACCCAGCAACATATACTGGGGCTTTTGGACCAATAAGAGATTGGTTTACTGGCTTACCAGAATCAAAAACTAGAGGATATAAACCTGGAAGATTTTCTTTTAATGTTAAAGGAGGTAGATGTGAAGCTTGTGAAGGAGATGGTGTTATAACTTATGAGATGCATTTCCTTCCCGATGTATATATTCAATGTGACGAGTGTAAAGGCACGAGATATAATCGTGAAACTCTAGAAATAAAATTTAAAGATAAAAGTATTGCTGACGTATTAGATATGACAGTTGATGAAGGTTGTGATTATTTTGAAAATATCTCAAATATTCGAACTAAATTATTAACTCTAAAAAAAGTTGGTTTGGGGTATATAAAGATTGGACAACAGGCCACAACATTATCTGGTGGTGAGGCACAAAGAATAAAATTAGCTAAAGAATTATCAAAACGTTCAACTGGTAGAACTATGTACATATTGGATGAGCCAACTACTGGACTACACCAACACGATATTAAAAAATTGTTAGAAATTCTTCATACATTTGTCGCACTAGGAAATACTGTTGTTGTAATAGAGCATAATCTAGATGTGATAAAAACAGCTGATTATATTGTAGATATGGGCCCTGAAGGAGGTGTTAAAGGGGGAAAAATTATCGCTGAAGGTAAACCTGAGGAAATTTGCAAAGTAAGTGATAGTTATACAGGTAAATTTCTAAAACCACTTTTAAACTAGATAATAAGCATTGTCATATCCTACCAAATAAGTATAAATTTAGTTATGAGTAATTTACTTTCATCATTATCAAAAACAATACATGCTTCACTAGCTATTGCTGTGATTTTATTTTTGGGTTTATTTTATCAAAATGATGGTTTCAGTTTTGATAGAATTTTTTGGAGCTGGTTTGCTAGATATGTACATGTTGTTGTTGGAATAATGTGGATTGGTTTATTGTGGTATTTTAATTTTGTTCAAATACCTAATATGAGCAAAATACCTGATGAACAAAAGCCTGCAATTGGAAAAGTAATTGCTCCAGCAGCATTATTTTATTTTAGATGGGCTGCTGCATTTACAGTTTTATCTGGTTTAATACTTGCTGGTCTTAATGGTTACTTGCATGATGCAATGACATTGAGTATTTCTTCTGGCGTTCCAAAGCATACTGCTATTGGTATAGGCATGTGGCTAGGTTTGATAATGGCATTTAATGTTTGGTTTGTTATATGGCCAAATCAAAAAAGAGCCTTAGGAATAGTTGAGTGTGATCCTGAACTAAAAGCTAAATCTGCTAAAACAGCTATGTTGTTTTCTAGAACAAATACTTTGTTATCATTGCCAATGCTATTAACGATGATAGCTGCTCAAAATTTATATTAATTTTTTTCGTCCTCTTTTAAAATCGTTCTTTGAGAAACTTTCAATCTGACTAAAACTGTATTAGCAATATATATAGATGAGTAAGTTCCAAAAACTACTCCAAAAATCATCGCTAAAGAAAAACCTTTTAGAATTTCACCACCAAAAAAGAAAATTGATAACAAAGCTAATAAAGTCGTTACAGATGTTATTAATGTTCTTGATAAAGTTTCATTAATAGAAATATTTGTTAGTTCATAGATTTTTATATCAGAATATTTTCTAAGATTTTCTCTAACTCTATCAAAAATAACAACTGTATCATTCATAGAGTAACCTACTATTGTTAATACGGCTGCTATAATTGATAAGTTTATTTCCAAACCTAACAAGGAAAATAAACCTAAAGTCACTATTACATCATGAAATAATGCTAAAATTGCGCCTAAGCTAAATTGCCATTCAAATCTTATCCAAATATAAATTAACATTAACACTAGAGCAACAGAGATTGCTATTATTCCTGACTTAAGTAATTCAGCACTTACTTTAGGTCCAACATTTTCAACTCTTCTAAAATCAAATTGATTACCAAAAGATTTATCTAAATTTATTTTAATTTCATTAATAATGTTTTTGTTACTATTGTTTTCAAATTTAATTAAAAAATCTAATTCATTACCAAAATTTTTTACTGAAACATCTCCTAAGTTCATTGTATTAAGGTTCTCTCTTAAAGAAGAAACGTTTATTTTATTATCCGATGATCTGAGCTCTATTAGAGTGCCACCCTTAAAATCAATGCCAAAATTTAGTCCTTTAAAAGTTAATAGTAATAAAGATACAATAACTAAAGTTATAGATAGGATATTAAATTTGTCGTAATATTTGTTAAATGCTATCATCTAAATCAATCCTTCTTTTTCTTTATTTTTAGATACATACAAAACAGTTAATAATCTCGCTATAAAGTAAACTGAAAACAATGTTGTAAATATTCCAATTCCTAGTGTTAAGGAGAAGCCTTTAATTGGACCAGAGCCCATAAAAAACAAGATTATTGCTGCTAATAATGTTGTTATATTTGCATCTAAAATAGCAGTTCTTGATTTTGTATATCCACTATCAAAAGCAATTAGATTGTTTTTTTCATTTTTTAACTCTTCTTTAATTCTTTCAAAAATAAGAACATTTGCATCAACGGCCATACCAACTGTTAGAATTATTCCTGCTATGCCAGGTAGAGTTAGTGTTGCTTCAAAAATTGTTAAAATTCCTATTAGTAAAAATAAATTTATTATTAATGTTATGTTGGTGATTAATCCAAAGATTTTATATTTTATAAAAATAAATAATATTACTAGTAAAAAACCAATGGCTAAAGCAATCATTCCAGCATTGATAGAATCTTGTCCTAAATCAGGACCCACTGTTCTTTCTTCAATTATGTTTAAAGGTGCGGGCAATGCACCTGATCTAAGAAGTAATGCTAGATCTGTTGCCGATTGAAATGTAAAACCTCCACTAATTTGACCCGATCCACTGGCAATTGTATCTCTTATAACTGGGGCACTTATTATTTTACCATCTAATACTATTGCTAATTGTTTTCCTATTCCAGTTGATGTGGCTTTACCAAATCTTTTTGCACCAACCCTATCTAGTGTAAAAGAAACTACAGTTTCATTTGTTTCACTATTCATCCTTGGTTGAGCATCCAAAAGATTATCACCACTTAAAATAATTCTTTTGCTTACAATAGCTTCGTCAGAATTATCTTCATATTTTAACTTTTCTGTTCCAAATGAATCTTCTTGGTTATTGGTTACAAATCTAAAAGTTAAATTAGCTGTCTTTCCAAGTAATGATTTTATACGCATTGGGTCATCTAGCCCCGGCAACTCCACTAAGATTCTATCATTACCTCTTTTTAAAATATTAGGCTCATTTGTTCCAATTTCATCTATTCGTCTTCTTACTATTTCTAGAGCTTGGTCTTGTGAAGAAGTTTTAAGTTTAATTAATCCTTGATCTGAATAACTTACAAAGAAAATATCATTTTCCTCAATTAAATCTAATTGATGTGATTTGAATCTTGGATAATAAGGATTAAAATCACTCTCTTGATTATTAAATTCATCTAAAATAGTTTGTTTGTAATTTTTATCTACTGAGAAAGAAATTTTTTGATCTAAAAGCTTTAAGTTTTTAATTTTAATATTTTTATCTTTGAAATAATTTCTTAAAGTAGTGGTCAAATTTTGAAGTTTTTGTTCAATTACAGGTGTATTATCAATTTCCAATAATAAATAAGACCCTCCTTGTAAATCTAAACCAAGGTTTATTTTTTTATCTAATAAACTACTTTTAAATTTAAAAAGATTAGATGAAGCTAGTATAATAAAAAATAAAGATATTAATAAAATAGAGACTATTCTTAATTTTGAAAAGTATAGCACTTTATTTTAACAAAAATTATTTTTTTACTTCTTGAGAATTCATTAAGCTCTGAACACCTGTGCCTCTAATGACTTCAACAGTAATATTTCAGCAATTTCAACTTCAATCTTTTCATTATCTATAACTCTTGAAATTGTTCCTGTAATTCCACCAGATGTAACGATCTTGTCGCCTTTTTTTAAACCCTCTACCATTGCTTTGTGTTCTTTAACTTTTTTTTGTTGAGGTCTTATTAAGAAAAAATAAAAAATAACAAAAATTAATATTAAAGGTATAAATTGCCCTATTCCTGAACTTTCCATAAAACTCCTTGATTAAAAATGAATTTTTATACTATCTATTCAATTAAAACAACTTTAATTGAGTGAAATTTTTTCTAAATTGTTCATATAAGGTCTTAGTACTTTTGGCACTACTACCGATCCATCTTTTTGTTGATAATTTTCTAAAATAGCAATGAGAGTTCTTCCAACAGCTAAACCACTTCCATTAAGAGTGCCCACAAATAAAGTTTCTTTATTTGAATCTTTATACCTGGTCTTCATTCTTACAGCTTGAAAGGTGCCGCAAGAAGAACAAGAAGATATTTCTCTATATTTATTTTCCGATGGCAACCAAACTTCAATATCATAGGTCTTTTCAGCACTAAAACCCATATCCCCACTGCATAAAAGTACTTTTCTATAGGGTAATTCTAACAGATCTAAAATACCTGTAGCACAATTAGTCATTCGTTCTAATTCCTCTAAGCATTTGGTTTGTTCTACAATACTTACTAACTCAACTTTGTAAAATTGATGCTGTCTAATCATTCCTTTGGTGTCTTTACCATAACTACCCGCCTCTTTTCTAAAACAAGGAGTTGAGGCTACAAATCTTAAAGGAAGCGATTTAAGATCTACAATCTTGTCTTTAACAATATTTGTTAAAATAACTTCAGCTGTTGGAATTAAAAACTTTCTTTCACTACCCTCTTCTAATTTAACTTCAAACTGATCATTTTCAAATTTAGGAAGCTGTCCAGTACCAAACATAGTATTTTCAGAGGCTAACAATGGAGGTGAAATTTCTTCATAACTATTTTTGGAAGTATGTATATCTAACATAAAATTTGAAATTGCTCTTTCCAGTAAAGCCAGTTTATTTTTAACAAAAACAAATCTTGAGCCTGTAGTTTTAGTCGCTAAATCAAAATCAAGCATGTTAAGTTTTTCTCCTATTTCATAATGTGATCTTGGATTGAAATCAAATTTAGTTATTTCGCCTGATTTAACAATCTCAACATTGTCATTTTCATCTTTTCCCTTAGGAACATCTTCATGAGGTATATTAGGTATGTTTGATAAAAGTTTATCTAAATCTAATTTAATTTTTTTTTGTTTTTCAGTTATCTTGTCAATGGATTGTGATATTTCTTTTGATTTAGCAAATAAAGATTTATCTTTTGATTTTGAGATATCTTTTTTTTCTTTTTCTAAACTTTCTTTTTGTTGAATTAAATCTCTATTTTGAATATCCAAATCTTTAAGTTTTGCAAAATCTATATCAATTAATCTTTTTTCTAATGATTTTTCAAAAGCTGGGAAATTTTTTCTAATTTCTTTTAGATTATGCATCAGAGTCTTTTAAATTTTTTTTTTCTATAAATTTTACTGAAAAAATTGATAATTCATATAAAATTAATAAAGGAATTGCTAATCCAATTTGGGTTATTGGGTCAGGTGGAGTAAGTAACGCTGCGGCTGCAAATATTATCACAACAACATATTTTCTTCTTTGTTTCAAAAATTCAGAATCAATTAAACCTACTCTAGCTAATAAACTTAGTACAACGGGCAATTGAAAGCTAATTCCAAAAGCAAAAATAAGTTTCATTATTAACGAAAGGTATTCATTAACTTTTGCTTCTAGTTGAATTGGTAAATTGGTAGATAAACCAGTACTTTCAAATGATAAAAAAAACTTTATAGCTAGTGGCATTATTAAATAATAAACCAACATACCGCCTATAAAAAATAAAACAGGCGTTAATATCAGATAAGGTAATATTGCAATTTTTTCATGTTTATAAAGACCAGGTGCAATAAACTTCCATATTTGCATTAAAATATAAGGACATGTCACAAAAAAAGCTGTGAAAAAAGAAACTTTTAAATATGTTAAAAAAGTTTCTTGAAGTGCTGTAAAAATCAATCTTCTTTCTAATCCATCATTTTTTACTGCTTTTGCATAAGGCTCTACTAAAAAACCATACAAATGTTCTGCAAAAAAATAACAACCTATAAAAAAAATAATCAAAAATATAAAACTATTGATCAGTCTTTTTCTTAATTCTGTTAAATGACTTACAAAACCACTTTCATTTTCTTCATGACTCATCTTTTTTTTCTTCTTTTTTATCTATTTTATTGTCTTCAAGGTCAATATTTGAAACTTCATTTTGAATATTATTAATATATTTTTTAGCTGTTCCAATCCATGAACCAACTTTTTTTAACATTACAGGAAAATCTTTAGGTCCAAGTATAACAATAGCTATCGCAACAACTATTAAAATCTCAAACCAACCAATAGTAGGCATGTGATTTATTCTTTTTTATTTGTGTCTTGATTATCTTCGGAAATATTTTTAGGCTCATTGTCATCAGTCACATCTGATGCCATCCCTTTTTTAAAACTTTTTATTCCTTTAGCAACATCGCCCATTAAACTGGATATTTTACCTCTTCCAAATAATAACACTACAAGTATTACAACAATTGCTATTTGCCAAATTCCGATGCTCATAAAAACTTATAACCTTTTTATTAATAATTTAAAAGTCAAATATGGTATTTTATTTTTTTTCTTCTGTGTCAAGGGTGCTATTAAGCATTTCATCAATATTCGAATAAATATCCTCTTTTTTATCGTCTTGTTTTTCTTTATAAAATTTACCNGTTCCAAAAATTGCATTATCAATATTAGTACTATCAATTAATCCAGCAGCTCCTAATTCATCTACGGTTGGTAAATCAGATAATTTTTGTAAGTTNAAATGGCTCAGGAAATCATCTGTTGTAATATATTGGATAGGTTTACCTGGAACACTTTTTCTACCTCCAGGCTTGACCCAGTTAAGTTCCATTAATATTTCTAAGGTATTAGTACCAAACGCAACACCTCTTATTTCTTCAATTTCAGCTCTTGTTACTGGTTGATGATAGACAATAATAGCAAGTGTTTCTATTGCTGCTCGAGATAATTTTTTTTCAACAGTTTTTTCCTGTGTCATTAAATTAGAAAGATTGGGTGATGTTCTAAAAGACCATTTTTTAGAAATACAAACTAAATTAATTCCTCGGTTTGAATATTCAGATTGTAATTTTAATAATACTTTTTCAACATCTGTTTTTTTTGAGATTTTGCTTTCAATAGTCTCAATATTTAACGGTTCAGCTGCTGCAAAAACTATACCTTCAATTTCTTTTTCAATGGAAGAAAGTTTTGATGGAAAATTTATAACATTGTTATCTTTTTTTAATTTTTTTTTAATCATTTATTCTCCTTAACATAAATATCTTCAAATAGATTTTCCTGTTTTATTTTAAGATTACCTTCTTTCACTAATTCAAGAGAACCAGCAAATATTCCAGCTTTACCAGTTCGTTTATATTTTGATCCATTTTTAAAATTTTTAGGTATTAAGTCATCTAATTTTTTCCAATCAATTAATTTTCCAAAAAAATTTTTTATAGTTTTTATGCCTTCCTCAGTAGTAAACACAGGTAATTTAGGAATGTTCATTCTTTGAAAGTCTTTTGTCATTATAATTGTTGAATAAGTTTTTAATAATTCAAATAAATTAACTTTATATTCACTATTATAAATTGGTCTGATTCCGCTCTCATACCTCTAGTTCTAATTTCTCTTCCTAATCTTTTTCTTTTTAACATTTGTTCTGATAACAATCTTATTAATTCCAATTTTTTAAGTTGGAGTTTTAATTTATCTGCAACTTCTTGGACTTTAAATTCCTCTTCAGGTGAACCAGGTAATAACAATTTAGATTTTAAATAAGCTAACCATGTCGCCATTAATAAATATTCTGAAGCTATTTCTAAGTTTAAATTTTTCTCTTTTGTAATAAAATCATGAAATTGATCAGCTAGCTTGGTTATTGATATATCCTCAAGATTTACTTTTTGGGCTTTAGCTAAATCTAAAAGAACATCTAAAGGACCTTTGTAATTATCAACATCTACTTTGAATAATGCAGAATCATTTTCAATCATTNAATAATATTAACTTAAAATTTTATAAAATTGTGATGTTTTTTTAATTANAAATTTATTTATTATAGGAGAGTTTTTTCCCACTGTTGTCATTTCATTTAAATTTCCGTTACAATGTAAGGCTAAATTACAGCCTGCTTTAAACGTTTTAATTGTATTTTCTTCAAGNCTNNTTTTTAGACTTTTCATTGATAAATCATCTGAAATTATGATGTTCTTAAATTTGATTTTTTCTCTAATTAATCTAATTAATTTTTTTGAATGAGTAACAGTATTTNNTTTNTCAATTTTACTAAAAATTATATGTCCAGTCATAGCAAAAAAAGCTTTTTTATTTTTAAAAGCTAAAAAATCTTTTTTTAATAGATAGCTTAATCTTTTTTTAACTATTGGAGTAAAATGATGACTGTCTACGTTAGCTAAACCATGACCAGGAATATGCTTAATCACAGTTCCAATTTCATTTTGGTGATAATAATCAATACAATAATCACCTATTTTAGAGACTACTTTTGGATCTTTTGAAAACGCCCTATCTCCGATAACATTAGAGGCACCTTTAATTCTTAAATCTAAAACTGGAGAAGTGTTAACGTTTACACCTATCGATTTCAGTAAATATGAAGTTTTATCAATAAATAATTTATAATATAAATTAAATTCCCTAAAATTTTTTTTAAATTTATTTCCAAAAAATTCAGAAGTTAAATTGTTAAAAGAAATAATTTTTTCTAGCCGATTTACTCTACCACCCTCTTGATCAATTAATATAGGATATTTTTTATCATTAAAAATTGCTCTTATAGATGAAGTAAGTTCAAATGTTTGTTTAATATTTCTTATATTTCTAGAAAATAAAATTACCCCCCATGGTTTAAACTTTTTTAAAAAATATTTTTCATTTGATGAAAGCTTAAGAGATTTGATGCCAACAATAAATGATCGTCTGTTATTCATTATTTTCTAATAATTTCCAAAAATTAAACTTTTTCTTTTTTTTATTGTTAGTTTGTTCAACGTACTCCACTATATCTTTGCTATCATCTTCTAAAATAGGGATCTTTTCTGCATAAATTTTAATTTTTTCATCAATATTGTTTAAAGATCTGTATGAATTTTTTTTATTAGTATCTGAAAAATAATATCTGACAGTAAAAAAAATAAAAAAACAAATTACAAAAACGAATATTAAATATTTAATTTCTTTAAACATTACATTTTATCAGGAACATTAACACCGACAATGTCCATTCCAGATTTTATAACATTTGAGATTGCCTTTAAAAAAATCAACTTATCATCAGTGATATTTTTTTCATTATTTATAAATCTTTTTTCAGGTTTATCTTTTCCTAAATTCCAATAAGAATGAAACAAAGAAGCTAATTCATACAAGTACGTAGGAATACGGTGTGGTTCAAGTTTTTTAGAAGAAGATTCTATACACTTGGGCCATTCAGAAATTTTTTTTAGTATTTTTATTTCATCATCAGAATATTTAAAATCATAATTATTAATTTTAATATCTGAAGCTAAATTCATTTCTAGATGTCTAAAAACAGATGCAATTCTAGCATAACAATATTGAACATAATAAAGAGGATTGTCTTTAGATTTTTCAATTACGTTATCAAAATCAAAATCTAATTCTACATCACTACTTCTATTAAGCATAATAAATCGCGTTGCATCTTTTCCAACTTCACTGATCAGATCATCTACAGTTATATAATCACCTTTTCTTTTAGACATTTTAAAAGGTTTTTTGTCTTTGATGAGTTTAACTAATTGGCTTACTTTACAAATAAGTTTTTCTTTAGAATTTGATAAAGCTTCAACAGAAGATGAAATTCTTTTTATATAACCTGCGTGATCAGCACCTAAAATATTTATCAAATAATCAAAATTTCTATCAAGTTTATTCTTATGGTAAGCTACATCGCTTGCAAAATAAGTCCATGCACCATCAGACTTTTGTAGTGCCCTATCTTTATCGTCACCAAAGTCAGTAGATTTAAAAAGCAACTGTTCTCTTTCAACCCAATTATCATTGTCCTCACCAGCAGGTGCTTTAATCTTACCCTTGTAAACAAATTTGTTTTTTTGAAGAAAATCAACAACTTTTTCAACTTCTTGATTTAAAACTAATTTTTTTTCACTTACAAAATTATCATGTGCAATACCGAGACTACTAAGATTTTTTTTAATTAGATTAAGAGCCTCTTTTATAGAAAGGTTAGTAAGTTCATCAGAAATACTTTCAAAATTATCAAAATTTATATCTTTATTGGCAGAAATAATATTGTTAGCAAAATCAATTAAATATTCACCAGGATATAAATTTTCATTATTCGCAGGAAATGCTTCATTGTATTTTATTTCCCTAATTCTAAAATAAACTGATTTGGTAAAATTAATTATCTGATTTCCATAGTCATTTACATAGTATTCTTTAGTAACCTTATGATTGTTAAAAAGTAAAATATTAGCGATAACATCACCTAATATTGCTCCTCTACAATGACCAACATGCAAAGGACCAGTTGGATTGGCTGAAACAAATTCAACTAAATATTTTTTCTTTTTTTCTTTTTTGTTTACTCCAAATGTCTTTGAATTTTTTATGACCTCTTTAATAAAATTAGTCCAAAAAATTGGCTTAAATTTTATGTTTATAAAACCAGGTTTAACTACTGATATTTCTTTAATTAGTGAATCTTTTTTTTTGATTATTTCAGCTAAAATTTCGGCTAAATCTATTGGAGTTTTTTTATTAATTTTTGATAAAACCATCGCCACATTAGTCGAGATATCGCAATTAAATTTTTCAGGTGGGATCTCAGCATTAATTCCATCTAATTTATCTGGTAAAATAATTTCACCTTGTTTGGATAAATCTAAAAGAATCTTTTTTAAATTATCTAGATATTGATCAAAAATGTTCATTTAATATTATTATAAAGGTTAATTGCATATCTATCAGTCATCCCTGATATAAAATCAGAAATTGCTCTATATTTAT